>Ga0256843_1003590_pt1 | contig 10701 bp, 10 predicted proteins | sample AlvinellametaG_FD_191572 | JGI IMG/M metagenome (GOLD analysis project Ga0256843, IMG submission 191572) | Pompeii worm associated microbial communities from hydrothermal vent at the East Pacific Rise, Pacific Ocean - Alvinella | ecosystem: Host-associated > Annelida > Integument > Unclassified ... | reverse complement strand
CCACGAAAATGATGAGGAAGCGGGGAAAATTTGGCAAAAATTTGTGCCGGCAGAACGGATTGTCAAAATGGGGGATAAAGATAATTTTTGGCAGATGGGGGAGACCGGACCTTGTGGACCTTGTAGTGAAATACATTACGATCAAGGGGCAGATAAATTCAATGGACCCGAGGACTATTTGGGGGGAGAGGGAGACCGGTTTTTGGAGATTTGGAATTTGGTTTTTATGGAGTTTAACCGGGACGAAAATGGAAATTTGACCCCCCTACCCAAACCCTCCATCGATACCGGAATGGGATTGGAGAGAATTACTGCTATTAAAGAGGGGGTTACCTCCAACTACGAAACCTCCCTTTTTAAACCACTGATTAAAGGGGTGGAAGAGTTGACAGGGCGTCCCTACTCTTCTGGGGTTGAGGGGGCGTCCCATCGGGTAATTGCCGACCATATCCGGGCTATTACCCATTTGACCGCCCAAGGGGTGCAATTTAGCAATGAAGGGCGGGGATATGTGTTGAGACGGATTCTCCGGCGGGGGGTTCGCCACGGCTACAAATTGGGACTCCGGGAACCTTTTCTCCATAAATTGGTAAAAATTGTGGTGGAGAGTATGGGGACCCACTACCCCTATTTGAAAAATGAGCAGACGCGGGTAGAGGAGATAGTAAAAGCGGAGGAGGAGAGATTTTTTGAAACCATCGATAAAGGAATGAAGCTCTTCCAAGAGGAGTTGAAAAAGGTTCAAGGGAAAAAATTCAGTGGGGCAGTGGCTTTTAAACTTTATGATACCTACGGCTTTCCACTGGATTTAACCCAAGATATGCTCCGGGAAGTGGGGAAAGAGGTGGATATTGGGGAGTTCAATAGATTGATGGAGGAGCAGAGAAATAGAGCCCGGGCAAACTGGAAAGGGAGTGGAGCCCAAGGGTGGGAGTTGAAAAGTGGAAGGGAGATCTCCCCCAATCGGTTTGTTGGGTATACCCAACTGGAAGTTGAGACCGAAATTGAAGCCCTTTTCAACGAAAATGGGGAGGAGGTGGAGGAGTTGAACGGCTCCGGGTTTGTGGTGTTGAAAGAGACCCCATTTTATGCGGAATCCGGAGGACAGGTTGGAGATACCGGAACCCTCTATCGGAAAGATGAACCGGTGGCAAAGGTGGTGGATACCCAAAAGGTGGGAGAGTTGAATATTTCCAAAGTGGAAGGGGCGAAAGGGTTAAAACGGGGAGAAAAGATTAAAGCAGTGGTGGACAAACTCCGGCGACGGGAAATTGCCAAACACCATTCCGCCACCCACCTTCTCCACTCCGCTTTACGGAAAGTGTTGGGGGAGCATATTTCCCAAGCGGGGAGTTTGGTTGAGAGTAACCGCCTCCGGTTTGACTTTACCCACCCTAAACCTTTAACTCCAACCCAATTGGAAGAAGTAGAGGGGTTAATCAACCGGATAATTGCCCAAGGGATTAAAGGAGAGGTGGTGGAAATGCCGTTGGAAGAAGCCAAAAAGATGGGGGCGATGGCTCTCTTTGGAGAAAAGTATGGGGAGATTGTCCGGGTTGTAAAATTTGGGGATTTTTCTGTAGAGTTGTGTGGAGGAACCCATACTTCCAATACGGCGGAAATAGGGAGTTTCTACATTACAAAAGAGAGTGGGGTCAGTGCCGGAGTTCGACGGATAGAAGGGGTAGCTGGACTTTCCGCCTATCGATATGGGAAAAAGTATAGAGATGAGGTTGAACAACTGAAAAAAGAGTGGAAAGCCAAAGATTTGGGGCAACTTTTGGAGTCCCAACGGGAGGAGATTAAAAAACTCCGGAAACAGATTCGGGAGTTGGAGGAGCGGAGTGTAACAGACCTTCAACCGATGGAAAAAGGGGGAGTAAAATATATTATTCACCGATTAGATGGGGTTAATCTCCGTGAAATTGCGGGGAAATTGAAACCTAAAATAGGAGAGAAAGGGGTAATCTTCCTTGCCGGGGAGAATAATGGGAAAGTCCAGTTGGTAGCCCTTTCCACCACTCCTCAAATCTCTGCGGGAGAATTGATACGAAAAGTAGCACCAATTGTAGAAGGTAAAGGAGGTGGAAAACCGGACTTTGCCCAAGGGGGAGGAAAAAATCCCGGAAAAATCGGAGAATTACTCCAAAAAGTAAAGGAAATTTTCTCCCTCTCCTAACTCTTTTTTTTGCATCTCTGTGTCTATTTTTATTACAAATCCATTAACTCCGCTTAAAAAAAACTCTAACTTATGGTAGAATACTTTTGAAACCATGTTTCTTTTTTAGGAAGGGGAAATTCCAGAAAAAAGGAGTAGGGGGTGTTCAAACGGATTCTGTTCTTTTACATCGACGGCTTCAAAAATATGTCGCCGTTGGGACAAAAATTGTGGGTAATTATTATCATCAAATTGGTGGTAATTTTTGTTCTGTTTCGGGTATTTCTCTTTCCAACTCTGGATACCAAAATGGATAGAGCTCAACAGAAAGAGTTATACCTGAAACATTTAACAGAATTACCCACTGATTCTACATCAAATCTAAAAGGAGGAAACTGATGGAGCATACCATCTCCATGGGAATGCTGGAGTGGGCAAGGGCTCAATTTGCAATGACTGCCTTGTTCCACTTCTTCTTTGTCCCATTTACCCTTGGAATGTCTTATTTGGTGGCATTCTTTGAAACCATCTATGTCAAAACGGGTAAAAGAGAATGGAAGGAGATTACCCAGTTTTGGCAAACCATTTTCGGAATTAACTTTGCGTTGGGATTGTCGACAGGGATTATCCACGAGTTTGAGTTTGGGACCAACTGGTCTACCTACTCTTGGGTTGTAGGGGATATCTTTGGGGCACCTCTTGCCGTTGAGGGAATTGTGGCATTCTTTATGGAAGCTACCTTTGCTGCTATTTCTTTCTTCGGTTGGAAACGGGTAAGCAAAGGGGTCCACTTGGCATCAACTTGGTTGTTGGCAATTGGTTCCAACCTCTCTGCACTCTGGATTTTGATTGCCAACGGGTTTATGCAACACCCATCTACCGATTTTTACCGGTTCAGTATCGAAAATAGCCGGGCAGAAATGACCGATTTCTGGGCTCTGATTATGCAACCTGTAGCCCAAGTTAAATTTTTGCATGTTATTAGCTCTGGATATACCTTGGCTTCTATTTTTGTATTGGGTATCTCCAGTCTCTACCTTCTCAAAGGAAAACATGTCGAGTTTGCAAAAAAATCTGCGGTAGTAGCAGCTTCCTTTGGATTGGTAGCGTCAATTTTCGTAGCAGTTATTGGAGACGAACACGCCTATGAAGTTGCCAATACCCAACCTACCAAAATTGCTTCTATGGAAGGGCTTTATGTAGGGGAAAAAGGTGCACCTATTGTTGCTTTCGGTATTCCAAAAAATTTGGATCCCCGAGAAGTTAATAGCAACGATGAAGCTTTCAGTATCAAAATTGAACTCCCTTATATGCTCTCCATTTTGGGTAAACGGAGTCCCAATGCCTTCGTGCCCGGATTGAAAGATTTGGTTGAGGGTAACCCAGAGTATGGAATTTGGTCTTTTGAAAAATTGCGGGAAGTTGGAAAACAAGCTATTGAAGATATTAAAAAATATCACGAAGCCAAAGCTAAAGGCGATACCGCTGGAATGGAAGCGGCTAAAAAAGATTTCTATAGTGTAGTAGCGGAAGTTGATGGGGTAAAAGTTCACAAAGCTGACCTTTTGGGATATGGGTGGTTGCCTGATGATCCAACCAAACTCTATCCACCTGTTCCACCAGTCTTTTATGCTTTCCATATTATGGTTGGATTGGGATTCCTCTTCATCATAATTTTCGCGTGGGCTTACTACTCCATTATTAAAGGAACTTTTGTTCAAAACAGACTTCTTCAAAAAATTGCAGTTGCAATTGTTCCTCTCCCTTGGGTTGCTACCAGTTTTGGATGGATGACCGCAGAATTGGGACGGCAACCTTGGACAGTCTTTGGTTTGTTACCTACCAACCAATCTGTAACCCCAATTGCATTGCAAAATGTTCAAGCAACTTTCTTCTTGTTCTTGACCGCCTTTGTAATTTTGGGGATTGCAGAGCTGAAAATCCTCTTTACCGTTATTAAAAACGGACCAAAAGGAGCACACTAATGACTTGGGCACCAATAACAGTGGACGCCACCCATTTCTACCTACAGGTCTATTGGTGGATAATTGTGGCGGTTTTGGCAGGATTGTTCCTTTTGATGACCTTTGTGCAAGGGGGGCAAACCCTCTTCCATGTTGCTAAAGATGAAACGGAGGAGCGGGCTATCCTCAACTCCTTGGGACGGAAATGGGAGTTGACCTTTACCACTTTGGTTCTCTTTGGGGGAGCCCTTTACGCCGCTTTCCCCCTTTTCTACTCTATTAGTTTTGGGGGAGCTTACTGGGTCTGGATGTTGATTCTTTTTGCCTTTGTTCTCCAAGCGGTTGCCTATGAATATATGAATAAAAAGGGTAACCTGATTGGAAAAAATGCTTATAAAATGTTCCTTTATTTCAACGGGGTTGTGGGAATTGTTTTGATTGGAGCAGCAGTAGGAACCTTCTTTACTGGAAGTAACTTCCACTATGACCCTGCTACCAAAGTTTTGGAATGGGGATATGATAAAAGTGTGCCCAATCTCCGGGGACTTGAAGCAGCAATTGCTTTCAACCACGGAGCGTGGTTCAACTTGGCAATGGGAATTCTCCTCTTTGCAGTAGCTCGGATTTTGGGAGCCCTTTGGTTGATTAACGACCTTGACCATCACGATTTTGGTGATGTAATTGATAGATTGAAAGCGGTAATTAAAAGATGCTTTGTTGTGTTACTGGTAGCATTGGTTGTAGTTTTGATTGGATTGGTTACTTTGAAAGGGTATGGATATGATATCCACGATCCCAAAGGAACCATTAAATTGGTAGATAACAAATATCTCCACAATCTCTTCTCTTTTGGAGCATTGCCTTTGATTCTCTTCCTTTTGGGATTGGTTCTCTTTGTGGTAGGAGTATTCCAATCTGGATTTGGAAACTCCAAAAGGGGAATTTGGACCAGTGGTCTTGGAACCGTTTTGATTGGGATTGTAGTTTTCTTGATTGCCGGACTCCCCGGAACCGCTTATTACCCCAGCTATGCAGACCCCCAAAGTAGTTTGACTATCCAAAATAGCTCTGGAAGTAAAGAAACTTTGGCGGTAATGGCGTGGGTAAGTATTGCAGTGCCATTTGTATTGGCATACATTGCGTGGGTTTGGTATCAAATGAAAAAAGATGGTCCTATTACCAGTCGGGAAATTACCGAAGATTCACACGCATATTAAGGAGGTTGGAATGTTGAAAAAGTTGACTCTGTTTTTGATGCTCTTCTCCGCCAACTTCCTGTTGGCGGGGGAGAAACTCCTCCCCAACGGAATTAATCCGGAAGCTCAAAAAATTAACACCACTTGGGGACTTATTCTCTTTTTTATGTGGCCTATTCTGATTATTGTGGCTTACAAATTTGTGGAATTTACCCTCAAAAAAACCGGGATCGAAAAAGACCTCTAATTTCCCCCTCTTTTTCTCCTTTTTTCCAAAAAAATCCGTTAATATAAGGTAATACAATTCTCCCAAAGGGCTTAAAAAATAGAGCCGACTTAAATTTTATAGATATAATTACCCAAAAAGTTTAGAGATGGTGGATAAATTGGTCAGGTTTTTAAAGAAAAAGCCTCTATCTATTCCCAATTTCGAAAAATTAACTGATAATATCTATCCCAATTTGGGATGGGAAGAGCGGTTTGAGCTTTTAAAACTGCAGGGACTCCCATTAATAAAAAGGAAAAATAAAATCTATTTAAAAACTGCTTTTACTCCTTTTTGGGAAGGGGAGTATTGTATTGTGGATATTGAAGTAACCCACTCCAAACCTTCTGAAGGGCAAATAATAGAGATTGGGGCGGTTGTAATTCGCAATGGAAAAATGGCGGAAGAGTTTTCCTCTCTTATTTATGCCCCTTCTGTTCCAGAGTATATTACTAAAATTACTGGGATAGATGAAAAAATGTTGGCAGGAGAGAAGAGTCAAAAAAAGGTTTTGGAAGAGTTTAGATTGTTTTTGGGAGATAAAGTATTCGCCTCCCACCCTGCCAGTTTTGATTATCAATTTTTAGCCCAACAATTTCAACGGGAGAATTTGGGGGAATTACTTAATCGCCCCCTTTGCACTCTAAAACTTGCCAATAAAACCATCAATGCCCCCCGGTATGGTCTCCAATATTTGAAAGAGGAACTCCATCTTCCCCAAGAGCCGGTGCACAGGGCATTGGGAGATGCTCGAACTACTGCCCGGGTATTTCTGGAGAGTTGGAAACATCTTCCTCCCTATATTCGAAGTGTAGAAGAGTTGATAGAATTTGCCAATGGAGGAGAGAAATGAACTTTTTAGGTCTATTAACTCTTGGACTGGGGTTTGCCGTCTATTTAACCTATAAACCCTATCTAATGGATATAGCCATTGCCAGTTTGATGGCTATCTCCTTTGGAAAAGTGGATTTGATGCTCTCCCGATATATCCGGAATAGATACATTATTGCCACTATTCTCACTCTGGTTTTGGCTCTTTTAATTTTTGGACCCGCTATCTATTTTTTAGTGGAGACTGGAAAATATATTTCCCATTTTTCCATAGAAGATGTAAAAAAGATTTTAATCAAAATCCAAGAGTTAATTAGCTATATTCCTGTAATAAAAATTAGAGATGAGCTTTTAAGTTTTTTTCAACCGGAAAAAGTTATGGAGCTTTACAATAAAATTGTTCCTATTGTTGCAACAATTACTGCCAAAAGTGCAGTCTTTATTAAGGATACATTTTTAATAATTATTTTCTTTTTCTTTGCTATTCTCTATGGGAGGGAGATTCTCTTGTATATTATGAGAATCATTCCTATCGATGATTACAAATTGAAAACCCTTTTTTTTCAAACCAGTGAAGTGATGAGTGTGGTTTTCTATTCAACTATTTTAACCGCTCTATTGGAAGGGTTGCTCTTTGGGATTGTGGTCTCTTTTTATGGATTGGATTTTTTTCTTTTTATGACAATGTATGCTTTTTCCTCCATTATTCCGGTAATTGGAGGAATATTGATGTGGGGACCTGTTTCCCTCTATCTCTATGCCATAGGTAATACAACGGGTGCCATTGTAGTAGCAGTCTATTCAATTGTGATTATTTCGATAGTTGCTGATACCTTTGTAAAACCGGCGATAATTGCAGTGGTAAAAGATTTTTTTGGGACTGAAACCCAACTAAACTCTTTGGTTATCTTTTTTGCAATTGTTGCCGGTCTCTCCTCTTTTGGAATTTGGGGACTAATTATTGGTCCCGCGGTTACCACAATGTTCATTTCTGTTTTAAAATTTTATGAAAAAGTGGGACCAATTACCGGAGGACCTTATCCATCTACTTCATATCCCCAAAAAGGAGAAATATGCAAACTGGAAAAATAACCATTATCGGATATGGAGCAATGGCTCAAGCAATAGGGGAAGGGTTAAAGGAGAAATATCAGATAGAGATTGTTGGAAGAAACCCGACAAAAGGGGAGGAGGTCGCCAAAAAGGTAAAGGGAAATTTTTATCCCTTGGAAGGGTTTGATATTACCGGTAAAGTTGTAATTTTGGCGGTAAAACCCTATGCACTCCGGGAAGTGGCACAAAAGTTGAAGGGGACTGGAGATATTTTAATTTCCATTTTGGCAGGGAAAAAATTGGAAGACCTCAAAGTTATTCCTGCGTGCCACTACCTCCGGGCAATGCCAAATATTGGGGCTTTTTATAACTCTTCATTTACCGCTCTGGCAGGAGATAAAAGGGCTATGGAGGTGGGAGTAGCCCTCTTTTCACAAATTGGAGAAGTAATAGAATTGGAAGGGGATAATGAGATAGATATTGCCACCTCAATTACCGGAAGTGGACCCGCCTATTTGGGTATTCTCCAAGAGGCGATTGAAGATGCAGGGGTATATTTGGGGCTCAAACGGGAAATAGCCAATAAATTAGCCCGGGGGCTTTTCGCCAGTTTCGGGAGAATTAACGAAAAAGGAGGTATAATCAAAGAAAAAGTGATGTCCCCCAATGGAACTACCGCAGAAGGAGTATTTAAACTCCAAAAAGAGGGAGTTCCGGGAAAAATAATGGAGGCTATAATTGATGGATATAAAAAAGCGAAGCGGATTTAGCTACTTTGAATTGATTGTAGCAATTGTAGTAATGGGAATTATTAGCACCGCTTTTCCGGTGTTACTTGCCACAATCACCCGGGGAATTCAAGCTAGTTGGAAGGAAAAGGCTTTCTTTAATGAATTTACCCTTTTGGGATTGATTGTCCAAAACTCCGCCTTTGATGAAAATACCACTGACCAAGTCCAATATTATATTAAGTGTGATGGAGATGATGAGCTTTTACCGGGGAATAGAATTGGAAAAGAGAGCCAATTGAAAAATTTTGCAGTAGGACGCCTTCCATTGGATACCAAAAGTTGCTCTCTATTGGGAGTAGATCCGGGAGAGAATCCCTCTGATTCCTCCACCTTCGATGATGTAGATGACTTTAATGGATATAGTGAAGTAATAGAAGGGCAAGGAAAAGTAACAATGAATGTGGAGGTTTTTTATGCCAATGATATAGATCTCTATCGGGGAGGAGAAATTTTTACCTTCCAATTTGGGAGTGACTATAATAAAACTACCCACTCCACCAATATCAAAATAATTAGAATTACTGCTACCAATGGAGATGGCTCTATTCTCTTAACTTATCCTGTTTTCAACATTGGAGCCTCTAAATTTTTGGGACTCAACGAAATATGAGAAAGGAGAGTATGGCAAGGAAAAAGAGTTTTACCATTATAGAGCTTATTGCAACTATAGTAATTACTGCTATATTGGGAACCATTGCTTTGGATATCCTCCGGAAAGTGTATCGCCATTATGTGGTAACCCGGGAATTGACAAAACTCAATATTAAAACAGAAGCAATTCTAAATCTCATTTCCAGTAACCTTCAACATCGTCTTAAAAACTCTCTAATTGCGATATCTTGCAATGTGTCTACGGGAGATTGTGATAGAGCCAATATAGACGACTTTCTGCCAGTGAATCAAATTCCAGATAATAATGATAGCTATCGGGTGTTGGAATGGCTCCAAATAGATAGGTATGGCAGAATTGGAGAATGGAATGGAACTCTCCTCAAACCGGGGTGGAGTGGATTTGTGGATTTGAAAAATGGAGATACAACCCAATTGAGTGATGGAAATTGGAGTATCGCAACCCCCTATTCAGATCCAACTATTATTCAAGATATATTGGGGGATTACTTTAAGCAGTGGGGAATAAGTGGAAACAATGATGTATTTGGAAATGGTTTGGCAGTTTTGGTCTTTGGAGGTCCGGCGGGACGGGGAACCATTTCGGCAGATTACAATAATAGTTATGGGTATTACCACTATCCCGCTGAACAACTCTACTTTGTGGAGCCCCAAACCAATACCAAATGGAAAATCTATCAGGTAAGTGTAAATCAAGATGAGGTAAAAATTTTTCAAGATTATTACATTCTCCGGGGGGGAGGTGCAATTGTTCCAGTGCCAATTGGAAATGGGGAATTTAATTTAACTTACCGATTCAACTATTTCCCTTGGCTGGATCAAAATTATACCGACGGAAATAGCACTATTATCGGAGACCATATAACTTTTTTCAAATTCCGAGAAAAAAATGGAAACTTGAGACTCTATATTTGTATTACCACTGATAATATTGATTTAAAAGAGTATAACCTGACAGTTTGCAAAGAAAAGGTAGTTTTCTAATGGAAAAAGAGAGATTTACTTCCAACCCACTGGAAAAAGCCCCACCTCCCCCTTCCCCAAAAATGAGAAGAGGATTTAGTCTCCTTCTGGTTTTGATGTTTGTAATGGTGATGGCGGTAATAGGTGCATTGACTCTGGAATTTATGGGAACTGGTAACCTCCACACCCGCCAATCTTTTATGGATGTGAGAGCAAAATTGGTAGCCCGCTCCGCTGCAGAAATGAGTTTAATGGCAATAGAAGCCCACGACTTTTCTACCAGTTGCTTAAAACAGGTAAACTTTTCCGATCCCGCCTTTGATGTAAATGTTACCTTCCACTATTTTATGACCAATTGTGGAAGTTGCAGTCCCGACTATTGCACCCCTATTGAAACTCCCGATACCAATGGTTCAGTCTTACTCTATCTCCATGTAAAATCAAAATTTCCTTCCCTCTTCCGGGTGCAAACTTTCCGTTTAACTCTCCAAAACCCTTAATTTATGATTTATATGATACAGCACAAATAAAATATAGAATAATAAGAAAAAAAGGAGAAAAGAGAAAAAAGAAAAGAAAATTTTATTTAGCCTTTACAACCCCAACAATTGGAATAGAAGGATCCAAATAACACTCTACCCCTTCAGGAAATTGAATATCCCGAATAATAATGGTATCTCCCACATCAAGATTGGAAACATCAAGCTCAAAGTAATCGGGTAAGTTTTCAGGAGTGCTTTTAACTTTAATTCTCCGCCGATGGTAAATCAAAACCCCTTTGTTTTTCAATCCAATAGGAGTTCCTTTTACTTTAATCGGCACATAGAAATAAGTTTTAACCCCCGGTTGA
>Ga0256843_1003589_pt1 | contig 10702 bp, 7 predicted proteins | sample AlvinellametaG_FD_191572 | JGI IMG/M metagenome (GOLD analysis project Ga0256843, IMG submission 191572) | Pompeii worm associated microbial communities from hydrothermal vent at the East Pacific Rise, Pacific Ocean - Alvinella | ecosystem: Host-associated > Annelida > Integument > Unclassified ... | reverse complement strand
AATAAGTGATTAACTAATCACAATTTAGATAAGTATATTTAGTAGAGCTTATAGCAGTTCCTCTATCATCAGCTTTATCACTTTTTGTTGGCATATCCTTACCATTATATTCAACTGAATAAACACGTGTTTGTGAACTTGGAGAAGCACCATACACATTATAAACTAAACCTGTTAAATTATTAATACTTGTTTTAGCATATTCATTAGTTTTAACTTTGCTAAAAGGTTTGTTTTTACTATCATAAGTATATGTCAATTCTTCTTTAACAGTACCGTTAATATCAGTTGTGTCATACCACTTTGTATTAGTGTTATTATCTCCGGTATATGTAAGAACACCGGTTTCATCTGTTGGATTATCAGGCTGTCCTTGGTTATCTAATTTATTATCCTGAATTCTTATCTGAGTTACTTTACCATTACCGTCGTATGTATACCCAACAATCCATTCAGGTATTGAATACCATCCACCTCCTTGGGCAGGCCATTCAAATTTTCTTTCAACAACTTTATCATTGGCATTTGTATATTTTAAACGTGCACCAACATCAGCACCAACATAAATCTCAATAGCATCTAACAATCCTTTACTTTCATCTTCATATATATATTTATATACATAAGAGTAATTGCCATAAGTGCCATCATCCTTTTTATAAGAACCTGATTTTGTATATTTTTTTATTATGCCGGTCTCTTCATTATACTCATAAGTTTTTGTATTATGAATATTTGCGTCGGCACTGTCGTTATATTCTACTTTTTTTACGAGGCAACTTACTTTTTTTGGCTCATCCTTTTTCTTGTCATCTTTTTTACAACTATAGGTCATAATTAAGGTGAGCGCTAGCATTAAACTTACTATTTTTTTCATTATTCTGTGTTTTTAAATTAATATAGGCAAATATATAACATACTATTCGTAATTTGGATAATGAAAGAAAAATATTTTAAATAAGAACTTTTTTTTATTTAAAATTCATTAAGAATCATTCTTTTTTAAGAATATAACAATTCAAAAGAATACTCAATGTTAATATAACGGTTTTGTAGTCATTAAATGATTTTTTATAACTAAATTTGAACAAAATTTTAAAAAAATTATGACACATTTAAAACATATTATTGTATTACTCATTTTATTACTAAATATTAAGAGTTTTTCTCAACAATGGAAAATTAATAATACTAAAATTGAAAAAAATATTTTTAAAGAAACTATGCCTGATAAATATGCTATATTTAGAATGGATATAAGAGCTTTAAAACAGAAATTAAAATCCACAACTCATAGATTTTCAGGTCTAGTAGCTGTTTCTATTGATTTTCCTATAAATATTCAAGGAAATATCGAATCTTTTTCAGTTTACAAAACAACTTTTATGGAAAAAGATTTACAAAATAAATATAAAAATATTAGTACTTATGTTGGAAAGAGCAAATCAGGACGTAGTGTCTACTTTGCTATTACTCCTTACGAAGCATCCTTTACGGTTTTAACTCCCGGTGAAAGTACTTTTCTTATAAAGTCGTATGCCAAAGATTCTTATATTGGATTTAGTTTAGCACACCAACATTATTCTGACAATGGTTTTGTGTGTAGTATTGAGGGAAATGATACACTATACCAAAGGAATTTTGCAAGTTTTGCAAGAGCAAACGATGGAATACTTCGTAAATATCGATATGCTGTTTCTGTAACAGGAGAATACTCTACTTACACCTTAAATAGACTTGGTATTGCTTCAAATGCTTCTGTACTTGATAAAAAAAATGCTATTTTGGGAGCAATTGTAATTTCAGTAACTCGCATGAATAGTGTTTATGAGAGAGATGTCGCTGTCAGTTTACAATTGGTTAATAATAATGATCAATTAATATATTTAGATTCTGCAACTGATAATTTCGATAATGATACAACTTCTATGTCATCACTTTTATATGCTAGTCAAAATTCAGCAGACAACCATATAGGAACAGCCAATTATGATGTTGGTCAGGTATGGTGTCAAGGTGGTCTGCAAGGCTTAGCTAGAAGACCCGCTGTTTGTGAAAATGGGATTAAGGGTATGGGAGCAGCAAGAGGACAAAATGTTGAATCAGATAGATTTATTATCAGTGTTGCCTCTCATGAATTGGGACATATGTTTGGGGCAAATCATACATTTTCTAATTCAAATTGCGGAGGAAGTAGGAATGACGCAACGGGTATTGAAGCGGGAAGTGGAACAACTATTATGTCATATGCAGGTATCTGTTCACCAAATATACAAGATTTCACTGATGATAGATTTAACATTGCTTCAATGAACGAAATAAAAGATAACTATCTATTAGGTAATTCAGGTAGTTGTGCGCAGAATATTTCAATCAACAATACGCCTCCTGTAGTTACCAGTGGCTCAGATAAATTTATTCCAATAAATACACCTTTTGTATTAGAAGCATCTGCCAGTGATGTAGATGGTGATATATTAACTTACACCTGGGAAGAATTTGATACAACTAGTGACCCAATCACCACACCACCAACTCCAACAAGAACCTCCGGTCCAATGTTTCGCCCATATCCTGTTTCTTCAAGTGCAAAAAGATATTTTCCGGTCTTAGATACTTTACTTAATAATCATTTATCCCACGAGTGGGAAGTTCTGCCGGCGGTTAGTAGACAATTAAATTTTAAAATTACTGTCAAAGATAATAATATATTGGGAGGGCAATCTGCCACAAACTCACTCACATTATTAGCAAGGGAATCTGCCGGTCCATTTATGGTAAACTCTGACCAAATACCAACAGCATGGCAACCTAATGAAACAAGAACTATTACATGGGATGTTGCTAACACCAATAACCCTCCTATTAATTGTTCAAGTGTTGATATTTTGCTGTCTACTGATGGAGGAAATACCTATACAACCCCCTTGTTATTAAATACACCAAATGATGGAAGCGCTGATATAATTGTGCCTAATGTTACCGCATTAAATGCTCGTTATATGGTTAAAGCGCACGAAAATTATTTTTTCTCATTAAACAAAGGAAAAATTTCAATAGGAAATTTTGAAAATCATTGTGAAACATACACTAATAGTAATTCACAAACTATAACCGACAATGATGATATTACAGGAATTGAAAGTATAATACATATTAATGATACGTACCAATTAGCTGGTATTAACGTATCATTAAATATTACACATACTTATATACAAGATATAAAAGCTGAATTAGTTTCACCTAACGGAACAACTGTAACACTTATCAACCATTCTTGTGGTTCAAATGATAACTTAATTGCTACTTTCTCTGATAATGGACAGACTATTGATTGTAGTTCACTATCCACTGGAAATGTATTTTCTCCTAACCAACCATTATCTGTTCTGACCGGCGAAAATATTCAAGGAGATTGGAAGCTGAAATTGTGGGATAATCATGCAGGAGATGAGGGAACTTTGAATAATTGGTCATTAGAATTATGTTACATGCGCCCAACTGAGATTAACAGTATATTTTTAAATGATTTCTCATTATATCCAATTCCTACAAAAGATAATATTTTAATTAGTTTTACTCCTATAACAGCTAATCAGACAATCATCATTTACGATATTAAAGGAAGATTAATGTATAACAAAACATATAACAATAAAAGCATATTTAATGAAACCATTAATTTAGAATATTTTAGTGCCGGAGTATATTTATTACAAGTTATTGATGGAAATATAACTATAAATAAAAAAATTATTAAGTATTGAGAAAATCAAAAAAAACTATTTATTCACAAGCATAATATATTATGAAAAAATTATTAATATTACTAACGGTCATAACTGTAGGGCAAGCTCAAAAAAACTAAACCACTGTGGACTTAAAGTCCCATAAGGTTTGGTTTGACGACAAAAAGTCATCTAGTAGGCTAATTCAACGATAGAGTTATCTTTGTCATTTGAGCCTGCTTTTCGGTGATGTTGATAGTATTCAAAAAGTACATATTAAGTTCTAACTCTTTCTAAAATCACTAAAAAGCGAAAACCCATAATGAGTTTTCGCTTTTTGTTGTTGGCGTATATTAAATCAACAAAGTGGTTGAGTTAATATCAAATTATAATTTACGTTTCACTTCATAATTTTGGTAAGCTTCAATAATATCATTTTCTTCAATATTATTGTAGTTTTTAACCATCAATCCGCATTCGTATCCTTTACCCACTTCTTTTACATCGTCTTTGAAACGTTTTAATGAGGCTAGCTCACCATCGTGGATAACAATGCCTTCTCTAATAATTCTAATTTTAGAGTTGTTGTATATTTTTCCGGTTTGAACCATACAACCTGCCACGGTACCCACTTTAGATATTTTAAAGGTGTTTCGCACTTCGGCTGTTCCGGTAACTTCTTCTTTAATTTCGGGTGACAACATACCTTCCATCGCTTCTTTAACATCGTTTATAACGTCATAAATGATAGAGTATGTTTTAATTTGCACTTGCTCTTCATCAGAAATACGACGAGCAGTAACAGATGGACGTACATTAAAGCCTATTAGAATAGCATCAGAAGCTGAGGCTAATAATACATCAGAATCGGTTATTTGTCCGACCCCTTTATGAATAATGTTTACACTCACATTTTCAGTCGATAATTTTTGTAACGAGTCTGATAATGCTTCAACAGAACCATCCACATCACCTTTGATAATTAAGTTAAGTTCTTTAAAGTCTCCTAAGGCAATACGACGTCCAATTTCGTCAAGTGTTATGTGTTTTTGCGCACGCATTTGTTGCTCACGAATAATTTGACCACGTTTTTGGGCAATCTTCTTAGCTTCACGTTCGTCTTCATATACTTTAAATCGATCACCGGCTGTGGGAGCACCATCTAATCCTAAAATGCGAACCGGTGTTGAGGGTTCGGCAGCTTTTACTTTCTTATCTCTTTCGTCGTACATGGCTTTTACTTTACCATGATATTTTCCTGCCAAGATATAGTCTCCTACTTTTAGTGTTCCGTTCTGTACAATAATATCAGATACATATCCACGACCTTTATCTAGGGCTGCTTCTAATACTGTTCCTACTGCAGCTCGGTTCGGATTGGCTTTCAGGTCGAGCATTTCGGCTTCTAAAACAATTTTTTCAAGCAACTCGGTTACACCTTGACCTGTTTTTGCCGAAATTTCTTGTGATTGGTATTTACCACCCCACTCTTCGAGCAAGATATTCATATTTGCTAATTGTTGTCTAACATTATCGGGATTGGCATTGGGTTTGTCAATTTTATTCAAAGCAAAAACCATGGGCACACCACCTGCTTGTGCGTGGCTGATAGCCTCTTTGGTTTGTGGCATCACATCGTCGTCAACGGCAATTACAATAACTACCACATCGGTTACTTGTGTACCACGTGCACGCATGGCAGTAAATGCCTCGTGACCGGGTGTATCAATAAAGGTTAGTTTTTCGCCATTGTCAAGCACTACCTTATATGCACCAATATGTTGGGTTATACCACCCGACTCACCGGCTACTACATTTGCACTACGAATATAATCCAGCAACGATGTTTTACCGTGATCAACGTGTCCCATGATGGTTGCAATAGGAGGACGTTTTACCAAGTCTTCTTCGGCATCGATAATTTCGACATCTTCAATTTCTTCTTCGGCATCAATGAATTTCACCTCGAAATTAAACTCATCAGCTACTAAACTCAGGGTTTCTGCATCAAGACGTTGGTTCATTGTTACCATCAATCCAAGAGAGAAACATGCTGTAATAACATTTGTTACCGGTACATCCATCATACTCGATAGTTCTGACACTGTAACAAATTCTGTTACTTTCAAGATTTTGCTTTCTGCTTCTTCTTTTACTAAATCAGCATGTGCTTGTTCTTTACGTTTTTGACGACCTTCACGTTTAATTTTGGCACGTTTTGATTTACCACGACCTTGTAAACGTTCAAGTGTTTCTTTAATTTGTTTTTGGATTTCTTCATCAGAAACCTCTTTTTTCTCGACAGGTTTTTTGTAACCACCTCGACCTCTATTATTATTTCTGTTGTTTCCGCCTCTATTGCCGGACTTCGATTTATCAGAAGAATAAATTCTTTTTCTTTTCTTTTTCTTTTTATCGTCGTCTTTTTTGACTTCTTTTTTCTTCGGTTTTTTCTCGAATTTTTTTAAGTCAATAGTTTGTCCCGTAGTCGTAACCCCTTTCAGTTTTTGATATTTAGTTTCAATTTCTTTCTTTTCGGGTGTTTCGTCAACAGTTTTATCTGCTACTTTTTCAATAGGTTTTTCAACTGGTTTATCGTCTTTTTTTGTCACAGACGAGGCTGCTTTTTTAATTTTAGCAACCGGTTTTTTAACAACTTCTTTGCCTACTTCTTTGGGTTTGGCAGCAGTATCTTTTTTGGCTAATGTTTCCTTTTTAACTACTTTTTCAGTAGGTTTAGCTACCGTTTTTTCAACTTTTTTGGATACTTCCTCTGTTTTTTTCTCAACCGGTTTTTCAACTGATTTCTCAACAGGTTTTTCCGTAACCTTTTCGACAGGCTTTTCCTCTACGACAGGCTTTTCTGCTTCATTCTTTTCAGTTGTTTCGCCTACTTTTCCAACTATTTTTGGTCCTTGTAGTTTTACTTTTCCTGAAATGATTTCTTCTTTCTTTTGGATCACTTGCTCTTTTTCTTTGCGCATGTTTTCCTTTTCCTTTTCCTGTTCTTTACCGATGGATGTAGCTTTTTCTTTAACACTTTTATCTGACGCAAACTCGTCAATTAAAAATGTATAAGCTTCTTCTGAAATAGCTGCGCGCGGTGTCGGACGTTCTATCTCAATTCCTTTTTCTTTAAGAAAATCGACAATTGTGTGGGTTCCAATATTGAACTCACGCATGACTTGTCTGATGGTAATCTTTTTTGCCATATCTATGATGGTTATCTAATTAATTTTGTTATTGGTGAGCACTTTTTACTGCTCAAATTCTTCTTTTAGAATTGCCATGACCTCTAAAATGGTTTCTTCTTCTAAATCGGTACGTCTTACTAAATCGTCTACATCATTGGCAAGTACGCTTTTGGCTGTATCCAATCCAATTTTTTGAAACTCTTGGATAATCCAGTTATCTATTTCGTTTTCAAATTCTGACAATTCAACATCGCCTTCTTCTTGTTCGCGTTGTATTTCGATTTCGTAACCGGTAATATCGGTGGCTAAACGAATGTTTTGCCCACGTTTACCAATGGCTTTCGAAATTTCATCGGGACGCATATATACATATGCTGTTTTCTTTCCTTCTTCATTTACACCTAATTCGAGACGTTGAATTTTTACAGGGCCTAAGGCACGTTGTATAAATAATTTTTCGTTGTCGGTGTAATTAATCACGTCAATATTTTCGTTGCCCAATTCGCGTACAATACCATGTATACGAGAACCGCGTACGCCTACACAGGCACCTACGGGGTCAATTCTGTCATCGTAAGTATCGACGGCTACTTTAGCTTTTTCACCGGGAATGCGCGCAATTTTTTTGATGGAAATTAATCCGTCAAAAACTTCGGGAATTTCTTGTTCAAACAATTTTTCTAAGAAACGTGTATCTGTTCTAGACATAATAACCATTGGTTTGTTGCCTTTCATATCCACTTTCTCAATCACACCTTTTACACTATCGCCTTTTCTAAATCGGTCAGAAGGTATTTGGCGATCTCTTGGTAAGATTAGCTCGTTTCCTTCGTCGTCGATTAGGTATGCGGCATTGTGACGTGCATGGTGTACTTCGGCGGTGTATAAATCGCCTTCGCGTTCTTTAAAATATTTATGTAGGTTAATGAAATCATATTCCATCAATCTGTTTTCTAAATTTTGTTTCAAAGCAATGATGGCACGACGCCCCAGGTTGACAAGTTGAAATTCTTCATCAATTTCATCACCTACTTCAATTTCCGGGTCTATTTTCTTGGCATCTGCTAAATGAATTTCTTTATACTCATTAAACGGGTATTGTCCATCGGGTATTACGGTTTTGTATATCCAAATATCTAAATCGCCACGATCGGGATTAATAATGATATCAAAATTATCCTCATCGGGCTCACTTCCATCTCTTTTTTTGATAATAATGCCGTTACGACGTCGCAAGGCGTGTGCAATTACATCTTTTAGTATTGATAAAATTGTTGCTTTATCAATATTTTTTTCATCTTTAAATTCCAGAAAGGCTTCGACCAATTCTTTATTATTCATAACTAAATTCTTTTAAAAATTTAATACAACTTTTGCTTCTTTAATATCGTCAAAAGCTATTTCATCTTGTTTTGTTACGGTTACTTTTCCTTTGCCTATTTTTTTTGGCTCTCTTACTTTATATTCCAAAATAATTTTATCGTCATCAACATATACCAATGTACCTTCTTTTTCGGTATCGTTGGCTTTTACTTTTAGTTTTCTATTCATATTTTTGACATATTGTCTTTTTAAATAGAAAGGCTTGGTAATATCGACAGAAGTTACGGTTAAAGCAAAGTCCTCTTCATCTCTGTCGAGGTTGTGTTCAATTTTTCGACTTACTTGAATGATATCTTCAACCTTTACACCATGATCACCATCAATAGTGATATTAATGACGTTGTTTTCTGAAATAGTAAACGCTATTAAGAAAATATCTTTTCTTTCGTCGAGCGCTTCATCAAGCAGTTTTGTTACTTTTTCTCTTAGATTCATATTTTTGTATAAAAATAGGGGACATCTGTCCCCATACAATCATCTCCATAAATTCATTGGCAAAGATACGATTTTTTTTGAATTAAAAAATTATTTTTATAATTCTATTTTTTGTAGTAACTTTATGGGATTAAATGACGGATGACGGATGACGGATGACGGATGACGGATGACGGATGACGGATGACGGATGACGGATGACGGATGACGGATGCGACCGCAGGGAGTCCCAAAAGTGAAACGATTCGGGAACGGATGACGAAAACAAAGCAATTTGTCGTATCGAACACGATTCAAAGATTACATAATTAAACAGCTTAAAGAATACATAGTTTTAATCATTACATAAAAACAAACATTATGAAAAAGATATTAGTACCCATCGATTTTTCCGAAAGATCGGAAGACGCTTTAAAAGTAGCCGCAAAAATTGCTCGTAAAACCAATTCGGAAATTTATGTTTTGCACCTTTTAGATATTCCTGTAAGTGAAATTGACAATATCGATGGACATCAAATGCCCAAAGGGCCTATTGCCATGATGTTGTTTGAACAAACACATGAGAAATTTGACGAATTGTTAGACAAGGACTATTTGGACAATATACCTGTTTATGAAAAAGTAATGACTGATGCACCTTTTGAAGGTATTTCTGATTTTGCCAAAACTAACGATATTGACATCATTGTCATGGGGTCGCATGGCACATCGGGCTCAGACGATTTTTTTGTGGGATCTAATACCGAAAAAATTGTTCGCAGTTCTAAAATTCCGGTTATAGTAGTAAAACAACCTGCCGAAAATTTTAAAATTGAGAAAGTGGTAATATCTGCTAAGTTTAAAGGAGATCACATCAATGAGTTTCATAAAATTATAAAGTTTATTAAAATTTTTGACCCAAAAATATATCTGCTTCGAGTTAATACTCCCGGTAATTTTAAATCTACCAAAGAATTGGATGAGATTTTCAAAAATTTCTTAGCAAAAGTGCCTGAATATAAATGCATGACTCCCGTTGTTTACAATGATTATACGGTGCAAGAAGGTATTTTTAATTTTGCCGATAAAATTGATGCGGACTTGGTTGCTTTATCTACCCGAGGCAGACAAGGCATCATGCATTTCTTTTCTGACAGTATTGCCGAAAGTGTTATAAATGTAGCTAAAAAGAATATTTTAACGATTAAAATTGACAAAAAGTAATTTGAATTTTCCAACTCAAAACAAAAGACCATTGCAATTGTAATGGTCTTTTTTATTTATATAGGCTGTTTTTCACAGCAAATCAACTCTGATTTCTCATAAGATAATATGATGCTAAAATGTACCCCAACAAAGCTCCAACAGCGTTTGCTAATGCATCATATACATCACCTGTTCTTAAATATACCATATACTCTTGCAAAAACTCAATCAAGATACCCCATAAAATAACAATAAAGAGAAATTTATATTTTAACGTTCTTAATTTTGGACAGGCAAACAGCCAAATAATTGTTAGAAAAAAATATAAGAAAAAATGCACCACTTTATCGCCAAACTTTACGTCGGGTAAGGGCACATTATTTAATGGTATCAAACTAAGTGTTGTCAGCCAAATTGTATAGGCGACAGCAAGTATCAGATATTTATGCTTTGATATGTTTTTGATAAGCCTCAGCATTTAGTAAAGTATCTAAATCACTAGGATTTTTTACTTTCATTTTTACAATCCAACCTTCGCCATAAGGGTCTTTGTTAATTAACTCCGGCTCATCTTCAAGTGCTTCGTTAAATTCAAGAATTTCTCCGGCTACGGGCACAAATAAATCTGACACGGTTTTAACAGCTTCTATAGTACCAAAAACTTCTTCCTGATCTAAGGTTTCGCCTTCTGTATCTACTTCTACATAAACGATATCACCCAATTCTCTTTGTGCAAAATCGGTAATACCAACAGTTAATGTTTCTCCATCAACT
>Ga0256843_1003588_pt1 | contig 10707 bp, 6 predicted proteins | sample AlvinellametaG_FD_191572 | JGI IMG/M metagenome (GOLD analysis project Ga0256843, IMG submission 191572) | Pompeii worm associated microbial communities from hydrothermal vent at the East Pacific Rise, Pacific Ocean - Alvinella | ecosystem: Host-associated > Annelida > Integument > Unclassified ... | reverse complement strand
GTGGAGCGAACACTGCTCCTACAAATCGTCCAAGATCTACCTCAACGGCTTCCCCACCGAAGCGCCGTGGGTGATCCAGGGGCCGGGAGAGAACGCCGGGGTGATCGACATCGGTGGTGGAATGGCGGCGGTGTTTAAGATGGAGAGCCACAACCACCCCAGCTACATCGAGCCGTTCCAGGGAGCAGCGACGGGAGTCGGGGGGATCCTGCGCGATGTCTTCACGATGGGTGCCCGTCCGGTCGCCAACCTCAACGCGCTCCGCTTCGGGGATGTGGACGGCGACAGTGATACTAATAAATATCAACGCCACCTCGTCCGGGGTGTCGTCGAGGGGATCGGCAGCTACGGCAACTGCATGGGGGTCCCTACCATCGGCGGTGAGATGAGCTTTGACAGCAGTTACAACGGTAACATTCTGGTCAACGCCTTCGCGCTGGGGCTGGTCAAACAGGAAGACATCTTCCTCGGGATCGCCGAAGGGGTAGGCAACGCCGTGATGTATGTCGGCTCCAAGACCGGCCGTGACGGCCTCGGCGGCGCGGTAATGAGCTCGGACAGCTTCACCGAAGAGTCCAAGAGCCTCCGTCCGACGGTGCAGGTGGGGGATCCTTTTACCGAGAAGCTGCTGCTTGAGGCGTGTCTGGAGCTTTTCTCCACCAAAAAAGAGATCGTTGTCGGTATTCAGGACATGGGCGCGGCCGGTCTGACCAGCTCGTCGTTCGAGATGGCGGGCAAGAGCGGGGCCGGGATGGTGATGCATCTGGACAAGGTCCCCGCCCGCGAAGAGGGGATGAGCCCGTACGACTTCATGCTCAGCGAGTCGCAGGAGCGGATGCTGGTGTGCGTCAAGCGTGGCCACGAGCAAGAGGTGATCGATATCTTCGAAAAATGGGACCTCGATGTCGCCACCATCGGCGAGGTGACCGACACGGGCAACATGGAACTCTACTGGCACGGGGAAAAAGTCGCCGATATGCCGATCGCACCCGTCAGCGAAGAGGCTCCCGTACTCGATCGCCCCACCAAACGCCCCGAATACCTCGACAGCGTGGCCGAGAAGGGGCTGGACGACTTCCCAAAAGTGGCCAATCAGGAAGCCTTCGAGAAGCTGCTGGGGGCGCTGGAAGTGGTCGACAAATCGTGGGTCTACAACCAGTACGACTCGATGGTCCAGACCAACACCGCCAAGCACCCCGGCTCGCTTGACGCGAGCGTCATCCGGGTCAAAGAGACCGGCGGCGCGCTGGCGATGAGCTCGGACTGCAACCCCCGCTACTGCTACGTCGATCCCTATAAAGGGGCCGCGCTGGCGGTGATGGAGGCCGGCCGCAACGTCGCCATGAGCGGCGCCCGCCCGCTGGCGATCACCGACTGCCTCAACTACGGCAACCCCGAGAATCCGGAGGTGATGTGGCAGTTCGCGCAGGGGTGCGAGGGGATTAAGGAGGCGTGCAAAGAGCTTGAGACCCCTGTGGTGAGCGGCAACGTCTCGCTCTACAACGAGACCAACGGCCAGAGCGTCCATCCCACCCCGGCCATCGCCACCGTGGGGGTCAACGAGGACGCGCAGCGGGTCCTCCCCAGCGCCTTTCAGGCCGAGGGCAATGCGGTGCTGCTGATCGGCCAGAGCCGCGGGGTGTTCGGCGGATCGCTCTACTTCCATGAGCTCTTCGGCGAGAGTGTCGGGGCGCTGGAGGATGTGGAGTATTCGCAGGAGTTGCGGCTGTGGGAACTGGTGATCGAGGCCAACAAGGCCGGACTCCTACGCGCGGCCAAAGATGTCAACGTCGGCGGCGTCGCCATCGCGCTGGCCAAGATGGCCGCGGTGGGCGATCTGGGGATCGAGGCCGAGGTCTCGGTCGACGATCCCCGCTGGATCTTCGACGAGACCCAGAGCCGTGCGCTGCTCGAAGTGGCGCCCGAATACGTCGAAGCGGTCGCCCGCAAGGCGATGGAGCTGGGACTTCAGGTGGAGCAGATCGGCACGATCGGCGGGGGTGTTTACCGGCTCAACGACGTGACGATGCCGATGGATGAACTGAAAAAGGTCTATTTCGGTCGTTTTACCGAAGTGATCGAACAGGATCTTTAAGCCTCATTCAGGCCTGCTTCAGCTTTGGAGGAGTAAACTGGACATCATGACGAGGAAACAATGTGTTTAGACAAAACGGTATCCCCCTCTATCTCCAGCTGAAAGAGTACCTGCTCAAAAGCATCGAGACCGAGTACCGCCCGGGCGACCGTCTCCCATCCGAAGGGGAGATCGAGCGTCAGTACGGTGTCAGCCGTATCACGGTACGCAAAGCGATCGAGGAACTGGCCCGCGAAGGGATCGTGAGCAAAAAGCAGGGCAAAGGGACCTTTGTGATGGAGCCGAAGGTCCTGTATGATGCCAACACCATCGGTTCTCTGACCCAGCGCCTGGCCAAGGAAAACCGTCAGCTCAGCACCCGCTCCATCGAATACATCCTCATCACCGACGAACACCACGTCAAAGATATGCTTGGTTGTAAACGGCTTTTGCTCATCAAGCGTTTTCGTGTGCTGGATGGCAAACCATTCGCCATCATGCACAACTACATCTGCGCCGATCGGGTCCCACAGATTGAATCCCGCTTTACCATTGAATCGCTCTACACCTTCTATCAGGAGACGTACGGCATTGTCTTTGCCAAAGCGGAGGAGATCGTCGAGGCGCGTGCGGCGACCCGTGAGCAGGCCCGTATGCTTGAGATCGAGGAGAACGCGCCGCTGCTCTCTCTTCAGCGCCTCTCATTCGGCCCCGACGGCGAGGCGATCGAGTTTTCCGATATCCTCATCAAGGCCAACATGTACAAGCACAAGATCCACCTCTCAGCCCGCTAACGTTTCGGCCATCCCCGCATACATCTCGTTCCAGAAGTCCCGGGCGGCTTTCTCTTTGTCGGTATCGAACGCATCGAGCCACTGCCGTAGCGCCGGGGAGTTGTCCGCGCCGGTCTCCTGTTTGCGTCGCAGGAACATGTGGACCAGATCGCGGGTGCGTTCCGACTCCCAGGGGCGGGTCCGGTTACGGGTCTGGACCGTTGCGGCCAGTCGGGAGAGGGTATCGAGGTAGGCCTCTTTGAGTCCATACAGATGGTCGATCAGCTCCGGCACCATCTCCTCGGCCCATGCCCGGTGGAACCGGCACATACCGATGTTGTCGAGGATGAGTTCCTTGCGGAAACGGTCGGCGTTGTGTTCGCCCAGTTCGCGGGGCGGCATGAAGTCCTGCCCGTAGTAGACATAGTATTTGCCCACCACCGGCATGGGGGCCAGTACGCCGGGGGTCCAGTACTGGTTGGGGACCATCCAGCCCTTCTCGCCGTTGGCGACATAGACGAACCGCTCCGCGATCTTCGGATGGTGCTCTTCGGCGAGCCGTCGCGCCAGCACGCGCGCTCCCTCCCGAAGGTCGAGCGGACCCTCCGGCGCGATCATCGCATCGATCAGCGCGATGGCCAGTCGGGCGTTGTGCCAGGAGTCCTCGACGGGATCGAAGGAGTCGACATCGAAATGGGGGCGTTCGGTCACGCCCAGGTCCTCTGGAGCCAGATCCCCCTGATCGAGCGACTCCATCAGCCAGGAGAGGACCCCGCCGATCCCGATGGCGTCGAACCCCTGGGCGTCGGCATGGTGATTGACCGCTTCGGCCGCCTGCTGATCGAAGACCCCGATCAACGGTCCCATGGTCTGGTAGGGCTCATAGTCTTTTTTGTATTGGTTGTGCATCTTCTTGCACATCACCGCACAGGGCTCCCCGCAGTTCTGGTGCGCTTTTTTGTCGGCGATCTCTTCGTTGAACTGTTTGAGATAGTGGTTCAGGATATGGGTGCGTACCTGATCGGTCCGCTCCGCTTCTGTGGTGTAGATACTGCTGTAGTTAAAAGAAAGCAGCGCGCCGCCGATGGTCGTGTAGTTCGCGCCCAGCGTTCCGCCGGTGCCCAGATAGGGGTCGAAGGAGTATTTTTTGGTCGAGGCTTTGTCCTTGGCTTTGAACCCCATGCCGTACCGCTCGATGAACCATTCATCGGCCTTGTGTCGGTCACGGAACCGTTCCCGTTCGAACTCCCCGCCGTAGACGATCGCGGCGATGCCGTGTTCGCGCAGCATCCGACTGCCCAGTCCGCCGCGTCCGGCCCAGGTGTCGACCGGGGTCCGTCTGCCGTGTTTGACCGGGGCCGAACCGATCGCGCCGAAATCGGTCATCTGAGCAGCCGGCCCGACGGCCAGAATACGCGGATCGCGGCCGTAGCGATCCCCCACGAGATCGAGCACATGATCCATCAGCGCGTAGATACCCGCTTCCCCCTCGGTGTTGGGGGTGGGCCAGACCGCCTCCAGATCGATCGGCATCCGCTCAAACTGCAGCGTGCCGTCGGCATGACGGTTGAGATAGAGAAGGGAAGGGGCCTCCGCGCGGCCGGTCAGGGTGATCATGTCGATCCCCATCTGTTCCATCGCCAGCCCCGCGCCCCCCATGGTCGAGACATAAAATCCCCCCCAGGCAGGGGAGTGGCCGGTGACGATCAGACGGTTCGATCCGGAGAAGACCGATCCTGAAAGCAGGCCGATCCCAAAGTTGAGTCCGCCGTATCTTTCGGTTAGTTCCCACCCCAGATCGACCGGCCCAAAATATTCCCCGACGGGATAATGCTCGATATGTTGCTCTCCGGCCGACATGTCTATGATCCACGCCGTCAGTTCCTGTTTCATCCTTCACCTCCTAAATTAATAATAACATTATAATGTTATATCTATTAAAACTTCTTGTACACCACGCGAGTCTAAAGCAACTTCTGGTAAGATATGACCATTTCTACGGGAAATATTACTGAAAAGGGAGAGAACTGTATGCGAAAAATCATGCTATTTGTTTCGTCTTTTGTGGTGCTGGGCTTTGCGGCCAATGCCAAACACATCGTGGTGGATCTGTCCAAACAACGTGCCTGTGCCTATGAGGGAGGGCGCCCGGCATTTTGTGGCAACATCTCCAGCGGCAAGCCGGGACATCGTACGCCCACAGGTTACTTCCGGGTCCTTGAAAAAGATGTGGATCATATCTCCAGTAAGTATCCCGAGCCCAACGGTGGCGCCAAAATGCACTACATGCTGCGCCTGACAAGTGGCGGGATCGCCATGCACCTTGGGCATGTTCCCAACTATCCGGCATCGCACGGCTGTATCCGGATGCAGAGCGGTTTTGCGCAGCGGATGTACCGCTGGGCGAGTGTTGGTACACCGGTGAGTGTTGTGGGGCGTCCTCCCTATCGTGTGAGCCGTTTCTCCTCCCGGACCTACGGGACCGGATCCCATCGCCGAACCTATCATGCCAACGCTACCGATATCCTGAGTGAAATGATGGGACATTCGGTCCGACGGAGTACCCGCCGGGTTCGTCGGCATCATCGCACCTATCACGCCCGGAAGGTTCACCGCAACCGACATCGTCGTGCCCGTCTCCATCGCCGACATCGCATGCACCGTCGGCACCATCGTACCCACACCTTGAATATGCTGGCAGCTCGCTAAGATGAGGAAAACGATGAGTCTGTTTCGATTTTCAAGCGTGGTCGTTCTGATATGGATGATGCTGTCGGGTTCCGTATGGGCTTCCAAACGGATCGTTGTTGATCTTACCAATCAAGTGGCGATCGCCTATCAGGATGGTAAAGTCAAATTCTTCGGTCGTATATCAAGCGGCAAACCGGGGCGTGAGACTCCGACCGGGCATTATTATGTCCGGGAAAAGGACATCGACCATGTCTCCAATCTCTGGCCCAAACCCAACGGGGGCGCCCATATGCCTTATATGCTGCGTATCACCCGAGACGGTGTGGCGATGCACCTGGGGCCCACGCCCAACTATCCCGCATCACACGGATGCGTTCGCATGCAGAGCGGATTCGCGCAGCGGATGTATGCCTGGGCGGACAAATATACCAAAGTGGACATCATCGGCAAGGCCCCGGCCCATTCCCCGGCGGTCCATCTCCCTGCCTATGCCCGAAGCCAACGGATGCTGCGTCGCTCAGTGGGCGGTGGCAACCACGGCCCTCTGGGCGTTTTGAGCTCCAATCCAAAGGACCATGCGGATGACTTGAGCCGTGTTACACCGTCCAAAAAGACATCCAAAAGATCCCGCCGGGCCCGTAGCGTACAGCGCAATGCTCACCCGAATCCCCTGGCCCTGGTCAGTGGCCATCCCCACCACACAGCTGCTTCCACACGCACCTCACGCCGGTCCAGAACGCATCGCAAAAAAAGCACACACAAATTTACCCACGGCACCCGTTCAACACACACAAAAAGACATCACCGCCGTTCTCATTCCGGGAAAAAACATACCAAACGCCATCCCCATCCCCTTAAGGTCTTTGCCAGTCATTGACCGGGGCTGGCAGTACCTGCTGTCGCCCGATCAGCCCAATATTCCTGTTTTTTTGGATCCGATGCAACGTCGGTAGCAAAAGATCCCTGTTTTTTTGACTATCCTTTTGGGAGAAAAACTCACCAAAAGGATTCCCAATGACCGAAACACTGAAACAAACCGAAGAGGCGATAGGCGCTTTTACCAAGGCACTCGAAAAGACCGGTAAAAAGATCGGGCGTTACGAAGCCCGGCTCAAAGAGGTCCGTGCAGAACTCGAAAAGATGGAGGTGGACATACTGGATCTCTCCTCAAAAATGCGGGAGATCGAGCGGGCGATCAACAAAAAGCTCAACAAGATCCGGCGTACCAACAAGCTCCTGATGGAGGCGCAGACTCAGCGGCAGATCGAGACCTACGACCGTGATCTTCGCCAGCTCCACAAAGATCTGGACAAACTCGACAAAGAATACGCCAAACTCAAAGAGGCCTACGACAAACTGGTAGCCAAAGAGGAGAAACTCCTCGACAAAGAGATGAAGCTCGAAGAGGAAAAAGCTGCGCTCTATCACGAACGCGAACGGCTGATGCAGCATGCCGAGACGATCATGAACCGCCTCGCCGGCAAGATCGGGCGTATCCGCACCGCCTGATCCTCTCCCCGTCGGGAGAGATTCTCCCGATCCCTGTACCCTTTCTCTGCTTTCCTGCTTGGTATCTTTGAATTCCTCCCGGATCGCCACGAAGGCATCATAATGCTCCAGAAGGATATCGACCAGTCGGGGATCAAAATGCCTGCCGCGCTCCTCCTTGAAGTAAGCAATGATCGCCTCATCGCTCCACGCCTCCTTATAGACCCGCTCGTTGCCCAGCGCATCGAAGACATCGGCGACCGCGACGATCCGCCCATAGAGGTGGATTGCCTCCCCTTTGAGGCCTCTGGGGTAGCCGGTACCGTCGTATTTTTCGTGATGCTCATAGGCGATGATCGCCGCGGCCTGCAGCAGGGGGCGTTTGGAATGCCGGAGCATGCTGTAGCCGATCTCGGTATGGGTCTGGATGATCGCGAACTCCTCCGGGGTCAGTTTGCCCGGTTTGTTGAGAATCGCATCGGGGATCGCGATCTTGCCGATGTCGTGGAGAGGGGACGCTGCCTTGAGGATGGCGATCTCTTCTTCACTGAGATCGGAGTAACGCCCGAGGATCTCAACATATCCGGCGACCCGTTTGACGTGGTTGGCCGTCTCGAGTGAGTGCTTCTCGGCGATCGTTCCGATGGTGAACAGGATCTCTTTCTGGGCTTCATCCACCTCGTGATAGAGGTCCAGCACGGTCTGGATGTTGGTCGTGATCTCCTGGGACATCAGACTGAACTCATCTTTGCCCTCGAGTACCGCCGGATGATAGTCGGTCGACGGGTTGCGAAAAAACGCAAAGAACTTCTGCAGATTCCCCCGAAGGGTCTGAAGCGGATAATGGATGTAGCGGGAGAAGATCAGGAAGATCGCGACAAACACCAGCACAAGAAACAGCGCAAAGATCAGCAGACTGGTGATCAGGTAGTGCCGGATATCCTGATGGAGTTCACGGGTCTGCTCCTGAAGCAGCGCGTAGTCTTTTGCGCGGATCTTTTCGATCTCATCGTGGATACGCTGTTTGAAGATGCCGGTGTTGTAGTAGATCGTCACATGCCCGAATTTGTTGTTATCGACGGACAGATCGAACCGAAGCGGTTTGAGGTGTTCTGTTCCGTTGAGATCGCCCTGGACACGTCGGATATGCCCGTCCGGGGTTTTCTGCAGGGCCAGATAGGTGCTGTGGGTGATGCCGTCGTAGATGTCGATATCGCGGATGCTCTCCTGTTTCATGAAGATCTTCAGCGCTTCGAGGATCACGTTTTTGTTGAGGTTGTATAACAGAGCGTTCTCGATCGAATCGACGATCGAGAGGGCATGCTCCTGAATGTGCCGCAGCTCGAGCTCGGTCAGGTGCGCTTCCTCCTGTGCCAGCTGCTGCCGGATGATACGTTCCTGATCGGCGATCAGCTTCTCCCCCAGCGCGAGGTGATTGCGGTACATCAGGTAGAGGGAGACGGCCGAGACCAGCAGGATCAGCAGCGTCAGTACCGAGAGCACGCGAAAAACAATCCGATCCTGTATGGGAGGTTTCATCGCGGAGTCCCCTTCTTGAGGTAGCGGCTCTGGATCACATCGAGCGGGTTGCGGGCAGGATAGCCATGCACCCAAGGCTTGACCAGGCGGGTCGCCGCATACTGGAAGAGCGGGATGATGGGCCAGTCGGCGAGGATCATCTCCTCGAGCTGTCGGAACATCCGGCTGCGCGCTTCGGAGTCGATGGTACGATTCGCCCGTTGCAGGAGCGCATCGTAGCGGGGATCGTCGTAGGACGAGACGTTGAACATATGCTTGCGGCTCAGGACCACGAACATCGACACGGGATTGTCGTAGTCCGCAACCCATCCGCTGCGCACGACCAGTGCGGAACGCCTCTGGGCGTAGTACCGATCCCAGGGAAGTATCTCGAGCCGGACATGGATGCTGGCGCCAAAGACCTCTTTCCACATCGAGATCACCGCGAGCATGGCACGCTTGTTCCGCTCATTCTCGTTGGTCAGCAGGTGAAATGTCAGGGGGTGTTCCGGTGCGTATCCGGCCGATCGCAGCAGTGTGCGGGCTTCGGCTTCCCGACGGCTCTGGCTCCACTGCTGATATTCCGGCTGCCAGTCCCGGTAACCGCTCATCCCTTTGGGGATGAACGTGTACATCGGTACTTCCCCGGACCCCATCACCTGATCGGCAAGTTTCTGCCGGTCCACGGCGTATCCCAGTGCTTTGCGCACCGTGAGTTTATCCATTGGAGGCTGACGCATGTTCAGAGAGAGGTAGTAGGTCCCGAAGATCGGGAAGGAGTGGATCTCGGCCGGATGTTCACGCTGGATGGTTTTGTAGAGATTGCGGGGGATCTCATTGAGCAGATCGAGCCGATCGTTTCGGTATCGGTCGTAGCCCTGGCTCTCCTCATCATTGTTCCAGTAAATGACCCGATCGAGAGGGATGTCTGTTTGAGCGTAATAGTAGGGATTTTTCTCCAGTTCGAAGGTATCACCTTGTATGTGATGGATCCGATAGGGGCCGTTGCCGACGATCCGATCCGGGGAAGGCCAGGGCTTGTCGGCCAGATGACGGGGGAGGGGGACGGTACTCAGATGGCTGAGTGCCGAGATCAGATACGGGAACGGATGATCGAGGAGGATCTCCAGCTGACGGGGGCCGATCGCACGGACGCCCAGGGTGTTGAGCGGGGCTTGGCCCGATCGCACCAGTGCGATGTTCCGGATTGGCAACTGCGTGATGAACCAGTCGAAGTGGTCATCCGGATGCGTCAGCGCGTTGTGGAAACTGTAGACAAAATCCTCCGCCGTGACCGGGGTGCCGTCGGACCAGTGGATATCGTCCCGCAGCACGAAGCGATAGCGGGTACCATCGCGATCGACGGTGTACGACCGGGCCTGTCCGGGGATCACGTTGCCTTCATTGTCCAGCCGCATCAGCGGCTCGAACAGATCCCGCATCACGTTCTGCCAGTTGGAGCCGACCTCATTCTGGGGATGGAGCATCGCCGGTTTGTCCCCGATGGAGCGCACCAGTGTCTGCCCGGCCCACATTGGGAGTATCAGGGATATCAACAAAATGACCTGCCGAGCTATCCGCATCTTTTAAACCTTCCGTCCCCTTGCTTCCAGGAACATGGTCCATTATAACATAGTTCAGAAGCCAAGGGTGATTTTTACTGGTACGTTAATGCACCAGATACACTATTATCATTTAAGGAAATGTAATTTAATAAAATAACAATATAATAACAAAAAAGTTACACAGGGGTTTCTCATCAGCTTTTCAGGATTTTTCTCACATTATGGCGAAAAGGTCCCCGGCTACGATCAGGGGATGCTCAACGACCGTGAAGTGCGCGCCGCGGCCGGGATCATGTTCATGCTGGGTATGATCGTTATCTTCGTCGGCATCGGGTACAATCATGTCTCCGCCGCGCGGGTCTATCTGGCGCTGGTCTTTGCCGATCTGACGATCCGGATCCTCAACCCGCGCTACTCCCCGTTCATGCTGCTGGGGCGGTTTTTTGTCCGGGAGCAGACGCCGGAGTATGTCGGCGCGGTCCAGAAACGCTTCGCCTGGATCCTGGGGTGGATCGTTTTTTTGCCGATGATGAACTGGTTCGTGTTCCACTGGGATATTACCTTCTACAAGGTTCTGCTGTGTGTGCTGTGCCTGAGC
>Ga0256843_1003587_pt1 | contig 10707 bp, 7 predicted proteins | sample AlvinellametaG_FD_191572 | JGI IMG/M metagenome (GOLD analysis project Ga0256843, IMG submission 191572) | Pompeii worm associated microbial communities from hydrothermal vent at the East Pacific Rise, Pacific Ocean - Alvinella | ecosystem: Host-associated > Annelida > Integument > Unclassified ... | reverse complement strand
CTGCTTACAATGATAAAAGGGGTTTTACTTCTTTGTTTTTATATTTTATCTCTTTTTGCAATGCAGTTAGATATTGCTACATTGCAAGATATCGTTAAAAACGACCCTCAAGCGTATAATGAACGTTTGATTTTAGCAAAATATTATGAAAAAAGAGGAAATGATTTACAAGCAGAGTTTCTTGTTGATGAAGCTTTGAAGATAAAGCCAAAAGATAAAAGTGCTCTGCAACTCAAAAGCTTTTTGAAGCGAAAAGAGCTTATAAAGGCAATTTTTAAAAATGCAGATTTAGCGATGCCTATTGATCCAATTGAAGCACAGGCAAAGCTTCAAACTTATTATGAAACCAATAACTATCAGCTTTATAGTGATTTGTACCAGGCTCTTATTGATAGTGGTGTGACTTTAGATGATACTCTTCATATAGAAGCTGCCAATATTTATTTTTCTAATGATCGTTATGCACAAGCAGAGAAAGCATTATCCTATGTACAAGAAAAAAACAATATAGACAAAGAAAAAATAGAAGCGGATATTTGCTATATTCAAGGAAAATATAGATGTGCAATTCCATTATATGAAAAACTTTACAATAGTAGTTATAAATTAGATTATGCTATTAAACTCATTAACAGTTATATATTGACTAGTCAGTATGAAAAAGCACAAAGATTTTATACTTTTTTAATTCGTCGTTATCCAGATTCTAAAGAGCTTCAACAACTTGGTGAAAAGTTACAAAAAGTTCAACAACAGTATGCTTTAAAAACAAAAGAGAGTTATGAAACAAACCCAAACTATACAACACTTGAGAGTTATGTAGCACTTTTAAATAGAGCAGGCAAAAAAGAGGTAGTTTTAAAAGTTCTAAAAGAGTATAATCAAAAAAAACCATCATCCAAATCACTTCTTTTAGAAGCAAAATATTTAACATGGTATGACCACTCGCATGAAGCGCTTGAGGTTTTACGTTCTCAAAGTTTAAAGAGTGATTATGCTGCAAAGCTTTTACTTGGAAAGATATACTCGTGGGAACAGAAGTTTTTAGAAGCTAAAGAGTATCTTGATGAAGTAGCAAAGTATGCAAATGATACAGAGTTGATTTTTGAAGCAAAAAAAGCACTTGCATATATCGATATGTGGGAAGAACATAACAAAAGAGCAAAAAAAGAGTTTAGTGAACTTTTAAAAGAGAAGCCTGCTGACAAAGAGATACAAGAAGCTTTGATGGAGCTCAACCATGATTATGGAAGCTTGATAAAAATTTATAAAAAAAGAGTAGCAGATTTTCATGACAGTGCTGATGTGAAAAGATTAGCAGAACTTTATATTGGAAATAAAGAGCAAAACAAAGCTATTGCATATTTAAAACGTTATTTAAAAAAGAATCCTGAAGATTTAGAAGCTATGAAAAACCTTGCTATACTTCTTATTGACAAGAAAGAGTTCTATAAAGGATTTGGATATTTAGAGTATTATGCAGCTCAGAAAAATGATGTTGAGAGTAAAATTCTATTGGCAAAATATTACTATTGGAATGGTTTTTCAAAAGAGGCTTTAGATGTACTGAATAAGGCATTAGAAGAGTTTCCTCAAAATAGAGAAGCGTTGGAGCTAAAAGCCAAAATTTTAAAACTTTCTCCTCGATTTACATTAAGTAGAAATAGAGAAACGATTGGAATGTACTACAATAAGTTAGGTAAAACACAACTGTCATTAGCAGATACTCTCTATTTTAATTCACATTATGAAGCTTCATTAATGTACTATGAAAACTACCTTAAAAACCATCCTAATGATAATAAGGCACGCTTGCGATATGCGTATGCTCTTGAATATTCAAAATGGTATGGAAAAGCCGAAGGTGAATTTGCTTTGTTAGAAAACATGGATGACGATAACAATGTAAAGTATCATTATGCATTGAACTTAATGAAAAATGGAAAATATGAAGCAGCGAAAAAAGAGTTTTTAGCTCTAAAAAACGAGGTATATAAGAAAGTTTCACCACAACTAGAGAAGTTTTTACAAGAGTGGAAATCTGATTGGGAGTCTCAAGATTTTACAAAGTATGTTCGCCATTATTCACAAAAGTATAGTGCTAATCGGGCTTGGGTTTCACGAAAGAAACGTCTTTTTTCTACTTTAAAATATATCCGAGTAAATATCAAAGATCCTCTCTATAAAGAGTTGGGAAAAGATCACTATAAAGTAAAGTTTTTTCAAGAGTATGTTACAAATAAAAAGAGTGATGAAGGGTATAAAACTTTAGAACTTATTTGCAAAGATGGACAACAAGAGTGTACCATAGTCGATGAAAAATGGAGAGCTGGTAAATATAACAAAGAGGGCTCCATTGAGGTATATGTAGATAATGCACTTGCAGAGTTAGAGCGTTTAGAAAAAAATCCACCGCTTTTATCTATGAAGAAACACTCTATATATGAGACACAACAAAATAATATTGTATTATTAGATAAAGATCATAATATCTATTTACTAGAGAGTCTTAATAACAAGCCAAAGAATATTTTTGCTGCTAGCTCTTCAAATCAAGCAGCCAAAAAAGTAGTTACAAGAAATGCTCTTTTGGCTAATGTTTACTATTTTGAAGATAGTGCAGGTATTATCTTCAAAACAACTGATCTGTTTTATAAAAGAGAAAAGTTGTCTGATGACTTTGCTATTGGAGTTGATGGAGGAGTTGTTTCTTTAGAGCAAAAAGGTCAGAGAATTGAAAAAGGAAAACGTTATGGAATCTCTCTTTTTTATAAGAATTTTTCTTTTAGACTGGGTCAAAATCTTTTTGATGATTTTTCTGAGTTTGTTCCTACGATCAAATATCAAAATAGATATAAAGAACATAGCTATCTTTTAGAGTATACTCGACAAAATGCTCTGTTTTATACCTATGCTTTTTGTCCTTATGATGAAGAGGTTTCCGTAGATCACTTTAGTATTTCGGACTATATCTCTTTTACAGAGAGTAGAAATTTATGGGCAAATCTCATTCTTAATAGATATAGTAATAGTGATCTGGAAACTATTATGCAGTTTGATTGGCGTTTTTACTATAGTTGGATTTTTGAGAAGAATTTTACCTACGATTTAGCAATGGAGGGATATTATCTTGCTAACTCACAAGTAAATAGCTGTTTTTACTCACCATCTTTTAATGATGCAACATTATTAAGAGTTGATCCTAATTATAGGTTCAATAAATATATGAGTGCAAAAGGTATGTTTGGTGCAGGTTACTCTTTTGAGTCACAGAAACTTTTATATAAATATGGTATGTGGCTATATGGTGATTTTTATAAGAATTTTTCGTATAATGTAGGATGTATGCAGAGTAATAGTTCTCAAAAGAACTTTAATGGAAGTGGATACTATTATAAAGAGTGTAAACTTGATTTGGGGTATAAATGGTAAGATTCATACAAAAAATATTCTTTGTATTATTTATGATTGGTGGGTTTGCTCTTACTTATTATAGTGTAGATAATCTCCAACGAATTTTTATAGAGACATCTAATGTTTTTGTACGTTTTGGTGTTATCTTGATTTTTATTTTTACACTTTTTATCATTGTAAGATATCTTATGCTAATCTTTTTCTCTGTTTTTCAGATGATCAAAAGATCTGCAGAGGAGGAGTTGTTCCTTGACCGTACTCACACAGTCTCTATAATAGTCCCGTGTTATAATGAGCAAGAGGGAATTGTTGCCTCGTTAAAAAGTTTGATCAATCAAACGTATCCAAACATTGAAATTATTGTTGTTGATGATGGAAGTAGTGATAGAACATATGAGCTTGCAAAAACATTTGAATTTGATGATGGGATCAAAAGTTTAAGGGTTTTGACAAAGCCAAATGCAGGAAAATCACGTGCCTTAAATTATGGTATACAAAGAGCAAATGGGAACTTGATTTGTGATGTTGATGCTGACTCAAAACTGGATCCTTATGCTATAGAGCTTTTGGTACAGCACTTTAAAGATGAAGAGGTTGCTGCAGTTGCAGGGAGTGTGAATGTTATTAATGATAATACTTTTATTACAAAACTGCAAGCATTAGAGTATATCGAAGGTCTAAACATGGTTAAAAATGGGCAGGCTTTTTTAAAACTTGTAAATATTATTCCTGGCCCTATCGGTATGTTTAGAAAAGATGCCCTCAAGAGAGTGGGATACTATGCGCATGATACTTTTGCAGAAGATTGTGATGTTACTTTAAATTTGATCGCACATGGGTATAAGATAGACTTTGAGCCTGATGCTATTGCGTATACAGAAGCACCGGAAAATCTACTTGATCTTCTTAAACAACGATATAGATGGACAAGAGGTATCTTACAAGCAATTAAGAAACATAAAAAGTATTTATGGCATTTTAGAGAAAATAAATCTCTCTTTTTTGTTATGTGGTACATGCTTTTTGAAGCAATCTTTTGGCCGTTTATGCAGCTATGGGGTGATCTGTTTATGATCTATCTGGCACTCTCAACAGGGACAAGTCAGTTGTTGGTGTTTTGGTGGATTATGTTTACTGTTCTTGATATCGCAGGTGCAGTCTATTGTCTTTTAATTACCAAAGAGAGACTCTCTTTGGCATTTTATTCAGCTATTTATAGGTTAGCTTTTATTACCATCATTAATGTCGCTAAGATCTTTGCTACTATAGAAGAGTGGTTCGCGATTGATATGACTTGGGGAAAATTAGAAAGAAAAGGAAGAATATAATGAATCTGTTATCATATTTGTCATTTTTAATATTAGCAATTACATTGCTAACTATGGTTTTTGGTGTTGTTGCGTATTTTTTATATAAAGCAAGAGAGAAGAAAAAAGGTGAGAGCAAAATTACCTACGAAGAGGCTTTAGAGAGAGAAGATAGTGAGTTGTTGTTTTTTACGAAGGAGTAAAAAAATATGAAGACAAATGCACATTTGGGTAGATCCCAAGACTACTATGGACTGAAGTTTTTAGGCATGATAGTTATTATGATACTTGGACTTGCCTATGCAAGTTTTTATCTGACTCAAAACTTTATGTCCAATAGTTTTATGTTGGGAGGGAGTTTTAATAAGCCAATCTATTTTTTAAAATCTTTTACTCTTAAAAATGTTTATCAAAATAATAAGATGGATTATACAGGGTATGAGAGTCGTATAGCATACTTTCAAAAGATCGCTGAAGAAGGAGGGTATAAAGTTTCTTTCGTTGAAGCACAAGATTTAAAAAGTATAGCACCAGATTCTATTTTAGTAGTGCTTGATATGCTCTCTTTAGATCAAAATGAGATTGCAAATATTGCAAATTTTGTCTCTAAAGGTGGAAAAATTCTTTTTAATTTTAGAAGTGGATTTTTGGATCAAAATCTAAATACACATAAAAATACTCTGCTTGAAGAGATTACACCTCTTACAATATCTTCAGATATAAAAGCCATTAGTTATGATAAAAACTCAACAGGTTATTTGACTTTGCGTCTTCTTTCTCCTCTTGTTCCTAAGAAATATAAAGGTGAAGCGTATGAATTGACAATTTATGATCCTCTGCCTGTTGTTGTTACTCCTTCATCATTAGAAGCAGATGCATATTTGACAAATTGGTTACAAACAGACTATTTACATATAAAAAATCAAGAACTTCAAAAGAGTGAAAGTGGTCTTATTTGGCATGGTGGGAAACAAAAAGGCAAGTGGGTATATTTTAGTTTTCCAAGTTATGTTTTTATGGGTCAAAACAGTAAAGATTTTAAAAAGATATTTTTCTCAATGTTGCAATATTTAAAAGATGATTTTGTTGTGAATGTATACCCTTATATTGATACAAAAAATGCTATATTTGTTTCACAAGATACTGAGTATAAATTTGAAACACTCGAAGACTTCTCTGAACTATCTCAAAAAAATCATTTTCCTGTAACTGCTTTTTGTGTAGCAAAGATAGCTCAAGAACATAAAGAGATGATGCAAAGAATCGCTAAAAATAATTATCTAGAAATAGGCTCTCATAGTTATACACATAAAAAGATTGTGGGAATGGATGAGAGTGTTTATGAGAGAGAGACAAGCGGTTCAAAGCAGCTTCTTGAAACAATTACAGGAAAAAGGGTAATTGGTTTTAGACCACCACGAGAAGAGATAGATAATAAAATGATAGAAAACTTAGCTTCTGGAGGTTTTAAATATATCTTTAATAAAAGTAAAAACAGACTCTATCCTAGTTTTGTATCTAATGTCATGTTAATCTCAAGACATGGAACAGATGACTACTCATATTTTGTTGATTTAGATTGGAATGCAACAAAGATTTTAAATGCTATAGAAAAACAGTCGGATGTTGTTACAAGTTTAAATGGTATCTTTACTTTAAGTCTTCATAGTCATTTAATGTCATATGGAACGAATATTCAGATTGAAGATCGATTTTATCGCTATATCAATAGTGATAAAACGAAAACAGCTCTCAATGGTGCTATGATTTATGATAGAGTCAATGCAATGCAAAATTTTTCATTTAAAACAGAGATAACTCCTAGAAAACTGATCATTACACTCTCTAACAGTTCAACTAAAGTTCTGAAGAGTATAAAGCTTGAAGTTTCCGTCTCACCTGGCGTGAAGCCTCTTAATATTGATAGTGAGATTATTGGCTTTAAGACAAAACTTATACATACAGAAGCAAATCTCTATACTATTGAAGTTGAGGAAATGCAACCAAAATCTCAGGTTGTATTATTTGTGAATTATGAAAAAAATTAGTTTTTTAGTGCTTTTGTGCACACTGGTTTTGGATGCTGCTGTTATTAGTGTTGGTGGTTTTGATATAGAGAAATATCCTTCTCTTTATAGTTTTAGAAGTCAAAAACCACAAAAAACAAGAGTACCAATAACAGATATGCTAGAGCTTGAGTCTAAAAATGTTAATGGTGTGACCATGTGGATCACAAGAGATTGGCAGGAAAATTGGTATGATGTAGAGAGTGTGCAAAAAAACATAGATAAAGGCTATGTACCTGTTTTTATCTTTTACTATTTTGCAGATGAGATCTCTATAGAGTTTATAAAAAAAAGAGAGGCTGATTATTTTAAGCATTTACGAAAGTTTACAAAGTATCTAAAGTCTTTACATGGGAAAAAGATAGTTGTTCTTAACCCTGAGTATAATATGAATGGGGTTAGTAACTGGAGAGGAATGAATGATATTTTTTTAAGAAGCTTTGCTATCTTAAGAGAAGACTCTGAAGTGTTGGTTGGACCTTGTGTCGGTGACTTTGGAAACTATAAAAAAGTAAATGCTCCAGAAGAGTGGAAACTTTTTGACCTCTCTTTAAAAGAAGCTGCTAAAAGTGCTGATTTTATAGCTTTTCAGGAGATGCGTGCCCTTACACGAAATAATCCAGAAGAGATCATAAATAGTGCACAGCGATCCTATTATCTCTCAAAATATTTACATAAGAAGTATCATAAACCGACAGCATTAGCATATCTGGCTATTTCAAGTTATGGAAAATCCGGAGAGAAAATTCAAGCGAATGTATATAGAGACTTTGTATATTATATACCAAGAATGGAAAAAGAAGCAGAACTTATGATGTTTGGAACTTTTCACTACTTTGATTACCCAAAACATGTAGGATATTTTAATAAAGCCGAAGAGTATTTTGGAATTTTAAGTAAAGATGGAAAGAAAAAAGAGTCATTTAAATACTTTAATGTTTTAAAATAGTGTAATATTTTGATACTATAATAGAAGTAAAAAAGGTTTTTTGAAGTGCATGCAAATATTGTAATCGTTGAAGATGAAGAAGATTTACTCGAACTTTTAGAGTATACTCTCTCAAAAGAGGGCTTTGAGACCATAGGCTTTTTAAATACAAAAACAGTCGAGCAGATCCTTGATGAAGAGGAGATAGATCTGCTTATAATGGACCGTAATCTTCCCGGTGTAGAGGGGAGTGAATTTGTTGCACAACTGCGAGATAAAGGTTTTGATACTCCAGTCATTTTTTTAAGTGCAAAAGATAAAGATGAAGATATAGAAGAGGGGTTTTTGCGGGGTGGAGATGACTACATTACAAAACCTTTTAACATGAAAGAGCTTGTTTTAAGAGTCCGTTCTATATTAAAAAGAACATCGAAAAAGATTCAAGAGGGTAAAGTGACTTTTAGAGATCTTGTCCTAGACAAGAGTACACGTGAACTTTTTGTAGAGGGTAAAGCTGTAGAAGTCACAAAACTTGAGTTTGACCTTTTAGTTGCGTTTATAACAAACAAAAATTCAGTACTGGATCGTGACTATCTTCTTGAAAATGTTTGGGGAGACAGTGAAAGTTATCAGTATAAAACAGTCAATGTAGCTATCAACCGCCTCAAAGAGAAGATAGATCCGAGCAAAGAGAAAGATTATATTCAAACAGTACGAGGTGTAGGTTATAAGCTGTGCTAAAAATTTTTAAAGATATCTATATAAACTTTACTATAAAAATAGCACTGCTTTTTCTCTTTTTATTTGCGCTAGTTATTCTCTGTATCAAGATTGATCTTCAAGAAACAACACTATGGATTTCTCTTGCTTTGGCTTTTAGTGTAGCTTTTCTTTTTGTTGTTGCTATGATTAACAATCTTCATAAGAAACTGACTGAAGATATCGATGCACTTGCACACTACCTTAAAAAGATAGATGCTAAAGAGTATGATGCAAAGATTGAGATTAAAAATTATCTTGACTTTCTAGAACTCTCTTTGCTGCTAAAAAATCTTGTAAAAAGAGTTGTTCAAAAAGAGAAAAAGAGCACAAAAAAATAGCATAATGCAATATTTTTTAAAAAAATGGAAAAGTTACTCTATATTTTCACTCTTAGGAGGTGACAATGAGAGATTTTCGAACTATTATCAAAGTTCTCAAAGAGTATGTAGCAGATGGTAAAAATAAAAAAGTTTATGATAAAGATATTGCTGCTCTTTTAGATATATCACAAGCACAATTTGCAACGATCAAAAAGAGAAACTCTATTCCCTATCTACAGATTTTAGAATTTTGTAAACGTGAAGGGCTCTCTTGCTGTGAGATCTTTTTTGACTAGATTTTGGACTGAATAGTTACTTTTTTTGCTTCAAAAAGCTCTATGGCTTTTTGTACCATAGGCTCTTTTGTGATGTCCGTTCCATTGATCTCATCTTGGATACTTTCTTCAGCACAGTTTGTTACACAAGAGGCAGATCCTCCGGCTTCTATATCTTCAATGGTAGAAGCAGATTGGCCACCTTGTGGCATTTGTACTTGAGGACTCTCTTGCTTGGGTTCTTGTTGAGGTGTAACTACTGGCTCTTTGTGTAGAGGTTTTGTCTCTTTTGTACAAGGTGTGCCTTTTATGATTGTGTTAAAGCCAAAACTTTCACGTACTAGCTGTTTGATAACCCCATATCCATGTTTGAGACTCTTTTTACACTCTTCATCTGCACAGCTCTCCCATGTCAGAGTATCATTTTTATATGAGATAAAGTGGATTTGCTTTTCAAAGCACTCTCCAAGTGTTGCATTTCTATCTTTTATCTTGGCAATGAGCTCTTTAAAAATTTCAAGTGCCGGATCTGTTTGTTCCTGATATGCTTCTTGATACTCCTCTTGAAGCTCTTCTTCTACAAGAGTTGATTTATTGAGAGGCATCTCTTGTGCTACACTTATTGGTGTAACTTCTTCTGTTTTTTCTATACTCTTTTGCTCTTGTATATCTGTTGGCATTTCAGCTCTTGTTTCATTCACTTCTATCTTTGGAATAGAGGGAGTTGGTGATTGTCGTGTAAGAATATCTGGTCTTTGTATCTCTTTTGAGAAGGACTCTATCATCTGATCGATCTCTTTAATGCGCAGTGCTTCTATCATCTTAAAAAAGATCATAGAGAGTACAAACGAACCATCGGCATTGATGCTAAAGAGATACTTCGACTCACTCAAAATTCTAAAGAATCTATCAAGTACAAGAGTTGAAAAGAGGGCATCTTGGTTATACATCTTCTCTTTTAAAAAGGCGATAAGCTCATCGACAACCATCTCTGACTCATAATCTTCTAAAACCTTTGTGTACTCTACAAGTTTTGTGTAGTCTTTTGCAAAAACAGCATCAAAGATCTCTGAGATAAACTTCGGATCAACAAGGCCTAGCATATCGGTAACCGTCTGGACATCAACATGATTTTTAGAGTAGATGATAGCCTGATCGAGCAGTGTCAATGTGTCACGCAGGCTTCCACTGCCACTTCGTGCAAGGATCTCCAAGGCATCATGCTCATAACTGATATTTTCAAGGTTTAGGATGTGTGCGAGGTGATCGACTATTTTGTTTGTTGCTATGCTTTTAAAGCGAAAGTGTTGTGTCCGACTTAAAATAGTAGCAGGTAGTTTTAGTGGGTCAGTCGTTGCTAAGATAAACTTAACATAGCTAGGCGGTTCTTCTAGTGTTTTTAAGAGAGCATTAAAAGCCTCTTTTGTCAGCATATGTACTTCATCGATGATAAAGATCTTGTAGCGTGCAACGGCAGGTTTGTACTTTGTCTGCTCTATGAGATCACGAATATCATCTATTTTACGAGAGGATGCACCATCCATCTCAATGATGTCCATATGACGCCCCTCTTTTGCCATAACACAGTTGGAACATTTGTCACAAGGGTGATGGCTAACTCCCTCCTCACAAATA
>Ga0256843_1003586_pt1 | contig 10710 bp, 10 predicted proteins | sample AlvinellametaG_FD_191572 | JGI IMG/M metagenome (GOLD analysis project Ga0256843, IMG submission 191572) | Pompeii worm associated microbial communities from hydrothermal vent at the East Pacific Rise, Pacific Ocean - Alvinella | ecosystem: Host-associated > Annelida > Integument > Unclassified ... | reverse complement strand
TTCAAAAGCTTGAGGAGTAATATCATATATTTCTATATCAAAATCAGTTGGAATTTTATTCATTAGAATATCTCGAGTAGCCCCACCTACTAAATAGGCACGAGATGTATAAGGTTTAAGAAGAGTAATTATTTCAAACAGATAATTTTTTATCAATTTCTGCAAGAGTATATTCCAAAAAATTGATAGTTAAATCAAGCTTTTTATCTAAATTATTTATGTTTGGAGATTGTAACCCTTCAAAAAGTACTAAAATTCTTTCTCTTAATTTTTCTAAAAATTGTATGTCTGTTTTTTCTTCATTTTCTTCATTAGAAACTTCTGTTTTATCTAACTCTTCTAATGTTTGTAAGATTACATCTTTTAAATTATCCAATTAACCACTCCTCAAATTTTCTAAACTCTTCTTCATCTTCCATATAAATAAAAAAATCTCTTTTTCTCTCATTTACACCCTCAAATTTTGTACGGTATTTTTTTAGTCTTTTAAGAGCTTTTTTTATTTCCATATCGTTAGGATATTGCTTAAGCAGATTTTTATAAATCGCAAAGGCATCTTTAAAGAAACCTTGCGATTCTAAAATCTTTGCATAAGTTTTATTTTGTTGCATATTCGGCAATTAAACTTCCCATTTCAGAAGTTGACACTACTTCTTTAGCATCAAAACTACTTAAATCTTTTGTTCTATATCCATCTTTCATTACAGCTTTAATAGCATTATCTATTCTATCTGCTGCTTTTAATTCACCAAGATCTCTTAACATCATAGATGCACTCATAATAGTTGCTATTGGGTTTGCTATTCCTTGTCCTGCAATATCAGGAGCACTTCCATGGATTGGCTCATATAGTCCTACTTTTCCACCAACACTTGCACTTGGTAAAAGCCCAATACTTCCTACTACCATACTTGCTGCATCACTTAAAATATCTCCAAAAATATTTCCAGTTAAAATAACATCAAATTGTTTAGGATCTCTTATAAGTTGCATAGCTGCATTATCTACATACATATGTTCTAAGCTAACTTCTGGATAATCTTTAGCAACCTCTTCTACTACTTCTCTCCATAATTGAGATACTTCAAGTACATTTGCTTTATCTACAGAAGTTACTTTTTTATCTCTTTTCATAGCTTGTTCAAATGCAACTTTTGCAATTCTAGCTATCTCTTCTCTTGAATAAACCATTGTATTATATGCTTTATCAGCTAATTTTTCTCTTGGTTCACCAAAATATATTCCACCAGTAAGCTCTCTTACTACTACAAGATTTACACCTTTTACTACTTCTTCTTTTAAAGTTGAAGCTGCTGTAAGTTCATCAAAAATAACTGCTGGTCTAATATTTGCAAATACACCAAGAGCTTTTCTCATTTTAAGTAAACCAGTTTCAGGTCTTTTTTCTTTTGGTAAAGCATCATATTGTGGGCCACCGATAGCACCAAATAAAATAGCATCACTATTTAAAGAACCTGTAATTGTATCAGCTGGAAGTGGATTATCAAATACATCTACAGCACATCCACCCATTAAATAATCATCATAATCAAACTCTATATCTTCTACACTTGCTACTGCATCAAGTACTTTTACTGCTTCATCTACAATTTCAGGTCCTATTCCATCACCTTTAATTAATGCGATTTTATATTTATTAGCCATTATTTTCCTTTTATTTCTTCTCTAGCATAATTGATTAGTCCACCAGCTGCAATTAATTCTTGCATAAAATCTGGAATTGGAGCAAATTTATAAGTTTTTCCTGTTTCAAAATTATGAATTGTTCCATTATCTAAATCAATTTTGATTAAATCACCTTCATTAATTTCATCTGATTCTAAAATTTCAAAAATTGGAAGTCCCATATTAAAACTATTTCTATAAAAAATTCTTGCAAAACTTTTTGCAATTACAGCTGCAACTCCTGCAGCTTTTAAAGCGATAGGAGCATGTTCTCTACTACTTCCACTACCAAAGTTATATCCAGCTACAATAATATCTCCTGGTTGTACTTTTGATGGGAAGTCTGGATCAGCATCTTCCATCACATGTTTTGCTAATTCATGTGGGTCTGATGTATTTAAATATCTTGCTGGGATGATTAAATCTGTATCTATATTATCCCCAAATTTCCAAACTTTACCTGTTATTACATTCATAAATTTTTCCTTGTTTTTAAAAATTTTTTATAGAATTTTACAAAAATTTTAACAATTTTACAAATTTGATATAATTTCATCAAAAATTTTAAGGAGATTATAAAGTGGATTTTGAATATTATGAATTACTTCAAGTAAGCAAAACTGCCTCAAAAGCAGAAATAAAAAAGGCATATAGAAAATTAGCTATGAAATATCATCCAGATAGAAATCCTGATGATAAAGAAGCTGAAGAGATGTTTAAAAAAATCAATGAAGCTTATGAAGTGTTAAGTGATGAAGAAAAAAGAGCTATTTATGACCAATATGGAAAAGCTGGACTTGATGGACATATGGGAAGTAGTGGTGGTTTTAGTGGTTTTGAAGATATATTTGAAGAATTTTTTGGTTTTGGTGGTAGAAGCAGAAAACCAAAAAGAAGAACTCCTTATAATTTAGATATTTTAATAGAAGTAGAACTTGAATTTAAAGAAGCTGTATTTGGTATTAAAAAAGAAGTTGAATTTGAATATTTCAGTATTTGCGAAACTTGTAATGGTACAGGTGCAAAAAAATCTCATACTTGTGAAATGTGTGGTGGACAAGGTCAAGTGTTTGTAAGACAAGGATTTATGAGTATTGGTCAAACTTGTCCTACTTGTGATGGAAGTGGTATTATAATAGATGAAAAATGTGAAGAATGTAATAGTGCTGGATATAAAATAAATAAAGATAAAGTTGAAATAAATATTCCTGCTGGTGTTGATAGTGGTATGAGAATGAGAGTAGCTGGTAAAGGAAATGAAGATTTTGACAAAAGAAGAGGTGATTTATATATAGAAATCAATGTAAAAGAAGATAAAATCTTTAAAAGAAGAGATGATGATATTTTTGTAGAAGTTCCTATTTTCTTTACAAGTGCTATTTTAGGAGATACTATAAAAATCCCTACTTTAAGTGGTGAGAAAGAACTTGAGATTAAACCTCATACAGAAGATGGTAAAAGATATTTATTTAGAGGAGAAGGAATAGCAAATGTTCATAGTGGTCTAAAAGGTAATTTAATCGCTATATTAAAAATAGTTTATCCAAATAAACTTACAGATGAACAAAAAGAATTACTTGAAAAACTACACAAATCTTTTGGAAAAGAAGTAAAAGAACATAAATCTATTTTTGAAGAAGCTATAGAAAAAGTTAAAGGTTGGTTCAAGTGATAGATTTTTGGCAACATATATATTACCATTTTAACCCTATAGCTTTTTCTCTTTTTGGATTTAAAGTCCATTGGTATGGAATAATGTATATCTTAGCACTTCTTAGTGCTTTATATATGGCTAAATATGTAGTTCAAAAAGACAACTTATCTATTTCAGAAAAAACACTTGATGATTATTTTATATGGGTAGAAATTGGAGTAATATTAGGTGCAAGAATTGGATATTTTGTATTTTATGTACCAAATAATGGATATTATTTTACCCATCCATGGCAAATGTTTAATCCATTTTTAGATGGAGAATTTGTAGGAATTCGTGGAATGAGCTATCATGGAGCTGTTATTGGATTTACTATAGCAACACTTTTATTTGTAAAATTTAAAAAAGCAAATTTATGGCAACTTTTAGATATTGTAGCAGTTGCCGTACCAGCTGGTTATATATTTGGAAGAATTGGTAATTTTCTTAATCAAGAATTAATAGGGAGAATGACAGATGTTCCGTGGGGAATATATGTAAATGGGATTTTAAGACATCCAAGTCAGCTTTATGAAGCATTTTTTGAAGGATTTGTTATATTTATTATTCTATTTTTATATAGAAAAAGAAAAAAATTTGATGGAGAACTTATTGCTTTATATATGATTCTTTATGGAATTTTTAGAAGTTTTTGTGAAATGTTTAGAATGCCAGATGTTCAACTTGGATTTATTATTGGACATTTTACAATGGGAGAATTGTTAAGTTTCGTAATGATTTTAGCTGGAATTATGATTTATATTGTAAAATTTAAACAAATTAGTAACAAAATTTAAAAAAAATAATATAATAACGAAAATAAAACACATACAAAAAGGAATTCAAAGTGAAACCAAATCATTTAGAGGATTTAAAATTAGAGAATATTGGAAACATTATTTATAATCCAAGTTATGATAAGTTAATCGAAGATACTGTAAGAAATGGGGAAGTAAGTGAAACTAACCTAGGAGCAACTGCTGTTGATACTGGAATCTTTACAGGAAGAAGTCCAAAAGACAAATATTTTGTAAAACAAGACCCAAGTCAAAAATATATCGCATGGGGAGATATTAATCAACCAATTTCTGCTGAAGTATTTGAACATTTATTAGAAATATCAAGAAATGAACTTTCAAATAGTGATTTATATATTGTTGATGTATTTACTGGAGTTGGAAATTCAAGAAGAGCTATTAGATTTGTTACAAAAACAGCATGGCAAGCACATTTTGTAACTAATATGTTTATAGTACCTACAAAAGAAGAACTTGAAACTTTTAAACCAGATTTTACTTTTTATGTAGCAAGTGGTGTAAAAAATGAAAAATGGGAAGAACAAGGTTTAAATTCTGATGTATTTGTAGCATTTAATGTAGAAGAAAATATGGCTGTAATGGGTGGAACTTTATATGGTGGAGAGATGAAAAAAGGTATCTTTACTATGATGAACTATTGGCTTCCACTTGAAGGTAAACTTTCTATGCATTGTAGTGCAAATATTGGAAAAGAAGATGATGTAGCACTTTTCTTTGGTCTAAGTGGTACTGGTAAAACTACACTTTCTACTGACCCTGAGAGAAAACTTATCGGTGATGATGAGCATGGATGGGATGATGAAGGTGTATTTAACTTTGAGGGTGGATGTTATGCAAAAGTGATCAACCTTGATCCAAAAAGTGAGCCTGAAATTTTTGGTGCTATCAAAAAAGGTGCATTACTTGAAAATGTAGTTATAAAAGATGGTGAAGTTGATTTCAAAGATGGAAGTAAAACTGAAAACACAAGAGTTTCATATACAATCGAGCATATTGAAAATCACGAATGTACTCTAAAAGGTGGACATCCTAAAAATATTATTTTCTTAACAGCTGATGCATTTGGTGTATTACCTCCAGTAAGTAAACTTACAAAAGAACAAGCAATGTTTTATTTCTTAAGTGGATATACTGCAAAAGTAGCAGGAACTGAAAGAGGAATTACTGAACCAGTAGCTACATTTAGTGCATGTTTTGGTGAACCTTTCTTACCACTTCATCCAACTGATTATGCAAAATTACTTGGAGAAAAAATTGATAAACATCAAGTAAATGTATATCTTGTAAATACTGGATGGACTGCTGGACCTTATGGAAAAGGGCATAGAATGAGTATCAAAGATACAAGAGCTTGTATTAATGGTATTTTAAATGGAAGTATTAATGATGCTGAATTTGAAACATTACCAGTATTTAATCTTCAAATTCCTAAAGCACTAGATGGTGTAGCTGATAATAATGTGTTAAATCCAAGAAATACTTGGGAAGATAAAGAAGCATATGATGCACAACTTAAAAAATTAGCAGAAATGTTTGTTAAAAACTTTGATAGATATGCAGATGCAGATAATGCAGATGTATATAAAAAAGCTGGACCTCAAATTTAATTTTGAGGTTTGGAGTGTTGTGTGAAAGGTAAAGTTGTTAGTTATGATTCTAAAAAAGGAATAGGAAAAATTCTTATAAAAAATAAGGGTGTAAAACTATTCAATATTGAAAACTGGATAGATTATGATAATACTCCAGAAATCGGATGTGAAGTTGAATTTGGATTAGAAGATAATCAAGTTATTAACATCACTACTATCAATTTTACTGATAAACTCTCTGAAAGTTTAAGTAATACTTTTCAATATATTTTACCTGATAACTTAGCTATTAAAGAAGATGTTCCTTTAAAATTTTGTTTAGAAGAATTTTTTGATAAATTTAAACAAATAGCTTTAAAATATGAAGATTTATTATCAGATAAAAAAACTTTACCATATAAAAAAATAAAAAGATTTATTTTTACTGCTTATAATAATTTATTAGATATAGATTATAAAATAAATGATGAAAATTTAATAAAAATCAAAAATTCTTTAGATGAGATAGAACATTATTATACTTTATTATTAAATGAAACAAAAAACCCTATTTATGTGACTTTAGAAAGATTAGTACTTAATAAACAAAGTAATTATGTTGTCTTAAAAAAAAGATTTGAAACAAATAAAACTTTAATAACTGAATCTACTAAAAATGCTAATTTATTAGAGATGAAAATTGAAAGTTTAAAACTAAAATTAGATAAATTATCTAAAAAATCTAAAGAATATCATGAAAAATTTAATCTTTTAAAATCTTATAAGAAAAAATATGTTGATTTAATTGATATGGCTCAAGATTTAAAAGAAGAAAATTCATCTATTGTAAAAGATATTACAGAATTTGAAAAATTTTATAAAGAGATTTTTGAAAAGTTTTTTAATAAAGAAGTTAGTTTATTATTAAATATTTTATCAAAAGAGTTAGATGTTTTAGCTTATCAGTTTGATACAGTGATGTGGGAAAATGCTAAAAACTCTAAAGCTATTCAACATTTCTTTAAAGAATCAAAAATAGAAGGTGCTTATAGTACAAAAACTTTTATGAAATATTATCTGAAAAATTTAAAAACAGATAAAATGAATGAAAAAGATATGGAACTATTAGATATTCTTAATGAATTAAAATTATTCAGTAAAACAATAGTAGTATATACAAATTCTCCATCTAAAGCTGTTGATATTTCTAGAATGATAGAAAATTTAGATCATGATAATAATGTTAAAATTTTTAGTATATTTAAAAAATTTATATCTTTTATAAAAGAAAGTATAGATAATTTAGATTTAGTGTTAATTGAAGTCGATGAAGGCTTAAATTCTCATCTTTTAAATGTTATTAAAGTTTTAGATAAATTAGATATTAAATATATTTTATTTTCTGATCATCCGATATCAAAAGATATTATAAAGCATTCTGATTTAGAAAAATATTTAAAAATAATGATATAAATTTTTAGCACTTTTTTTATCTATTATTTTACACAATTCTTCTAAAGAAGCTTTTTTGATGTTTTCAAAACTACCAAAATAATCAAGTAATCTTTTTATTTTAGCATCTCCTATCCCTTTGATTTTTAATAATTCAATCTCTTTGTCTTTTTTTAATTTTTGTTTTCTATGAAATGAAATAGCAAATCTATGAGCTTCATCTCTGAGTTTTTGTAAAAATTGTAAAAGTTTATTATCTTTTCCTAGTTTATGTATTCCATCAAAAGAGTATATTTTATCTTCTGCCCCCCCTTTTGCTCTATGGGCTTTAGCATCAATTTTTTCTTTTGCAATTCCTAGTATATCAATATCTATTCCCACACTATCAATTACTTCTTTTGCTATATTTATTTGAGATTGTCCACCATCAATTAGCCATAAATCAGGAGGTGAGAGTTTATTAAAGCTTTCAGCTCTTTTAGTAAGAAGTTCTCTCATTTGAGAATATTCATCTTTGCTTTCTAAATTATAATGTCTATATTCATCTTTTTTAAATCCATTATTCCATACTATTTTACTACCTACACTAGCTTCTCCTTGTAGATGTGATGTATCAAATACTTCTATTACATAAGGAGTGTTTTCTAGATTAAAATATTTTTGGATTTCTTCATAAATATCTGTTTTTTTGTTGTTTTTTAATACTTCTGTTGCATTTAATTTACAAATATCAATAAGTTTTTTTCTTTCTTTTGTTGTTGGAGTTATTATAGATATTTTTTTATTAAATTTTTTACTTAAAATATCCATTAATAATTTTCTATCTTCAAAATCATCAGCAACTAAAATTTTATTACTAGTTAGTGGTGTTTCGCTTGAATAAAAATCTAAAATAACTCTTTTATATGTTTCATCTAAATCACTATTTTGAAGATTTATAGTGGAATTATCACTAGATATCACTTTACCATTTCTAATAAATAATCTGATAATAATAGCTTTTTTTTCACTTAAAGAAATATAAAAAACATCTAAATCTTCTAATTTAGCTATATCTACATTACTAAAAAGCTCTGCTGATTTTATTGCTTTTATTCTATCACGATAAACTTTCGCTTCTTCAAATTGAAGGTTTTGTGCAAATTGTATCATTTTTTCTTCAAGTAAAGCTATTACTTTGTTTTTATTTAAAATAAGATCAATCGCTTCATCTACTAGTTTTGAATATTCATAAGGAGTAATTTTCCCTTCACAAGGCCCTAAACATTTTTTTAGTTGATAAAACATACAAGCTTTTTTCCCTTTTAAACACGATTTGCTTTGTACTAAAGGAATGTTTTCATATATTGTATCAAGTAATTCTCTAGCTCCTGAGCTAAATGGCCCAAAATATTTAATATTTCCTTTTATTACTTTTCTAGTGATTTCAAGTCTTGGAAATCTTTCATCTAAATCTATATAAATATAAGGGTATGTTTTATCATCTCTAAGAAGTATATTATATTTTGGCTTTAATTGTTTTATGAGTGAATTTTCTAAAATCAAAGCATCATTTTCATTTTCTACTACTATATATCTTAAATCAACTGCTTCATTTATCATTTTATATATTCTAGGAGATAAGTTTGGATTTGGATGTAAAGTAGGAGTAAATCTCCAATAACTTTTTACTCTATTTTTTAGATTTTTAGCTTTTCCAATGTATAACAATTTTTTATTTTTATCAAAATATTGATAAACTCCAGGCAATTCTGGAAGTGAGCGAATTTTATTAATCATTGAAATCCAATATTACTGGAGTATGATCTGATGGAGTAGGTGAGTGACGAGGATTTATATCTATATAAATATCATTTATTTTGTTTAAAATATCTTTTGTTACTAAAATATAATCCAGTCTTAAGCCTCTTTTAAAATCTTTGTCTCTATATTCAAAAAATGAAAATTCTCTTTTATTTGGATATAATTCTCTAAAGCTATCATATAATCCAAGATTTAAAAGTTGATTCATAATCTCCCTTTCTTCATCTAAAAAAGTAACATGTCCCTCCCATTCTTTACTATCAAAAACATCTATTTCTTTATGGATTATATTAAAATCACCTAATATTATTAATTTTTTTGAATTTAATTTTTGTATAAAAGTCATTAGTTTTTTATAGAATTCTATTTTATATTCAAATTTATCTAAATATAAATCACCAAGAGGAGCATAAATATTTATAATATCAATATTATTTATTTTTGTATAGATTGCTCTTGCTTTTTCTAATTCCATACTTTTTTGTATAGAATAAATAGAACAAGTAGCTACACCATTAAATTGTTTTTGATTAGATATAAAACATTCATTTAATAATGAAAAGGTATTGATAGTTTTAAGCTCTTGTAAGCAAATAGTATCTATATTTTGTGAGTCAATCCATTGCTGGATTAACTCATATCTTTTATTTATAGAATTTACATTAAATGTAGCTAATCTCATACTTTAAATTGACTAACTTCACTTTCTAATTCATTTGCAACTTTTTTAGATTCATTTGCAATATTATTTAAGCTATTTGCAACATTATCAAGATGCATAGTTTTACTTAGAGTATTTTCAGATAATTCTAGAAGTTTTCTTACTGTAAAATTAATTTTTGTTGTTTGCGATGAAGCTTGTTTAGAAGTTTTAATAGTATCTAATGTATTTTGTTTTGTTTCATCAGCAAAACTAATTAGATTTTGAGTAATACCAGAGATTTCATTTGCATCACTACTTAATTCTACCATATTAGATTCTATTCCTGCTACTGATTGGATAATAATTTGAATTACACTTTCGATTTCTACTATTGATTTTTGAGTTCTTTCTGCTAGTTTTCTAACCTCATCAGCAACTACGGCAAATCCTCTACCAGCTTCACCAGCTCTAGCTGCTTCAATAGCTGCATTAAGAGCTAATAGATTAGTTTGTTCTGCTATTTCTTTAATTATACTAATTACATTATTAATCTGTTTTGATTGTTCAGCTAAATTAGTTACAGAATTAGCTATTTCAAGCTCTTGTTCTGAATTTTGTACTATTTTATTAGTTACCATACTTAAATTTTCTATCATTTTATCTAGTGAATCATAAGCAATATTTAACTTTTCAGCAGTATCAATCACTTTTTCTTCTGCACTTGCTATATCTTCTTGAATAGAATTTGTTTCTTCATTAATTTTATTAATAGTATTTTTTTGTTCCTCTACAACTTTAGTTAATGTATTTGATTCATCAGCAGTCTTATTTGATACATTATTAACTACAAGAGCACTTTGTTTTAAATTAGCAATTAAAGTTTTCATAGTATCTAAGAAATGATTTACATGTGTTGCAATATCAGCTATTTCATCTTTTCCATCAATAGTTAATTGTTTATTTAAATCTAATGTATTTGCTATAGTATCTAATTCATCTTTTGTTCTTCTAATATCATTTACAAGTTCTTTTTGTAATACGATTAAA
>Ga0256843_1003584_pt1 | contig 10711 bp, 6 predicted proteins | sample AlvinellametaG_FD_191572 | JGI IMG/M metagenome (GOLD analysis project Ga0256843, IMG submission 191572) | Pompeii worm associated microbial communities from hydrothermal vent at the East Pacific Rise, Pacific Ocean - Alvinella | ecosystem: Host-associated > Annelida > Integument > Unclassified ... | reverse complement strand
AATAATATCTTCAGGAATCATCGTAACAAGTTCTACTTCCCCCATGGCTTCATGAAAAGAGCAAATCTCCAACATCATCGTAAGCTCTACCTCATTGGCAGTTTGACGTGTGGCTCCCATAGCCATCATCTCTTCACCACTGTAGCGTGAAATCTCTCCTGCTTTCCCCTCTTTTGAGTTGGTACTAACAATCAAAATCTTATCAAACTCCTGATAGTACGTCATCAAAGAGAATCCTAACAATCCTCCATCTACAATCTCTACATTTTCAGGTATGTGGTAGTTGGCTTCAAGATATTTGGCAAGGTATGTTCCTAGACCTTCATCATGAAACATAATGTTTCCCATACCAATGAGTGCGATGCTCTTTTTCATGCTTTTCCTTATCGATAAAAAAGCCTAAACTTTTTTATCTTCCTTTACAAATTTGTCTCCACCAAAAGCAATAGAAATATCTCCCTCTTTCCAGAAAATGGTTCTCCATACTTGGTAGTAGATGTGAAAGACTACCCATACAATGATAATCCACATGGTGTAGTGGTGTACAATACGTACGTCCATCACGTTAATTCCTGTTGCAGTTGAACCAATAATCCAAGAGCTTACAGGTAGAGACCAGTCCGTTGCTAAGTGTAACATAGATGGCCACCATGTCCCAATACTACTGTCTCCGTGTGGGAAAATCTGTACATAAAGCTGTAACCCAGTAATCAACATCCACGCCAAAAGAATATGGAAGATAGTAAAGTAAACTGTATTAAAACTATCTGCATGGGTTGAATCAAAGTTTTTACTTCTATTGAGTGTTAAGAGGTTCACTAAAACAGCAAAAAACTCTTTAATATTGGCTCCCGTAGGCACGACCTTTCTCCACGGTTGCTCAAAGCGAGAGAAAAAGTAGAGATATGCCACCACAATAGAGGTTACATCAAAAATAATTGCCACAATAAAGTGTCCCCATCTGTTCCATGCCATCACATACTTATCGACTGCACTATCGGCAATGAGTGTCTGATAGTATGGTGCTGCGATGTAGAGCCCCGTAGCAATAGCAACAATCATAGAGACAACATTGACCCAGTGAATGATTCTCATCACTGGGGTCATACGCTTGACTCTTTTATATTCTGTTGTTTTCATAACAGACTCCTTAGAATGCACAGTTAGGGTCAACTTTATAGACAGCCAACTCTTTTCCATTGGTATCTACCACGTGTACTGCACACGCAATACAAGGGTCGAAACTATGGATAGTTCTAATAATCTCTAGTGGTTGCTCAGGATTAGAAACTTTGGTTCCAATCAGTGCTGCTTCGTAAGCACCGAGTTGTCCTGTTTCATCTCTAGGACCAGCATTCCAAGTAGAAGGTACAATCGCTTGGTAGTTTTTCACACGACCATCTTTAATCACCATCCAGTGACCAAGTGCCCCTCTTGGCGCTTCTGCCATACCAGCACCTTTACACTCTTTAGAGACCACATCAAAGTCAAACTCTGTCCATGTGCTGTCATCACCCATAGCCACGTTTTTCGCAAGTTCATCTACCCACTCTACCATTACATCTGCCATAAGCTCTGTCTCAATGGCACGTGCGGCTGTACGTCCTACAGTTGAAAAGAGTACTGTAATAGGAAGACCTGAACGCTTCAAGAAGTTACCTACATATTTTGTAATTCTCTTATCGCCTTTAGCATACCCCACTACCATACGAGCTAGTGGTCCAACTTCCATCTTTTTACCGTTATAGAGTGGTGCCTTAATCCAAGAGTATTTCTCCTCTGTTTTAAGGTATGCCATACCATCTTCTTTTTTCTCAAGACCCGTATATTTTGGAATGGTTGTTCCAACATAAGGGTGCTCAGGTGCGCCAGTACCTTCATACCAAGCATGAGCAACATCTTCTGTAATCTTATCGGCATCTACTTCAAAGACTTTACTTACATCTGCTCCCATAACAATTCCTGAAGGGAAGAGGTTTTCAGCATTGTAGAAACCAGTATCATCTAGTTTAAAGTCACCATAACTCATATAGTTAAGGATTCCTCCACCTGTTCCACCTTTTCCAGTGTAGGTTGCTTCTGAGTCTGTTGCCTCTTTGGCATACATTGTTCCTGCCATATAGACATCTGGAAGGTACGCACCTTTGATAAACTCTGTACCCTCTTTAAGAAGTGATTTAAAGAGTGCAATTCTTGCTGGATTTTTGATATCTTGTACACACGTTACTCCACCTACAACAATAGATTGTGGATGTGGGTTTTTACCACCAAAAATCGCTTGCATTTTAGCAAGATCTCTTTGAATATCAAGGGCTTTAAGGTAGTGTGTTACCCCAATAAGGTTCTGTTCTGGTGTAAGGTTGTAACTGTTGTTACCCCAATATCCGTTACCAAAAATCCCTAAACGTCCCTCTTTAACAAACTTTAAAAGTCTCTCTTGTACAGCTTTAAAGTCAGCTGCTGCTGAGATATAAGGCTTATGCCCAGCAACTTCTGCCCACTTTACAGACTCTTTGGCTGTAAGCTCTGGGTCTGCTTTTGTTGCAGCAATTACATCTACAAAGTCTAAGGCATGAAGATGGTAGAAGTGTACCAGGTGATCATGCACATAGAGTGCCCCCTGAATAAGGTTACGTACCAAACGGGCATTTTTAGGAATGGTTACATTGAAAGCATCTTCAACTGCTTCAATACTTCTTTGGTAGTGTGTTCCTGTACAAACACCACAAATACGCATTGCCATCAAACCACAATCTCTAGGATCACGGTCTTTCATAATGGTCTCCATCCCTCTAAACATTGTTGATGATGCGTAGGCATCTACAATTTTATTGTTTTCATCAATTACTGCTTCTACTCTAAGGTGTCCCTCAATTCTTGTTATCGGGTCAACGATAATATGTTTTTTTGCCATTATGCTTCTCCTTGATTCTCTTTTTTACCAGCGACTGCACTTGCTGCTGCGTGAATGGCGATACCTACACCTGCTGCTGTTAGTAACCCTAGACCAAACTCATCTACAGTCTTCTCAACACCACCTGTTGGTGCTTTAATATTGGCATTTGCCATAGGTCTTTCGTAGGCATATTTGTCCCAGAAGTCTGGCTCTGAACACCCAATACATCCACGTCCAACACCTACTGGCCAGTTGACACCTTCGTTGTAACGTACAATAGAACAGTTGTTAAATGTCATAGGACCTTTACACCCTACTTTGTAGAGACAGAAGTTATTTTTAGCCCCTTCATCTCCCCACTCTTCAACATACTCACCAGCATCAAAGTGCGCACGTCTTTCACAGTTGTCGTGAATACGGTAACCAAATGCGAATTTAGGACGTAAAAGTGAATCTAACTCTGGAATACCACCAGTAAGTACATAGTGTAAAATAACGCCTACCATATTGGATGGGTTTGCTGGACACGCAGGGATGTTGATAATTGGCTTCCCTTTAACAACATCCATTACCCCTACAGCATCTGTTGGGTTTGGCGCAGCTGCTGGAATACCACCAAAGGTAGCACAACTTCCCACAGCCACAATTGCCGCAGCATCTTTAGCCAAACGCTGAAGGTGGTCATGAAAAGTCTCTCCATTGGCACCAATAGTTCCATACTGACCATTAAGTCCCATAGGTACAGCACCCTCAACAAAGAGAAGGTACTTCCCTTTAAAGTGCTCTACAGCATCTTCAAGTTGTTTTTCAGCTTGATGTCCAGAAGCAGCAAGAAGGGTTTCGTTAAACTCTAAAGAGATAATATCTAAGATAATCTCATCAATTTTTGGTCCATCTGAACGGATAAGTGCTTCAGTATTTCCAGCACAGTCTGAGAGCTCAATCCAGATAACTGGAACTCTGTTCATCATCACTGCTGCTTCAGCAACAAGTGGTGTAAATGAAGCAGGAAGCATTAGCATTGCTGTGGTAGCACTTGCCCACTTTAAGAAGTCACGTCTCTCAAGTCCTTCATCTTCGATGCTCTCTTTGAAGTCCATTCTGTTGTTGAGTGGAGCTAACTTCTTAAGCTCATCCAATCTACCTCTACATTGTGCATATAACTCTTCATAATATGCATCACCTCTGTTGGTATCTACCTTCGCACTTTGTGCAGTAAAAAGGCTTTTTACCGAATCTTGTTTATCGATACCCATTGCTTCTCCTTTTTAAAAATGAATAATCATTCAGTATTCTAAGAAAAATAAACTTAATTTAAAGTGAATAGTGATTCATTTTTGATGATTATAAGAGGGGTGTTAAGGTATGCATATAATTTTAGAGTAAAAAAGGAGTCTATATGTCTGGGAAAATAGCGTCTAGATAACGCTATTTTCCAAAGAGAAGATTAAAAATGGTATTTTAAGTTTGTGTAGAGATATCTTCCTGGTTCATTCATCAAGATAATATCACTATCTTCTGTGGTAGGTAGAAGAATTAAATCCTTATAGGTATTGGAGACAGCATAGGTTTTATCGAAGATATTATCTACACCTAAAGTCAACTCTACCTTATTGCTAAAGCGTTTTGTTGCCTTAAGATTGAATACAGCATACCCTGATAAAGCTTGTTCTCCATTCTCCTCATCGTAGTCACTCCACTTATCAGAAGCAACCATTTCAGCACGAAGTGATAGTGTATCATCATACTCATAATTGGCAGCAAGATTTAACTTCAATGGTGGAATCTCTGGCATATTTGTACCAGTTTGTCCCTCTAGAGGATCATTTTTTTCTCCTTTTTGATAAGAGAGTCCATAGTCAAAATAGAGTGCTTCAGTTGCTACATAAGTTCCACTCAATTCAAACCCATAAACTGTAGCATCTACATTCTCATAACGGTTCTCTTTTTTAGAGGCATTATAGGCAATAAAATTGTCTAACATAGAGTAGAAGAGTTTCATTTTAAATGTACCACTATTAAATGCTTTCTCCACTCCCATATCAAACTCATAGTTTACCGTATTGTCCAAATTGGGTGTTCCAATGGTAAGCTCTTGCATTGAACCATCTGGCATCTTCATAGGACTACTTACCCAGTAGAGCTCCTTCCCATCTGGTACACGTGAAGATTTACCAAATCCTGCAAAATATTTTGTTGCACTATTTGCCTGATAGGTACCAAAGATATACCCATTAAGTTCAGTATAGTCATTCTCTTGTTGCTCAACATTTTTAGAGGTAATTGCTGTATCATCATAACGTAACCCCATATCGAGAGTCACTTTTCCCATACGTACTTTATCTTTTAAGAAGAGCGCTCTATTTTCAGTATCAACATCATAAATACTATGGAAAAGATTCTCTGGTAGTGCTACACCATTCTTATAGTATCCACCATCCCAATTTCGTAAAGAGTAGTCTACCCCTGCTGTAATCGTATGATTTGAGAGGGGAAATTGGTTGCTCAATTTTGCGCCTTGTACCTCTGTTGTTAAGGCATGTGTAGAGTAGTCTCCTGCTCCCATCTCTCTATATTGCGTTGACATAGGATGTTCCACTTCTGTTTGATAGAGCTGTACCGTAAGCTTTTTAGAGTAGGTACCTAAATTTTTTAAACTATACTCAAGATTGTAGATATCTGAATCATCATAAATCGCATCCATTTTAGAAGAAGGATAGAGCACATTATCACTTCTATTTGCTGTATAGCTCAATTCAAGATCTTGACTTTCATCTATATGCCAAAAGAGTTTTGCAAGAAGTGTCTTCTTCTCATAAGCATCCATATCTTTATATTGATCTTGATATTGTGGATTTTTTACACTACTAACATTACCTGCGTCAATCTCTCGTTGAATTTGTCCTACAAAATCATCACCATTCCCATCTTTGTATTGATCACTGCTTTCAGTTGAAGCACTTAAAAGAATTTTAACAGTATCTGTTCCCCCACTTATTGAAAATGCTGCTTTTTTGTAGTTCCAAGAACCATAAGCAAGGTTTAAATCACCCGACCACTCTTTAGTAGGTTCAATAGTATGGATTTTAATATCTGCACTCAAAGCACCAAAATCTTCTACATTGTAAGGGCCTTCATTAATCTCAATATAGTCAATATTATTTGTTAAGACATGTGAAACAGGTGGGTCCATACGGTTAGGACATGCGCCACATACTTTTGTACCATCAATAGTTACATTGACATTGTCTTTTTTTGCACCTCTTACAATCACATCATTAGCAATACCTGAACGTCTTACTAAAGAGATACTCGGACTCTGTTTAAAGAGTGCTTCAGCTAAATCTGCCGATTTAATATCTTCTCCATGTACATCTTTAATCACTTGGGTATCTGCCTTTGCTTCCACATCAATGACACCTAAATCCATAGGTGCAGCATACAAATAGAGTGCACTGACTAACGATAATGTTATTATTTTTTGCATATAATCTCCTCTGTTTTTAAATCATAGAGAAGATAATGACATAGCTATGTTAAGTTTGTGTTAAATAGAAAAAAACATCGCTCAATTACCCGTATGTGTCATAAAATGACACATATCAAAAGTAATTAAGGAAGTTGAGATGCAAGTAGCATACTGTAGAGTGTTGCGGGATGAAGTCCATACTCTTTGGTAATTTTTTTAAATTTACTCTCCTTTGTCACCTCTATATCATAGGCATTTTTAAGATAGGCTATATACCTTTTTAGATTAAACTGATACTTTTTATTGAGGTTTTCAAGTGTCTCATGGGCCAATCCAAAGGGTAAACTTCGTGGTAAGATAAATCTCTGAGTACTCTTTTGGGCTATGATACGATAGAGGGCTTGTGGAGTGAGATGATTTTTAGAGGAAATCTTCTCTAATGTCTCTTGCTTATTGTAGAGGATATGGTGCGATTTCAAGGCTAAAGTAACCTCTTGACTCTCCATCTGATTTATGCGTATAAAGTCTTGTAGTGTTGCCTGCTCAGCGTAGAGAAATGGTGGTGTTCCATGCTCTTTTGCATGCTTTGCTTTTATACCATTGCCTACATTTACCAACATATTGAGTGGAAATGCCATCCACAAGGTACCCACCACAAACACCACTATCAAAAGAAGAGAGGCATTAAACTCTTTAGTAAAAATGACCCACCTCTTCTTCTCTTTCAAATAGTGTTTAATAGGTTTCCAATTATAATAGATATGCCAAATAAGAAAAACTAAAAAAAGTAAGCCTAAAGTAATATGTAAATTGTCCCAAGCCTCTTTATCGATAGCAAAGAGAGACCATCCACTCCACGCTGTCACTCCTCTGTCGGGTTGCGAATAGAGTACAAAACTTGAGATAAGCATGACAATAAAACTCAAGCCCAAACTCAAGGAGACAAAACGCTGTTTTTTAAATTTATTTGGCATATTCTATCTTTCGTACAATCTCTACCACATCTTCTGAGCTTAATGGACCAGACTTTGCGTAGATAACACGGCTATTTTTATCTAAAACAACCACATTAGAAGCATCATCTTTAAAGTGCCATTTCTTTACAAGGTATTTTGTTTTATCAAATACATACTCCATCTGTTTAAGCTCTTTTTGCTTGCTCTTCAACTTAGACTCCAAAAGTGCATTTGGCATCCACGTAGCTGCCAAATTGACAATAGCAACCGTTGAATAGGTATGACCTAACTTCATCTTTTGTAGTGTCTCCAATAAAAAGCTGCTATGCTCACGCATATCTGGATCCATATAAAGGAGTACATGCACCTTACCTTTTAAACTTGTTGAGTACCACGCATTACCATTGGCATCACCACCATTATCACCTTTAAGTACCACTGGTACAGGTACCTCTCCAACATTCAGGGCATAGCCCCATAAACTTAACGCTAAAAAAACAACTATCTTCTTCATCTACATCTCCAAAATTTTTTCTTCTTTTACTGTCCAAATAAAGACAATAGGAATGAAAACAAGTGTCATAAATGTTCCCACAACTAGTCCACCAATGGCTACAGCACCAAGAGGTGCCAAACGCTCAAGCCCAATGGCCGCACCTTGGGCTACTGGGAGCATTCCTACACTTACAGCAAAAGCTGTCATGAGTACAGGACGGGTACGTATCTTGATGGACTCAAGCATCGCATCACGCTTGTTCATCCCTTTTTGTACCTGCTCAATAGCAAAGTGAATGAGCAAAATAGCATTGTTTACAATGACCCCTGAGAGCAACATAAAGCCCATCATCGCAGGCATTGAAACGTGGTAGCCAATGGTAAGCATCGTCCATGAAGCCCCAATAATCGTAAGAGGAATAGAGAACAAAATCATCAACGAAATCTTAATATTGGCAAACATCACAATGAGTGTAAAGAAGATGAGAACCACAGCTACGATAATAGCCCCTATCATACGCTCTGCTGAAGCTTTAAACTGTTTAATATCTCCAATTTGCTCTAGCTCTACCCCTTTAGGTAACACCACATCTTTTAGTTGCGCTTCAAAGTTTGCCATAATATGTGAAATGGCTGCTTTTTCACGGTTTCCATAGACCTCTAGGGTATATTGTAAATCTTCTCTTGTAATAAGACTTGGCTCTTTTGAGTGAGACAATGTCGCAATGGTACTTAAAGGAATTTGCCCTTTAGGTGTGTCGAGCAACATTCCCATAATAGTACTAAAGGTATCACGTTGGTTTTGAGGCAACCAAACACGCACACTGTAGTCCATTGCGTTGGCTTTAGCAAAACTCGCTACAGGTGCGCCACGCAAGGCAAGTTGTAGTTGTGAGGTAACATCTGCACGCTTCAAACCATAGAGAGCTGCTTTAGACTCATCTACTTCAAGGTTGTAGACTACTTTATCCATATCCCATGTGGTAGAGGTAGAAACCACCCCTTTGGTTTTAGCTAAAGCTGCTTCTACTTTCGCTCCTGCTGCTTGAAGCGCATTGATATCTGAGCTACTCAACTTGGCATCTACATTGGCACGAATACTCGCAAGTGCCGTCGCTCCATAAGGGGTAATATCTAGGTATTTTACATTAGGAATTTGTGCAATCTCTTTTCGTAAATCACGAGCAATCTCCCAAATATCTTTTTTCCTTTTATATCTGTCCACATAGGTCGCTACAATAGAGAGATGGTCTGTCCCAGAACCTGAACCAATACTCATCACCCCTGCTTCACTTCCGATACTTCCAGAGATACGTAGTAGTTTCCCTTGGGCTTCAATAATTTTATTGACCTCATCCATAATCTTCTCAGATTTTTCAATAGGTAAATTGGCTTGTGTGGTAATCTTAATGTTCACCCCACCTGTATCCATAGGGGGCATTAACTCTTGCCCTACAACTGGCATTACAAGTTTTACAGAGGTAACAAAGAGTGCCAAAAGTACAACTATAGAGAAAACACCCAATGGTTTTGATGCTGTAATGGCACGTACCATATTGGCAAAGAAGGCTTGAATGTAGTCATTGGCACGACCAATAACAGCATGAAACCACCCCTCTACTTTTAAAAGTAGTGGATTTTCAATAGCCAAAATATGTAAAGAGAGCAAAGGTACAGCCACAATAGAGATGACATACGAAGCCACCAACGCAAGTAGCAATGTTCCAACCAATGGGGCAAAGACCGTCTGAGGATACCCCCCTACAAAGAGCATTGGAGCTAAGGCTATCATTGTGGTAATGGTTCCACTCAAATCGGCAAACATAATCTCTTTGGTACCATCAAAAACGGCAGCATGTATCTCTTTTCCTAGTTCACGGTAGTGCCTCTCGATGTTCTCCATCACCACCACGGTGTCATCTAGTAGAAGTCCAAGAGCCAAGATAATCGCTGTAAGTGTGACCACGTTAAAGTCAATCCCTACCAACCACATCAACGCAATAGTAGAGGCATAGACCAATGGAATCGTGACAAGTACAACTAAAATTTGTCTAAAACTTGCCAAAAACAAAAAGACCACAATGGTAGACATTACAATCGCATCACGCAACGAGTCAAACATATTCATGGTACTTTGTTCAATAGTCTCTTTTTGGGTGTCACTCACTTCAAAGTTAATGTTAGGATACTCTGCTTTGAAGGTTTTAAGCATCTTTTCTACTTTGTCAATCGTCTGGATAACATCGGCACTTACAGAACGCTGAATAGACAACGCAATGGCTGCTTTTCCATTTCCATAGTAAGAAGCACTGTTTTCATAGTGTCCAAAGTAGACTTCAGCAACATCTGAGAGCTTAATATCTGGGGTAATCGCCAAGGCTTTAAGCGTTGAGATTTTGTCACGCTTACCTTGAGATTTAAGTAGATAACGATTCTCTTCATTGGTAACAAACCCTACAGCATACTCATTGTCATTTTTTTGAAGTGTCGCAATGATTGCACCTAAAGAGAGATGATAGTTGTCTAACTTCTCTTTGTCTACAATAATCTGTAACTCTTTCTCATAGCCACCAAAGATATCTACATTGGCAACTCCTTTGGTTTTTAAAAGCGTATGCTTAATCTTCCCACTGGCAATATCACGAATATCTTCAAGACTGAGCGTTGTCCCCTCTTTAGGTGAAAATGAGACTACCAACACTGGTGCTGTAGCTTCTGTAATCTTGATAATTTGAGGCTCTTTAATATCTTTAGGCAATTTCGCTCTAATCTTTGAAAGCGCATTGGTTACATCATTGACGGCTGTATCGATATTTTTAGTATACTCAAACTCAGCGTGAATTACTGTTACCTCATCAATCGTCGTAGAGTAAGCACGACGAATATTGTCTAAGG
>Ga0256843_1003583_pt1 | contig 10720 bp, 13 predicted proteins | sample AlvinellametaG_FD_191572 | JGI IMG/M metagenome (GOLD analysis project Ga0256843, IMG submission 191572) | Pompeii worm associated microbial communities from hydrothermal vent at the East Pacific Rise, Pacific Ocean - Alvinella | ecosystem: Host-associated > Annelida > Integument > Unclassified ... | reverse complement strand
ATAATGTTACCAGCAACTACTGCTTCACCACCAAATTTTTTAACACCAAGTCTTCTACCAGCTGAATCGCGGTTATTCTGTGTACTACCCTGACCTTTCTTATGTGCCATCTTTATCTCCTTAAATTAGGTTCCCTAATCTAAGGAACCTTTTATTTATTTTAATCACCTAAAAGGAACAGAGTCCCTTTTAGTACGCTAACGCTTAGTTTCCCTCAGTGGGAAGCTCACGCAACTAGTTGCTTTTGTGTTTAAAAGCTTAAGCTTACTATGCAGCTATTTTCGTGATACGAACACGTGTATGATCACGTCTGAAACCACGTTTTACTTTACTATCTTTACGACGACGTTTTTTGAAAATAACAACTTTCTTGTCACGTCCTTCGCTGATAACTTCAGCAGTAACAACAGCACCCTCTACGAATGGAGTTCCAACTTTAAGCTCACCAGCATTCACTGCTAAAACTTCTTTGATTTCGATAGTAGCATTTGGCTCGAGAGACATTTTATCTAATGAAAGAACATCACCCTCTTGAACTTTATACTGCTTACCACCGTTTTTGATAATTGCGTACATCTATGGTCCTTAAATATTTTTAGGTTGTATTTCTACAAAAAGTGCGGAATTATACCCAACTAAGCTTTAAGTTATGTTTAATCTCTTATGATTTTCTAATATTTCGAAATAGTTTCAGCGTTTTCTTTACAAAAAAGCGTATTATGAAAAGTATTATAAAAACGATAAAAGTATATAAAAAAGGGTGGATATAGTTCCCTCTGTTTTGTAGTATGGAAAATCTTTCACTTGGTTGAGAAAGAAGGTCTGGATGCATAAAAAATGCAAGGGCGACAAGTAAGATGGCATATATAGCCACCTCTCTTATCACACGCTGCATATTACATTAATCCTCTCATCATGAGTTGGAAATACATAGGTTTTAACATATAAAGGTCAAACGCCCACCACATCCATCTCTCTTCACCAACAGCTAGTGGGAATGATGGTGCAGCACCCTCATAGTTAAACTCAGCTAGGATAATTTTTCCATAACGAGTTTTAAGTGGACATACTGTGTATCCGTCAAACTTCTCTTTAGGCTCTTTGCCTTCCATTACAGCAATAAGGTTTTCTACCATGATTGGTGCTTGGTGACGAGCAGTTCCACCTGTCTTACCTTTAGGAATACCACAGATATCACCAATACCAAATACATTTTTATAGCGTCTGTGTTGGAGTGTATATTGATCTACTTCTAACCAACCTTTTGCGCTACCTTTTTGCCATGCAAGTGGAGAGTTCGCAACAGCATCAACACCAGCCATTGGTGGTACGATATGAATAAAGTCATAAGGCATCTCAACGCGCTCAGTTTTTTGGATCATATCATACTCTTCAAGATCCTCATCATACTCACCTTGAACCTCATACTTGTGCTCAAATGTTGCTATTTTCTTATCTGCATCGATTGCTACAAGGTTGTGATGGAATTTATTTGTAATGTTTCCATAGTATGGTTGTACTTTCTTAACAAGTGTCTCATTTACTTCTGGAACACCAAATAAGCTTCCACCATTTGTAGCAAATGTAAAGTCAGCAGTAAGACCATCTTGTTTTAAGAAGTCATCACTGAGGTAAAGAATTTTCTGTGGAGCACCACCACATTTGATCGCTGTAGATGGTTGTGTACAGATAACTTTTGGCTTACCGTTTTTCGCTGCATCTTTAAGCTCTAAGAACCAGTCGTGTGTTACTTCACCACCAACTGCAGTACCAGCTTCTGGGTCGTTTAAGTAAACAGAAGAGATTCCGTTTTTACCGATCATATCTTTTGTAAGACCATCGATCCACTCATAGTGATACTGAAGACCAGTTGCTACAACAAGGTAGTCATACTTCACTTCTTTACCATCACGAGTGATTACTCTGTTGTTATCTGGGTCAAAAGTTTTTACAGTATCTTTGATCCACTCTACATCATCAGGAATGTAGTTTGAGTTCTCACGAAGAAGATCAGATGTTTGCATCTCACCAGCAGCTACAAAAACTTGACCTGGTTGGTAAAGTTGCATCTCATTTGGTGCAATAAGTGTAATGTCTGGGTTTGAGAGCCCACGATGAAGACGAGCTAATGCCATGATACCACCAGCACCACCACCAACGATTACAATCTTACCTTTTGCTTCTGAAGCTTCTGCTTTTGTTGCTTCACCACTACCTGCAGTTGCAAGCACACCTGCTGCAACTGGAGAGATCGCCATAAACTTTAACGCTTCACGACGACTCATCCCCTCTTTTGTAACTTTTTGATCTAAAAAATCATTTTTATTATCTAACATAACATTCTCTCCCTTTTTTTGTTTTAGTATCTATAGCTTACGAAAGCTCTGATATCTTGTGATGTGATATCCACTTTCTCTGGTGCTATCCAACCCATACAGTGGTTGTTAGGTGTATAGTCGTGTTGCATATATGTATATCTGATCTGACCTGGAAGGTATTTAATACCAAAGAGATTAAAGTTCCAGTATGCCTCATACGCATCACCACGAACAGCTATCTTAGAGCCAGTAGCAGTATCTTCTGCCCATGTCATTGGAGTCCAGTATTGTGAACCGTGGTTATACTCAAAACCAAACTTACCATCTTCTGTAATCATATCCGGAATAAGTGCTCCAACCCAGTAAGAGTAACCTGACTTACTTCCACCACTTTCTGAACCAAGTAAACTATACCCATCTTTAGCATTGTAGTAAGTACCTGCAATTGATGCAAAAAGGATAGTATCATCTAAGAAGTCACTAATCTCATCACCAACACCTTCCATTTTGTATGAAAGTGCATAAAGATCAGCTGTTCCTGCTGCTAGCGATTTGTTTGGATCTGGGATTGGGTCAACAGCCTTTTTCCCTTTTGTATTAAAGATATGTGCCCACTCATACATTACTTGGTGTTGACCATTATTATATGCATCACCAAGAAGAATTGCAAAATCTACAACATCATCTGCTGTTTCATCATTTGCATATGGAGTAACACTATAAACACTATCTATTGCCCCAGCATGTGCACGACCATAGATAAATTTCGTATAAGAGCCCTCAAGTAAGAAGCGACTCCAGTCTAGTTTTACCATAGCTGCATCTACTTCCATATTTGTAATATGTGCTAGTGGTGAACCTGCATCTTTTTCATTCTCTCTATAGTTTGCTAAAAATCCTGTTGTTGATGGACGACGACCAACACTCATACTAATTGGTTGTTCACCAATCTCAGTAGTATATACAAAGTACGCCTCTTTAACACGCATTACAGTATCTGTTGCTTTTGAAGAACCTGCCCAACTTTTAAAAGCACCATCTTCATAGTGATACAGGTCTGCACCCCAAAGAGAGTAAACTCCAAGTTTACCTGTAAAAGTCAAACCACTCATTGGAGATGACTTCATAGTTAAGTATAATCTACTTGAAAGTAGTGAGTCATTCTTCGCAGTTTCACCAGTTAGATTGTCTTTATAGTCAAGTACATCTACTGCATTTCTAAAGTCAATACCGAACTTGATATTGTCATATGCATCATGTTGGCGTACTTTATTTAAAGTCTTTTGTGTACGTTTTTGTTTCTTTTCTAATTTTTCTATTTTTTTAGTTAAATTATCTATCTGCACTTTCATATCTGAGATTTCATCAGAAAAAGCACTTAGAGATAATCCACTAATAACAGCTAACGAAAGCATTATTTTATTCATACTGTGTCCTTGTTTATTTGAGATTTTTATACTGAAGTTTCAAATGCCAAGAGAGGCATTTGAAGAGATGTGATTAACAGTTTGGAATGTTACCACTGTCACTTGCGAAATCATGAACGAAGTCATATAGGTGTGAAGAGAATTTCTTCTTGAATTTTGAACTTTCAAAGAAATCTTTTCCTGCTGGACAAGCTTCTTCCATTAATTTACCAAGTTCACCATTCTCTTTTGCTTCTGCCCACTCATCTTGAGTATGCTTAGCAGCAAATACTGCACCTGTATAACCACAAACTGATTTTAGTTTCTTTTGGTAGATTCTTTTACCTTTTGCTGCATCTGCATTTGCAGTTGTTGCCATAAGACCTAAACCAATGATTGTTGCTAGTGCTACTTTTTTGTATGTATTCATAAATGTATCCTTTTGTTTGTAAAGTTTAATTGTACATGTAACTATATAGCGAGAATTCTAAACATAAAATTAATTAATTTTCCTAATAATAAAACTTTATATTAGAATATTTTATATTAAAGTTTTACGAATGAATATTCAGTTATCAAGTAAATAAGTTTCTCTTATATCCCTTATAACTATTGTATATAATGGGCTTGTAGCAATTGAAAGCTTTATGAAATCAATGCTACAGCATCAATCTCAACAAGTGCATTTTTAGGTAAAGTTTTCACAGCTACTGTAGAGCGTGCAGGTTTATGTGAACCAAAAGCTTTTTCATAAATTTCATTAACTGTTACGAAATCACCCATATCTGCTAGAAAAATTGTTGTTTTTATCACCTGATCCATAGAGCTGCCTGCTTCTTTTAAAACTGCCTCTAAATTTTTTAACACCTGCTCTGTTTGAATTGTAACATTTTTACTCAATAATTCATCGCTACCGTTTGGCAACAGTGCTATCTGTCCTGAAGTGTATACCATCCCGTTTACAGCGATAGCCTGTGAGTATGGACCAATAGCTGCTGGTGCTTGATTTGTTTGTACTTGTTTCATTATTTCTCCTTCTTTTTTTGTTCTAGTCTCTCTTTTGTGTTATCCATAAAAGAGTTAAAACACTCTACTTTTCTATACCCAAGTGCATGGTAAATAATAGTTCCGTTTTCATCTGTAAAGTAGTGTCTTGGTACAGGTCTTACTTCAAACTGCTTTGGAATAGCATCAAAATCACGCACTAGGTGTACTGTAATGTACTCTTTGGCTAAACGCTTGCGCACACCCTCATCTTGAAGTGTCGTCTTTTCAAACTTGTGACACCATCCACAATGCGCAGATGAGATAAAGATGTAGAGTAACTTATGCTCTTTTTTGGCAGCTTTGAGTGCTTCATCGTAGTTATCATACCACTGCAGCTCAACTGCCATAAGATTCGCTACCAAAAGTAGCATAGTAAAGATATATTTCATTCTTACTCCCAAGTTTCAATTAAAGTGCTAAAGACTCTGTACAAAGACTCTACCTCTTCTTTTGTTGTTCGCTCATTTACGGAGTGAATCGTGTCATTTTTTACACCAAACTCGATCACATCAACACCCATAGGGGCAATAAAGCGTGCATCACTTGTTCCACCGGCAGTAGAGTGTTTTGGGCGTATACCTGTTACAGACTCTATGGCAGCATCTATCTTTCTTACAAGCTTTGTATCTGTATCTGTTTGGAAAGGGTATGAGCCTTGCGTGAGACGCAGTTCATACTCAATGCCCTCTAGATGCTTTGCAACAAAGGCTTTAATGCTTGCTTGGTCTGTTTTTGTGTTGTTACGCACATTAAACATCATGTTAAGCTCATTTGGTGTTACATTTGTCACCTGCATACCAGAGCGTATGTCTGTTATAACAAACTTTGAAGGAGCAAAAAACTCATCACCATCATCTAAGTCAACACCTGCCATCTTTGAGAGAGGCTTTGCCATAAGATGTATGGGGTTTATCGCTTTCTCAGGATAGGCAGCGTGTCCCTGTTTGCCTTTTACTTTTAAGTAACCGTTGATAGAGCCGCGACGCCCTACTTTAATGGCATCACCAAAACGCTCTTCACAGGTAGGCTCAGCTACAACACAGACATCAGGAAGCATCCCCTGCTCATGCAGATATTCAAGCACTATTACTGTACCATCTGTTGCTTCACCCTCTTCATCAGAAGTAAGCAGCAGTGAGAGTGTTCCTTTGAAATCTTTTGCCTCTTTTACAGCCTGAACAAATGCAGCGACACCACTTTTCATATCTTGTGTACCACGACCGTAGATGTAGCCATCTCGCTCCGTTGCCGTGTATGGGTCACTATCCCATCCCTCACCAGCTGGAACAACATCAACATGGCCAGCAAAGCAAAGATGCTCACCCTCACCAAACTTTTTGTAGATAAAGAGGTTTTTGACACCATTTCTATCGACACGAATGGCAGTAAAGCCATCTAAGTACGCTGTGATAAAATCTAAAAGACCTCCATCGTCTGGTGTTTCACTCTTGGTGGAGACAAACTTTTTAAAAAGCTCTATAACATCCACTATTTACTTCCCGGGTTCTCATAAAAAACATACGGTGTTGAGAAGTTACTTACTTCAAAGTAGAGTTTTTTCTCTCCCTCATCAACTTGATAGTTGAAGTTTTCATCAAGGTAACCATAACCGTAACGATAGTTACGAGACTCTGTACCATCTGTAGCTGTTGCTGTTGTTAGTTTATCTATCTTGATAAAACGCTGTACAAGTTTTCCACCCATGTAGATATCAAGTACTCCGTTTGTTCCTGTCCAGTTTTGAATACTACGACCGATTTTATTTTGTGTCTCTTGTGTACACCCACTCATAAAAAGTGTTGCAACGAGTGCTGTTAATAGTAGATATTTACGCATTTTCTTCTCCATATTTTAGTTTTTTCAGGGCTGCTTCTTCATCTTCTTGACGCATAAGTGATTCACCTACCAAGAAGGCATCCACTCCTGCTTTTGAAAGATCTTCAAGCTGCCCATGCTCATAAATGCCACTCTCGGCAACAATAATCTTACCATTTGGTATAAGTGGCATTAACTTATAAGTAAGCTCCATATCCATCTCAAATGTCTGAAGATTTCTATGGTTGATTCCGATGATGTCACTTCCTGCATAGATCGCTTTTACAAGGTCTGCCTTGTCATGTACCTCAACAAGTGCTTCCATACCAAGGTGTCTTGTATAGTTTAGCAGCTCTTTGAGCTCTTTTTTTGAGAGTGCTGCTGCAATGAGCAGAATAAAATCTGCCCCATAGACAAGTGCTTCGAGTATCTGGTATTTTGAGACGATAAAGTCTTTTCTTAAAAGCGGAATACCGACATAACGACGAATTCCTGCCAAATACTCTAAGTTTCCTTGAAAAAAGTGTGGCTCAGTAAGAACAGAGATAGCACTTGCTCCGCCACGCTCGTAGCTTTGCGCAATGGCAAGCGGGTCAAAATCTTCACGGATAACACCTTTAGATGGAGAAGCTTTTTTCACCTCAGCAATGATTCTATAAGGGTCTTCCTCTGTTGCTTGCAGGTATGGATAGACATCTCTTGGTTGTCTTGCATTGTAGGCCAAAGAACGACCAAGCCAATCTAGAGAAAACTCTTTTTCACGCTTTTTTAAATCCTCTTTTGTCTTTTTGATAATATCATCAAGTATCATTCGTTTTACTTACCTTTTTTTTGAATTTCGTAAACACTTTTTAATCATGCTTATATGCTCTTTGACCTCAGGCTGTTCACCCTCACCCAGATCAATTACCTTTTTCATAATTGCGTCTGCTTTTTTACACTCTCCAAGCTTAAAATAACCCCAAGCCAAAGAGTCTAGGTAGTATGCAGAGTTTGGTTCAATAGATAAAGCCTTTTGAACATAGCCAATGCCCTCTTTTACATCAATATCATGGTCAATCAAGATATAACCTAGATAGTTGAGATAGAGTGTATCGTTTGCATCTCTTTGAATCACAGCTTTTAGCTTTGTAATGATATCATCTAAAGCTTTTTGCGATATGCCATCACCATATGCCTCATACTCATAGAGTGCGCTCTGTCCAAGATAGTTGATATCGCCTGTCTCTTCATAGAGCTTATCTGCTAGACGGCTGGCCTCTTTATAATCTCTTACACTTACATAGACATTTAAAAGAAGCGTATCATCAATATCATTTGCCTCTAAAAAGTCTATAAGCTTAAAGTACTCACGCTTGTAAGTGTATATCTGAATAATCTTTTTTGCGATCTCTTCATCTTTTTCTTGCTCATACATTCGCATATAGACTGCAAGCAGACCATCGAGATCTTTTTGTGTACTGTAAAACTGTGCCAGTCGCATACAGACCTTTTTAGAACAACCGTGCACCTTAGTGTGGGTCTCTAAAAGATCAATAGCCTCTTGTTTTTTCTCAAGATTAAGATAGAGCAGCATTGCCATTTTATCGACTATATCTTCATTATACTCTTTTGCGTAGACCTTTTTAAGGTACTCATAGGCTTTTTTATAGGCCTTTTGTTGGCTATAAAGAGTGCTGACTAAAAGATGATCGCTCACGCTATCTGTCATAGAGGCAAGTTTAAGTGCTAGCTCTTGTGCCTCTTGCAGCTTTCCAGTGTTACTGAGTGCTACTACTTTAAAGCGCATCAGTTTTGGGTCATTCTCACCTTTTTGGAGTAAAAAGTCTGTACGGGCAAGTACCAAAGCGTACTCTTTTAGATAGAGTCTGTTCTCTAGTGCCAAGTAGAGATACTCTTTGTTTTGTGTCTGCTCATAGAGATACTCAAAAACCTCAGCAGCATCTTTATACTGTTTATGGTTTTGTGCATCAAGCCCAACGAGAATGTAAAAATCCTCTTGGGCGAATACTTTTTTATTTGTAATGCTCTGCTTTACTGCCTCTTGCTGCAACTGCGGCTGTGGCTCTTCTTTAAAAGAGCAGCCACTCAAAAAGAGTAAGCCAAACAAAAACACTACTGTTGTTTTAATCATCTATTATCCCTGGACACTCTTCTTTTAACTCATCTATATGTGTTTTAAAATAATCCCAAAAGGGAAATGTTCTACACTGACTTGGTCGTACCTCATAGATCTGGCAACCGTTTTTCTCTTTGTCATAAAAGATACACTCATACGACTCACCCACTTTTTTCTCTTTGAGTGAATATTTGTACCCTTTTTTAAAAAGATATTTTACTCCAAATTCATTAACATCCATCTCTAAAAGCTCAGCTATCTTAAAAATCTCAGCCTTTGTTACAAAGATGTAACCACTCTCACCTGTACAGCAGCGTCCTTCACATGTAGCACAGGCATCTGTGTTAAAGGCATAGGGATAACCCTCTTCTCTTATAATTGGCATTTTATACTCTCTGTTTTAGCGTTGGCATATATCTTTTGAACCTCTTGCGTGAGCTCACTGCCTTCAAAATGAATAAGCGGCGGCCACACCTTCATCATCGACTTTGAGCCGTTTCTTGCATGTACCATCACAAGGGTTGCATCTCTCTCTTTTTTTGGATGCACAAAGCGCACATCACAAACACGCATCTTTACAGCAGCCAAAGATTTACAAATATCAAAAAACTGCGTAGCATCATAACAGAAGATGAAGTGTGAATGCGGCTTTAAAAGACGAGAGACCTTTTTAAAAAAATCATCTAGTGGAAGATGCTCATTGTAGCGTGCAACGGCAAGCATTGCATCTTTGCTCTTTTGCGCACCTGAGTGGTAAAAAGGAGGGTTTGAGACTATGTAGTCATACTTTTTGCTCTCATCAAGCTCTCTAAAGTCACCCTCAAAAAGATTATACTCTATCTTATTTTCAGCGGCATTTTTTCGTGCATACTTTGCAAAGAGTGGCTGCTTCTCTACGGCATCGAGTTCTACTTTTTCGTTGTCTCGAGCGACCAAAAGCCCCACAACACCACTTCCTGCACCCACATCAAGCATAGCACCTTTTGGAGAAAAAGCGTTGATAAAATCATATAAAAAGATAGAATCACTGTTAAAACAATAGCCTGATTCGGGCTGATAGAGTTTCAAATAAGACCTTTATGCGTTATAATTTCGATATTATAACAACAAAAAGAGAAAATACCATGATAATTATTCCTGCGAGATTAGCCTCAACACGATTTCCACAAAAAGTTCTTGCCGACATCGGCGGTTTACCAATGGTTGTACGCACAGCAAAACGCGTCGCACACCTTGACGATGTAGTCGTTGCTGCTGATGATGAGAAGATCATAGAAGTGTGCCGTGCTCATGGTGTCAAAGCGATGCTGACATCTACAACACACAAAAGCGGAACAGACAGAATCCATGAGTGTGCTACCATCTTAGAGCTTGATGATAATGAGCTTATTATCAATGTTCAAGCAGATGAGCCATTTATTGAGCCGGATGTGGTTGAAGCTTTAATGACAAAACTCAAAAAACTCAAAGAGAGTGGTGAAGAGTTCATTATGGGAAGCTGTTACAACTCTGTCAATGCAGATGCAGCAAAAGATCCAAACCTTGTAAAAGTTGTACTTGATGCCGACCTAAATGCCATCTACTTCTCACGCGCTAAAATTCCACACAACCAAAGTGGCGAAGCGGTCTACTTCGGGCATATTGGAATCTACGGCTTTTCAAAAAGAAGTCTCAAAGAGTTCTGCTCACTACCTGATGCACCTATTGAAGACATAGAAAAGCTAGAGCAACTTCGTGCTATCTATCATGGAAAGAAGATCACTATGGTAAAAGTGGCAAGTACAGGTTTTGGAATAGATACGAAAGAGGATCTAAAAAGAGCCGTTGAGATTTTTCTCTAAAATCTTGGCATAAAAAAAGGGGCGACTTCCAAAGAAGCCTCCCCTTAAAAAAGATAAACTTAAAAAAGTTTACTTAGATATTGTCGCGAATACCTAAATCTTCGATTAGTTTAGCGTAAGCTTCTTTGTCTTTTCTTTTGAAATATTTCATCAAACGACGACGCTGACCAACTA
>Ga0256843_1003582_pt1 | contig 10722 bp, 15 predicted proteins | sample AlvinellametaG_FD_191572 | JGI IMG/M metagenome (GOLD analysis project Ga0256843, IMG submission 191572) | Pompeii worm associated microbial communities from hydrothermal vent at the East Pacific Rise, Pacific Ocean - Alvinella | ecosystem: Host-associated > Annelida > Integument > Unclassified ... | reverse complement strand
AACTTGACAACTTTAAAAGAGAGTGGCCGGATGATGTCGAGTGTGATAAAGAGGTATTGAAAAGCCTCCAAAAAAGAGGCTTGCTTGATATTGATGATGAATTTATAAAAAGATTTTATCTATAAAGTTAGTTTAGAAAGCTTTTTATCTGTTTGATTTTTTGCATCTCTATGTTTAATTTGTCTTGCTCTTTTTTGATAATTTCGCTTGCTTGTTTTATTAAAGCTTGAGCCGTTTGCATCTGCTTAAGATCATCAAAAGAGGGGATCGACTTTGAATACTCTATAATATCGTCGATCTTCTCATTGATGATAGCTAATTTTATACTTTCAATCCACTGTCGGTTTTGCATTTATCTCTCTCCAAGCTTCAAGCAGTCCCTTTACGACCCTATTTACTATATCTATATCCTCAATTTTATTTTTCATATTGGCATTGCTTAAGAGTTTTATCTGGTGTAGATATAGACCGTTTAAATATTTTGCTACATCCCCGCCTTCATAATTTAAAGAGTTGATAAGTTCTATAAATATATCCACAGAGCGATTTATCCAGTATGATTTTTTCTCATAATCTTTGTTTTTTATAGCTTTTTTCGCTTGATAATTAAATCTCAAAATTCCCTCATAAAGCATCTCTATAAGTTTTTCTCTTGATTCAACCGATACATTGTTTTGTGTGTATTCGCTATATGCCAAATTTGAGTTCATTTTTTATCCTTATTTTTTTGTATTAACAAAACTATCTATTTGCATCTGTAGTGATTGATAAGATGCGTTAAAATTTGAAATGATGCTATCGTATGAAGCAAACCTTTTTGCCATGATCTCATACTTGACATCAAGTTTTTTAGTTTGAGCATCTTTTTGATCGTTTAAGTTTTGCAACTTTTCGTCAAGATAATTTTTATATAGCTTCAATTCACTATCACTTTTCATAAATATCGAACCAAGATCGTTGTTTAATTTCACAAAAAGACCGTCCTGCGGATTTGTCAAAGTTCCTCCCATAAAGAAATCTTTTACTCCGTTTGGATCGTTTTGCAATTTCGAGTCAAGTACGCTCTCGTCAAGCTCAAGATGTCCGGCGCTATTTAGAGTTATGCCGAAATCCGCAAGAGTTTGCCCGTCGTAGCTAAAGTTAAATATATCGTTATTTATCTCGTTTTTTATGCCTCTTATCTGGCTTACTCCTTGAAAAACGCCAACCTCTCCCGTAGCAGGATTAAATTTGGTGTCCGAATTTAAAGTATCTATCAAGTCGTTATAGCTAGATACGAAAGAGTTTATCTCATCTTTTATGCTTTGAGTATCTTGCGTGATGTCTGCAGTGGTGACACCTGTACCGGTTAGCTTTATATCGACACCGACTATAAGGTCGCTTATATCATTGGTGCTTCTTGTTACGGAAACCCCGTTGTAAGTAAAGTGAGCGTCTTGAGCTCCATCTCCGACCGTTGTCATATCAAGATCATCCGCTGCCGTGCCACCGCCTGTGGATGAGATGGTTATGGCATTATCGGCTCCTGTTTCAGTTGATTTTATGATAAGTTTATAGGGCGTATCTCCACCGACATCAAGTATGCTTGCCGTTATAGTTCCGTTGGAGTTATTGTTTATCTCTTCGGCAAGGTCTGAAATGGTTGTATTTTCATCTACATCTATCTCAAAAGATTCGCCGCTTGCGAGTTCAAATTTTAACGTGTCGGCGCTATCTGTAAAAGTACTATCTTTGCTCTCGAAAGATTTTGACTCTTTGACATCATTGGTTGCTATATTTGAAACATCAAGGTTGATGCTTTGAGTGCTAACACCGTCTTGAGCCGTTACGACAGCCGAAGAGCCGCTCGTCTCAACATTTACCTTTGAGTATAGGCTATCGTATGACAATGAGCTTGTAGAGCTTTTAAAGCTTGCTAGCAGTGTTGTCAAATCATCAAGTGCCTTTTGTCTGGCTTGGGTTGTTTCTATCTTATTGTCTATCGGTTTTATGATAGCATCTTCATCCGCTTGCTTTAATTTATCTATAGTGTCATAGCTTAATGCTCCGCTACTACCGAGTCCCAAGCTGCTTAATGTTCCAAGATCAGACATTTTTAACCTTTCTTATCGAAAATCATTCCGATGATTTCTTTCATTTTTTCAGCTATTTTCATAGCCTCCTCTGATGGAATCTTTCTTATGAGTTTACCTGTGCTCTTTTCGGTAACATTTACATACAAAGAGTCTATTTTGTCGTTAAAACCGAATCTTATATTGATATTGAGCGAATCCATCTGCTCATTTAGTCTTTTGACAGTGCTATCCATATCTTTTTGGATTTGCTCCATATCTCTCTTATTTTTCACTTCACTACTTGTTGTAGGAGCGTTGTTTGTTTGTTGTGTTTTGCTTGTCATAGTATTTGTGTACTCGGCACCGTAATTTTGCGTCGAGTCTATCTGTTTGCTCGTGGCACTAAATATATCCATAACGAACTCCTTTAGTTTCTCTATATGCAAAATCGTCAATACACAAATAAACTTTAGAGTAATTTTTGTAAACTTTTGATAAAATTATATGAAAATTTAAAGCGCTATATTTTGTTTGGCGTAGTTGATAGGTGGCAGTAGTGAAGATATCCGTATTGTGCGACTCGTTGCTTTTGAAAAAAAGTTTGGAAATATTTTTAAAAGAGCATATAACGACATATAAAAATGCCGAGTTGATTATAAGCGACAAAAAACTGGATGTTAAAAAGCCTCTACTTGTTGTCGGCACTTCAGAGGAGAGTGATATAGTTATCCCTTTTTCAAAATCATCTTTATTGATAAGATTGGAAAATATTTACGACAAAAAGGTTGGTCGCAAAAAAAATTCTCCAAAAAAAGAGGAGAAGAGAGAGTTGTGGAAATTGGAAAGAGAGATAGATAAATTGACTCTGAAGTTTAGAGAAGATTTGATAAATACCATTCGGGAGTATTATGAAAAATAGTAACGATCTATTTGTAAGGATAAATAGCGGAAAACATAAAGGCAGAAAGATAGCTCTACCGTCTCTTGAGACGACAAGAAGTACTAAGTCTATCATCAGAGAATCTTTTTTTAATACCGTACAGTTTGAGATAATAGGAAAAATTTTTGTAGAAGTTTTTGCAGGTAGCGGTTCTATGGGGCTTGAAGCTCTTAGTAGAGGAGCAAAGAGGGTCTATTTTATAGAAAAAGATCCTGATGCCTACAAGATTCTTAGAGAAAATATCAAAACTTTGGGATGCGAAGTTTGTGAAGCGATAAACGGAGATAGTTTTATAGAGTTTCCAAGATTAATAGAAAGGATAGATGAGAAGTCTTACTTCTATTTTGATCCTCCTTTTGAGATAAGAGAAGGAATGGATGAAGTGTATGAAAAGACATATAGACTCATCAAGAAAATACCTGAAGAGATTTGCGAAATGATCACCATAGAGCATATGAGCTCCATCAAGATCCCCCAACAGATAGGGATATATAGTGTATATAAAAGTAAAAAATTCGGAAAAACTACCCTCACTTATTTAAAATATTAAGATTTTTTGGAACGGATATTGCTTTATATCTGGCAAATTATTTCAAGGATTTGATATTGAAAAGAGTTTTGTTTATTCTGTTTTTTATCGGTATCTTTTTATACGGTGAAAAGATAGAAAATCTCGCAAGTGTAGTGGGAGTTAGAAATAACCAACTTATCGGATACGGTCTTGTTGTGGGTTTGAACGGAACAGGTGACGGCACCACTTCGGCTTTTACGGTAAGATCATTATCAAATCTACTTCAAACCGTAAATGTCAAGATAGATCCGAAAGATATAAAATCAAAAAATATAGCGGCAGTCATAGTGACCGCAAAACTTCCTCCGTTTGCCAGACAAGGAGATAGGCTCGATGTGACCGTCTCATCTATCGGCGATGCCAAGTCTATAGAGGGCGGAACTCTTTTGATAACACCACTTAAAGGTGTGGACGGCAAGATATACGCTCTAGCTCAAGGCTCTTTGAGTATTGGAGGAAAGAACGGAAGAGGCAGAGGTGAGCTTAATCATCCTACTGCAGGCATCATTTTGAACGGCGGTTTGGTCGAGAGAACAGTAGCTTACGATATATACGACAAAAAATATTTGAAACTCTCTTTAAAAGAGTCTAGCTTTAAAACGGCCATCGAGATACAAAAAAGACTCAATAAAGTTTTTGACGAAAAGGTTGCCGTAGCTATAGACCCAAAAACGATAAAGCTTAAAAAGCCTGATGATTTAAGCGTTATATCCTTTATGGCTAAGATATTAGATACCGATGTGCTTTATCAGCCTAAAGAGAAGATCGTTATAGATGAGAGAACGGGAACTATCGTGGCAGGTGTAAATATCAAGATAGACCCAGTTGTTATAACACACAAAGACTTAACGATAAAGATAGAACCGGTCGATAGTATAAACGGTACAAAAAAAGTAGCCAAGATAGGCAACAATGTAGCTATAAATACAAACAGCAATATCCTAAGCATGAAAAAGGGTAGCGTAACTGTTTCAAATTTGGCTAGAGCATTGCAAAAACTAGGAGCTAAACCAAAAGATCTTATCTCTATCATAGAGAGTATAAAAAAAGCCGGCGCTATTAGAGCCGATGTGGAGATAATATGAGTATAAATAGCGTTGCTTTGGATAACTATAAGGCGTTACAGAGTTTAAATAGTACGCCTAGTATTGTAAAAACGGATAATGATACAAAACTAAAAGAGCAAACCGACAAATTTGAAGCGGTTTTTATCAAAGAGATATTGGATGTATCTCTAAAAAGCGAAAACACTCTATTTCCAAAAAGTGCGGGTGAGGATATATACAAATCCATGTACAATGAGGCGATGAGTGATAAGTTGAGCGGAAAATTTGGTTTTAGTGAACTTTTATACAATTTTTTAAAAAGAAAGTATTAAAAAAATTTTTTTTTGGACGATGTAAAAGTAGTTAAACTACAAAAGGAAAAAAGATGATTTCTAAAGTTAATGTCGGAAATGCTGCGATAAACAATTTGCAACAAGTTTCGAATAGTAAAAATAGTGAAATTCAAAAAAACAAAAGCGAAGAGAATAGTAAAGTAGAAACGATTAAAAAGAGTATCCAAAACGGTACTTACAAGATCGATTTAAACAAAACAGCGGAAAAGATAGCCGACACACTACTTTAACCTCTCTTTGCTCTAAAATATAGGAGCATACAAGTGATTTCTCATTATCTTGAAAAAGCCATTAGTAATATAGAAGATCTCATTGAGTTAACAAAAGCGGATATCGAAGATATAAAAAACGCTCGAAACGATGAGATATATCAAAGAACGAAAATCAAAGATGAAATTATCATGCTATTTGAAAATCAAAAACAGCTTTTGGATAGTGAGTTGTTGAGAGTCATGAAGCAAAATAAGGATAAAGAGTTGTCGGATATTTTAAGCGAGGATGAAAAAAAGTTGCTTGAAAAATTAAAAATAAGATTGAAAGAGTTGCAAACCATAAACAAAGATTATGCCAAATTGGTTGTGGCAGTAAATGAATTTTACGCCTCTTTGTTTGAGAAAATTTTTCCTACCGAAATGGAAAATTATAAAAAAATAAATCCAAAGAGCTTCTCTTTGTTAAAGGTTACTGCATAATGAGTCTATTTAGTACTTTAGATACGGGATATACAGGTTTAAATATATCTCAACTTCAAATGGGGACGACAAGTCACAATATTTCAAATGCCGATACCGAAGGATATAGCAGACAAAGAGTCATATCTCAAGCACAAACTCCTTTGCATACCACCCCGGGTGATATAGGGCGTGGAGTTGAGTTCGAGGGTGTGACAAGGATACACAATGAGTATGTGTTTTCAAGACTAAAAGATAGTTCCAACTCTTTGGAGTACAATCAATTTTCTCAAACAACTCTCGAGGAGATAGCAAGATATTTTCCTGATACCGACGGGGTTGGTTTGCAAAACGATATGAAGAACTATTTTGACTCTTGGAACTCTTTTGCATCCAATCCTACGAGTTCCGCTGAAAAGACGGCACTCGCTCAATCCACCATAACCTTTACGGATAATTTAAAAGATACCAGAAAAAGGGTGAGAGATACACAAGACTCTTTAAACGATCAGTTAAAAGTGAGTATAGACGAAGTAAACAGCATAGGGAAAAAGATAGCGGATCTTAATGCTCAAATAGGCAATGTAGAATCTATCGAGGGCAATCATGCAAATGATCTAAGAGATCAAAGAGACAAGTTGGAGTTGTCTTTATCTAAATTGCTCTCCATATCGGTTTTCAAAGGCAATATGCAAAGTGATATGAGTGTAGATCCTCAGCTCACGGACGGAGGCAACGAATACTATCTAAATATAGCGGGCGAATCTTTTGTGGACGGTTCTACTTTTCATCCTTTAGTGATAGACAACAGCAACAATAAAAGTGCCTACTATACCATCTATCATCAAAGTCAAGACGGCGACAGAGTAGATATGAGTACACGGATACACGGAGGTAAGATCGGAGCCATACTCGATCTTAGAGGCAGAGATATAGATCCGACTACATCATATCCTACGGATGGAAAACTTCAAGAGTATATAGACGATCTCGATACTTTCGCTAACGGTTTGATACAGAGTACCAACTCCGTTTATGCCGAGAGTGCAGTGGATAAGATGGAGTCTCCGACACTTGATATAAAAAAAGATGTCTCTTTACTAAATAGCGGGAAAAATTTTAAAAAAGGCTCTTTTGATGTCGTGATGTATGATATCGACGGCAATGAAGTGGCTAGAAAAAGCATCAATATTGATGAGGGTACTACCATGGATGATGGTAGTGATAGTAGTATCGTGGGGCAATTCAACAAATCCACAGACGACAATGACGACAATAATTCGACAAATGATATAGATGACTATTTTACCGCGGTTTATTCTACAAACGGTAATATACTCTCTTTTTGGCCTAAAACCGATGACGGGTATAAAATATCCATAGAGGATAACGGGACAAATTTTGCGGGTGTTACCGGTATAAATGCTTTTTTTACGGGAGATAATGCGGAAAATATATCTTTAAAGTCCGATTTTGTATATGACGCAACAAAGATAAATGCCTACAAGGCTCCCGTAGAGGGAGATAACACAACGGCAAACGATATGCTCCAAGTTCAGTACCAAGATATTGATTTTATAGGCAAAGACGGTTCTATAACTTCGGATACATTGGATGGTTATTATAGAAATCTAACGGCAAACATAGCTACCGAGGCTGAAAGTAGCGGAAGAAATACCGAAACTTCTCAAGCTATATTTAATACCGTCAACCAAGAGCAGCAATCCATTAGCGGAGTCAATATAGATGAGGAGTTGGCAAATTTATTGAAGTATCAAACGGCTTATAGCGCCAACGCCAAGATCATAACCACTATAGACAAGATGCTTGACGCTCTTTTATCTATAAAACAGTAAAATTTTTATATCATTATATAAATTTTTACTAAAGGTGAGAAGTGACTCAAAAAGTTCCGTATCTGAGCATCTTTTTTCTATTTTTTATCATCTTTTTTGCCTATTTCGGCAACTTTTTTTATCACGCATCCCCCTATATCATACACAAAGACTCCATACTTCTCTCTCCTAGTTTAACCCACCCGTTTGGAACCGATAGGCTTGGTAGAGATTTGTTGGCAAGAGTCATAGAGGGGGGTAAAATATCTCTTAGTATAGGTGTCGGAAGCTCTTTGATCACAAGTTTTTTAGGGCTTATCATCGGGATAAGTGCCGGCTTTTTTCAAAAGACTACGGATAAAGTCATCGTTGTTGTCATAGATCTATTTTTGACATTTCCCACATTTTTTCTTTTGTTGGCTCTTGTGAGTTACATAAATGCTTCCATGTGGGTTTTGATATTTGTCATCTCTGTAACCGGCTGGATGGGTATGGCTAGAATGATAAGAAGCGAGAGTTTCGAGATCGCTTCAAAACCCTACATAAAGATACTAAAACTTGCAAAAGTAAGCAACCTAAAGATCATCTTCAAATACTTTGCTCCCTTGTTGGCTCCAATCTTTTTTATAAGTTTTACATTTGGGGTGGGCGGAGCTATATTGGCCGAAAGCGGGCTTAGCTTTTTGGGTATAGGCATAACTCCTCCTCAAATGAGTTGGGGAACTATCCTAAATGAGGGAAAAGCGGTTATAGACATAGCTTGGTGGGTTAGTTTTTTCCCTGGATTGTTTATATTTTTGGTTATATTTTCCCTTGTCAATATATCTGATTATTTACAACATAAAACAAACAAAAAAGAGAATTTGCTTGCTTGATAAAAATATAAAAGAGATTTTGGAAAAAGAGGCTTTAAAAAGAGACGATATAGGTGAGCTTAGCTTGCAAAAGCCGGACCCATTGCTGGTGGCTAGAGAGTATCATGATGAGTATATCTCGTTGATTTGCGCCCTTTTTGCTTACGGGAATGCCTCTTTGATTGTCAAATTTCTTAAATCTTTAGACTTTTTCCTGCTTGATAAAAACGAAGAAGAGATAAAGAGATCTTTGCAAGATAGGTACTATAGGTTTCAAAGCAGAGAGGATGTAGCGGAATTTTTTATCACGCTAAAAAGGGCGAAGAGCAAAATATCTCTTCAAGATCTTTTCTTGGAGGGCTATAAAAAAGAGCATCTTGTGATGGACGGTATAAGGAAAGTTATAACTTTTTTGTACGATATAAATAGTTACAGATCAAGAGGTTATGAATTTCTCATAGGAAAGATACCTCAAAAGAGTCCGAAGTCACCATATAAAAGGTGGAATATGTACCTTAGATGGATGGTGAGAAAAGATAGTTTGGACATGGGGCTTTGGAGCGGTGTGGATAGAAAAGATTTGCTTATCCCTCTTGATACTCACACTTTTAATATCTCGTTAAAATTGGGCTTACTTCAAAGAAAAACATACGATTTTAAAGCTGTTTTGGAGCTAACAAATAGTCTAAAAAGATTGGATCCTCTTGATCCCGTGAAGTATGATTTTGCCCTATATAGGATAGGTCAAGAGAAGATTTTGTGATTTTTAAAGAACTATTAATCGTGTTTTTGGTAAAATTTGACCAATTTTTATATTAGGAAGTTTGAAATGAATGAAGTTTTTACTTTTTTGGGACTTTTTGGACACGGACACACATATCTGTTTGCATCGCATGTCATTTTGTCGGCTATTATAGTGCTGGTTTTGGCAAAAATGGCTACATCATCTTTGCAGATCGTTCCAAAAGGTATGCAAAATGTCATGGAGGCATACTTGGAGGGTGTTATAGCTATGGGTACCGATGTTATCGGTAAGAAAAAAGCTAAAAAATATCTACCTCTTGTAGCTACTTTGGGACTTTTTATATTTGTTTCCAACATGATGGAGATCATCCCTGGTTTTGAACCGCCTTCAGGCAATATCAACATGACTTTAACACTTGCTATCATAGTATTTTTATACTACAACTATGAAGGTATCAAGAAAAACGGCGTAGTTCACTACTTCGCGCACTTTATGGGTCCTGTTCCCGTGCTCGCTCCTTTGATGTTTCCTATAGAGATCGTTTCTCATCTATCTAGGATCATATCTTTATCTTTCCGACTTTTTGGAAATATAAAAGGTGACGACCTTTTTGTTGCGGTTTTATTGATGCTTGCCCCTTGGGTTGCGCCGCTTCCGGGTTTTGCGTTGATGAGCTTTTCAGCCATACTTCAAACATTTATATTTATGATACTAACTTATGTTTATCTTGCCGGTGCAGTAACCATAGAGGGTGAACACGAAACACTTTAATGCAAAAAACTTCATTTAATATTTTGATAAATTTTTTACGAGGTGCCTCTTGGGCCCTCGTAATCATCATAGCCTCATATCTCTTTTTTCACACACTATATCTCGGATTTTTTATAGCTATATCAGCTTCACTTTTCGGCTCTTTTGTAGGGTTTTTCTTTGTAGCTTTTTTTGAACTTGTAAACCTGCAATATAAAAAGATTGCTCTTCAAGAGGAGCAGATCAAGCTTTTAAAAGAGATTAACTCCAAAATTAATCAGCTTTAAAAGAAAAAAAGGGTAAAATAAAGCCCTATTTTACCACATATAACAAGTGGATTAAAGGTCTATAAATGTTTGAAATCGTAATAGGTTTAGAGATACATATACAATTAAATACCAAAACTAAAATCTTTTGTTCATGTCCTACATCTTTCGGAGATGAGGCAAACACCAATGTATGTCCCGTATGCTTAGGGCTTCCGGGCGCTTTACCCGTTTTAAACAAGGAGGCCGTAAGAAAAGCGATAAGCTTCGGATATGCCATCAACGCAACCGTGCATAAAAAATCGGTTTTCAATAGAAAAAACTATTTTTACCCCGATCTACCCAAGGGTTATCAAATCAGCCAATTTGAGATACCCATAGTGGAAAACGGAGAACTTTTTATAGACTTTAAAGACGGCAGCAGAAAGAGGATAGGAATCACAAGAGCTCATCTCGAAGAGGATGCCGGTAAAAATATACACGAGAACGACTATAGTAAAGTTGACTTAAACAGAGCAGGTACGCCTCTACTTGAGATAGTTAGCGAGCCTGATATCAGAAGTATAGAAGAGGCTATACTCTATTTAAAGAAGCTTCACTCCATAGTGAGGTATCTTGATATAAGCGATGCCAATAT
>Ga0256843_1003581_pt1 | contig 10731 bp, 7 predicted proteins | sample AlvinellametaG_FD_191572 | JGI IMG/M metagenome (GOLD analysis project Ga0256843, IMG submission 191572) | Pompeii worm associated microbial communities from hydrothermal vent at the East Pacific Rise, Pacific Ocean - Alvinella | ecosystem: Host-associated > Annelida > Integument > Unclassified ... | reverse complement strand
GGAGTTACACTCAAAGCAAAAAATCTCCTTATCACCTATCATCCCCAAACCCTTGCAACGCAGAGCCCACAAGAGCAGTTTAGCGAAGTGTTACAAGCACTCAAGCACTTTGATGATACCCTGCTTATCTTTACCAAAGCAAATGCTGATGCAGGGGGAAAAGTGATTAATGCGATGATAGATGATTTTATAAGCAAACACGCAAATGCTATCGCTTTTACATCACTTGGACAGTTGCGCTACTTTAGTGCCCTAAAGTATGTTGATGGAGTCGTTGGAAACAGCTCAAGTGGTATCTTGGAAGTGCCAAGCTTTAAAAAACCTACTATCAACATAGGTGAGCGTCAAAAAGGGCGACTGCAAGCTGACTCTATCATCAACACACCCATAGATTCAGAGGCAATTACCAAGGCAATAGAGAGTATTTACTCCCCTGAGATGCAACAAAGAGTACAAAAAAGCACTAATCCTTATGAGTCAGAGGATACAAGTCAAAAAATTGTAGAGAATCTCAAAAAGTATAAGAAGCAAACCCTCTTAGAAAAAGGGTTTTATGATGGGCAGTTGCCATCTTTACAGTAGGTCTCTTTATACAGAGGTGGTAAGAAACATTTACGACACATCGGAATATCGTAGTAGTTACCATTTTTGTGTGCATCACGAATAGCTTTGTACTTTGGAGAGTTCCAGATGTCAATGAGACGCTGCTCTTTCCAGTTACCAACCACATACTCATCTTGGTCATCCACACAACATACAGTTACATTACCGTTGCATTTTAAAAACATACGCTGAAAGAGCTGCTCACATGAAAAACCATCAACCTTCTCATACTCATGCTTTTTATCTGGGTTACGCTCATTAAAGACACCATAGCCAAGTGAGTCAACAAGTCCGTCCCACATCACCTTCATCGCCTCAAACTGACGCTTCCAGATAGGATCATCATACATCACCATAGAGAGGCGTATGTGTGTTTTTGGATAGAACTTATTTCGCTGCTCTATAAAAGCGTAAATGTTATCTATAACTTTCCCCATCGTTGCCCCTACACGCTGTTGCATATAGAGCTTCGGATTAACGGCATCAAAAGAGATAAAGACCTTATCTATTCCAGCTTCTAAAAGCTGTGCGCCAAGCTCAGGTGTTAAGAGAACGGCATTGGTGTTAAACATCACATCAATAATGCCCTTTTTCTTTGCATACTCTACTTGAAAGACGATATCTTTATGCATCAGTGGCTCACCAAGGTACTGCAGCTTAATCGCTTTTACACCATTCTCTGCACACTGATCAATGATGTCCATATATGCCTCTTTGTCTATAAAGCGGCTCTTCATAGGGCGTGTCTCTTTGTTGGCATCCATAATGGTTCTTGCACACATAGGACACTTTAAGTTACACAGATCCGTTGTCTCGATGTCAACATTGAGTGGAAAATCTGGAACTATCTTCTCATTTGGGTATTTTGACCAGTTTTTACGGTACTCCCAATACTCTTCATCTCTGTACTTCTCCCACTCGCGTGAGAAGACTATCTCATTTGCATTATAATTGACTTTCTCTTTTTTTTCTTCTACATGGTGTGCTGACATTCTTCTCTCTCTTTCAAAATTGCTGATGCTACTATAAAATCTAACTTCGTGTCTATATCGACCGAATCTTCCTGAGACATTAGGTATGCGTAGATATTTTTCTTTACAAAAAAGGTCTCATTCTCTAAAACACTCTGCGTTTTGCTCATATAAAACGCTCCATTAATACGATAGTATACCGGAAGGTCTTGGCTGCGTGCATTGTTATACTTGTCATCCAAAAAGCCCTCCATACTCATACTCTCATCCAAAGTATTTGCCCAGAGTGGTGAGTGCTCCATCTCACACACACCTATAACACTCGTTGCCTGTTTGTTATAAAACATCTCAATAGCACCATCAATATCCTCAGTAGTACGCAGTGGAGATGTAGGCTGCAGTAAAATAACAGCATCATACTTTTGCGTGAGCGTTTTAAGCGCGTGTGTTACTACATCGATAGAGCGGCTTGTATCCTCTGCCAACTCTTTTGGACGCACAAAAGGCGTTTGCGCTCCATACTCTCTTGCTACGCTAAGAATCTCTTCTGATTCGGAGCTGAGTATGACATCATCTATATACTGTGAGTTTTTTGCAGCCTCTATGGAGTAGGCAATGAGTGGCTTACCGGCTAGATCCATCAGGTTTTTCTTTGGAAGTCGCTTGCTTCCTCCACGCGCTGGAATAATGGCAAGTATCTTTTTATCTTTATACATTACATCCCTCCATCAAAGAGCAGACACTTCTTACACAGATGATTATCAGGAAACTCACTCTTTTTATGCATTGCTCGTACCTCTTTAAAGGCATCAGAGTTATAAACATCCATAAAATCATTCTCTAAAAGTGAGCCAAAATTGACCTCATCAAAGTAGTCTTTACAACATAGTCCCAAAGTGCCATCAGAGTTGATATAGAGCTCTTTAAAAGGGATAAAACATTTTGCAGTTGGCTGTTGTGTAGTATCTACTTCAAACTTTGGTGTATAGGTAAGTGCATAGAGTGATACACCATCTATAAGCTCATAATCTTTGCCAAAGAGTTCTCTAAAGCCCTCTTCTAGCTCCTCTTTGCTCATATCTATCACCGAAGATAAAAAGAGTTTGAGTTGTGGGTACTTCTCTTTTTTCAGGCGTAAAAGTGTTTTAAAGTTCGCTATGACTTTGTCAAAATCATCAACCTTGTGCACCTCTTTATAGTCCTCACGAGAGAGTGCATTTATGGAGAACTTTATACTATCAAGCCCAGCTTCTATGATCTCAACAGCTTTTGTCTCATCCATTAAAGCTCCGTTTGAGCTGATGTAGAGATAAGGAATGCCAAACTCCTCTTTTGCACTGCGCACAATTTGTGTGAACTCTTTGTTTACAAGCACTTCACCCTTGGCAGAGAGTCCAAGTTCATCTGCTTCAACATACTGCAGTACGTTTTGCATAACTTTGCGAAACTCATCCAAAGATGTCTGGTACTTGATGGTTCGCTCATCAGAGTTTGAACAGAAACTGCACTTATGGTTACAAAAGGTACAGACATCAAAGTTGAGCTTTTTTTTCATCTTTTTTATCATTTACTCCTCAAACACACTAAAGTACTCATCACGAGCCTGTTGGAGTTGGTGCAGCTGCCCAATATCGAGCCAATACTCATGAATAGGAAAAGAGACCGGCTCTCTTCCCTCCTCTAAAAGATCACAAAAGAGCGTTGGCATATCATAAAAAGTATCTTGCGGTATATGTTTAAGCACTTCAGGGTTAAGTACATAGATACCGGCATTTACATAGTAGCGCTCTTTTGGCTTTTCAACTATTGAGGTGATTTTCCCCTCTTGCTGACTCACTACACCAAAAGGGATCTGATGTTCATACTCACGCACAGCCATCGTTGCACAGGAATTGTTCTCTAGATGAAAGTTTAAAAAGTGTTCAAAGTTTACATTGGTAAGCAGGTCTCCATTCATAACAAAAAATGGCTCCGTGAGTTGCTCACGCATAAGTGAGAGTGCTCCGGCTGTTCCCATACGCTTATTTTCATAGACATACTCGATGTTTACACCAAAACGGCTGCCATCACCAAAATACTCCTCAACCATATCTGCTTTATAGTTGACACTTAAGATGATGTTTACAAAACCGTAGCGCTTGAAGTTGTTGATGATAGTCTCTAAAATAGGCTTGTTTCCAACTTGAAGCATCGGTTTTGGGGTGTGTTCTGTCAGTGGACGCAGGCGTGTGCCAAGACCACCTACCATCAGTACAACCTTGTTACTTTTTACCTTTGACTCCAAAAGTGCATCAACATCTTCAATGCCAACAACACGCCCTTCATCATCTAAAACAGGAAGATGGTAGATCTTTTTTCCTATAGCCTTGGCTAAGATCTCCTCTTTTGTAGAGTTGACATAACAGACAACAGGATCTCTTTTGACAATAGGCTCTATAGAACTCTCTAGCTCCATGCCACGCAAAAGTCCACGACGAATATCCCCATCTGTCACTACACCAAAGAGCTTCTCATCTTCACTCACAACAACAGCTATCTTCATAGCCCCTTTGTCAATAGCGAGCATTGCCTCTTTTATGGTCGATGATGGTTTGAGTTTAATATCATTTAACTTTTTCATTCTCTCTACTATCGGTTATTTTTTCATTATTTGTAACTCTATTAAGCCAAGATTGTTCCAAAAGGTATATTTTTTGCTTTTATCTAAAAATATACCCACAACAAAGGCAAGACATGCAACAAGAGAACTCCATAGAAGAGCTAGCAATACAAACATATCAAGAGAACCTTCTCTTTCTTGAGCAGACAGATCCTCATCTTTATAGAAAACTTGCTTCTTTAGAACTTGCTCTTGAAAAGGGATATTATAAAGAAAAATACTCTCTTGAGTATAAAGATGAAGGCTACTTTGATGTTCTTGAGATAGAGAGTGGAAAGTATCTTTATGGCCAAAACTCTAATGAGTATGCAAAACTTGCACAAAAGTCTATAAACTTTGAAAAAACAGACAACCTCTTTGAAACATTTTATAATTTTAACTTCCAAGAGGCTGATCCAAAAGATCTTGAGACTAAAGATGTCATAAAATATAGCTACTCTACTGTTGTATCTCTTATAAATTACTCAAATAAATATGCAGCAAAGACGAAAACTACAATGAAAAAACTCTATAAATTTATTTTCATTGGAACAGGTTTAGGTACACACATTAGTGCTATTGATGAAAAAATCAAATCAAATGTTTATCTTATAATAGAAGATGACTTAGAGCTCTTTCGTCTCTCTCTCTTTGTAACAAACTATAAAAACTTAACAAAAAATGGGGCTAAACTCTTTTTTAGTGTCTTTGATGAAGATAGTGAATTTAAAAACACTGTACAGGCTTTTTTATATGAGCAGTTTATCTATAACCACTACATCAAATTTTTCCATATGCTGCACCACAACCAAGAGAGAATAAAAGAGATTCAAAATATTATTGCAACACAGATATATCTGACATTTAACTATGCTGCATTAATGACAAGTTTGCTAAGACCTTTAGAGTATCTAAAAGATGGATATAAACTTCTCAACCTTAACAGCTCTTATGAGAATACTCCACTTACAACAAAACCGGTATTGCTTCTTGGAGCAGGACCCTCTCTTCAAAACAATATAGATTGGCTTAAAGAGAACCACTCTAAATTTATTGTTGTCATTGTAAGTGCACTTATGTCAAAATTTGAAGAGATAGGAATTAAACCAGATATTATTACTCATGTTCATGGCTTCGCTGATGCTATGCCTCATATAGAGAAGGTAAAAGATATACACTTCTTTGATGAGACAATTGAACTCTTTGGTGGAATGAGCTATCCGGACTTTACCAAAAAATTTAAAAAAGAGAATGTCTATATACTAGAAGGCTCTTCAAGATATAAACGTAATTTTGGAGGCATCACCTCTTCTAATATCGGTTCTCTCTCATATGGAATACTCCTCTATCTTGGAGCAAAAGAGATCTATCTACTAGGACTTGACTTTGCTGTTGACCAATCAACAGGAGCAACACATGTCAATACACATGCACATACAAGAGCCTTAGATATGCAAAAAGAGCAACATCTTGAAGATGCTGTCGAAATTAAAAATGAGCTCATTGAGATCAAAGGAAATTTTACAGAGAAGGTTAAAACATCTGTACTGTTTGACTCTATGAGAAGAGAGTGTAATGCAATTTCAAAAACATACAAACAATCAGGTACAAATATCTATAACCTCAGTAATGGTGCCTATATTGAAGATACTACAGCAACTCACTTTGAAGATATTACACTTCTTGAAAATATTAATAAAAAAGAACTCTACAAAGAGCTACGTGAGACTTTTGATGCAAGGAGTGAGAACTTCTTAACAAAAGAGGAAAAAGAGGATATTGACAAACGTCTAGAGTATTATGACAAGGTTATTCAAAAACTTAAAAAACATCTTAAAACAAAACATAAAGATCTCAACCACTACCATTATAATCTACTAGGAACACTTCAAGAGATTTTAGATGAAGATACCGAAAATAGACATACTTCAGATATGAACTACATCATAACACTCTATCTGCAGTTTACAAGTGGTTATATTTTTGACCTTATCAATACAAATGAGATAAAAGATACAAAAAAACTCATCAAACAGCTTGATGAAGTTACAATTCCACAGATGATAAGAGTTATCCGCTATTTTAAAGAGGCGATGCAAGAGCTTGTAAAAGATATTGAAGTAAGAGAGTAAAAGAGAAAGAAGAGGTATGAAACTACTTCTTATTGAAGTAGTTTCATCACATTTTGTTGTACCGCATTTGCCTGACTCATAGCGTATGAACCAGATTGTGCAAGTAGGTTTCTTTTAGAGAAGTTTGCACTCTCAGCAGCAAAGTCAACATCACGAATCTGAGATTCAGCAGCTGTAACATTTACTTGAGTAATAGAGATATTTCTTACAGTTGATTCAAGTTGATTTTGTGCCGCACCAAGTGTTGCACGTAAATTTGCTACAGTATTTAAAGCACTGTCCATCATAGAGATAATTGTCTCAGCTGATGCTTGAGATGTTAATCCTGAAATTTGATTAGCAAATACAACATCTGTATTCATATCAGAGATTGTACTGTCTGTTGTCTCATCTTTAAATGCACCAACATGGAATTTATATGATACAGTACTTGCTAACAGCTGTTTACCATTGAATTTTGTCTCATTTGCAATGTGATTAAGTTCAGATTGTAAACGAACCATCTCTTTACCAATGTATGTTCTTGATGCAGAGTCTTGTGTATCATTGGCACCTTGAACTGCAAGTGTACGAATTCTGTTAAGAATATTTGTATACTCTTCAAGTGCACCATCCGCAGTCTGAATAAGACCCATACCATCATTTGCATTTCTAATCGCCTGCCCAAGACCTTGTGCCTGTGCTGAGAGTTTGTTTGCAATTGAAAGACCAGCTGAATCATCTGCTGCTTTGTTGATACGAAGACCTGAAGAGAGTGCTGCCAAACTCTTGTCTAGTTCAACATTATTTTTTGTTGCATACATATGTGCATTCATTGCACCTACGTTTGTATTAATTCTAAAGCCCATAGCTTAACCCTTTTTGTTGAATTTCACTAAAGAGTCTAGCAAGAAATATTCCAATCTACTGTAAGAGCCGTAAAATGTTCTCTTGAACAGCATTCGCCTGGCTCATCGCAAAAGATCCTGACTGCATTAAAAGATTGAGTTTTGAGAAGTTTGCACTCTCAGCAGCAAAGTCAACATCACGAATCTGAGACTCAGCAGCTGTAACATTTACTTGAGTAATAGAGATATTTCGTACAGTTGACTCAAGTTGATTTTGTGCCGCACCAAGTGTCGCGCGTAAGTTTGCTACAGTATTTAATGCACTATCCATCATAGAGATAATGGTCTCTGCCGAAGCCTGTGTACTCAAACCAAGTAGCTTAGAAGCAAAAACATCATCTGTCTCCATACCACTAATATGTGTATCTGTTGTCTCATCTCTATATGCACCTACATGAAACTTAAATGTGACATCATCTTTTAAAAGATTTTTACCATTAAACTTTGTCTCACGTGCGATGTGGTCGAGTTCAGATTGCAAACGAACCATCTCTTTGCCAATGTAGGATCGCGAGTCAGAATCTTGCGTATCATTGGCACCTTGAACTGCAAGTGTACGAATTCTGTTTAGAATATTTGTATACTCTTCAAGTGCACCATCAGCAGTCTGAATAAGACCCATACCATCATTTGCATTTTTTATAGCCTGTCCAAGACCTTGTGCCTGTGCTGAGAGTTTGTTTGCTATGGAGAGTCCTGCCGCATCATCTGCTGCACGGTTTATGCGTAGTCCAGAGCTTAGTCGTTCCAGACTCTTATCTAACTCTTTGGAGATAAAAGTAGTATTTGTATAGGCTCGCATAAATGCTACATTTGTGTTGATTCTAAAACCCATAAAAAAACCCTTTTGCTCTTATGTAGAAAATAAGGGAGGAGAGAATCTCCATACCCTTATAACTGTTATACAAAAGTACTACTGTAGTAGTCTCATAACATTTTGTTGTACCGCATTTGCCTGACTCATAGCGTATGAACCAGATTGTGCAAGTAGGTTTCTTTTAGAGAAGTTTGCACTCTCAGCAGCAAAGTCAACATCACGAATCTGAGATTCAGCAGCTGTAACATTTACTTGAGTAACTGAAATGTTTCTAACAGTTGATTCAAGTTGGTTTTGTGCCGCACCAAGTGATGCACGTAAGTTTGCTACAGTATTTAAAGCACTGTCCATCATAGAGATAATTGTCTCAGCTGATGCTTGAGATGTTAATCCTTCAAGTTGGTTAGCAAATACAACATCTGTATTCATATCAGAGATTGTACTGTCTGTTGTCTCATCTTTAAATGCACCAACATGGAATTTAAATGTTTGTGTACTTGCAAGAAGTGATTTACCATTGAATTTTGTCTCATTTGCAATGTGATTAAGTTCAGATTGTAAACGAACCATCTCTTTACCAATGTATGTTCTTGATGCAGAATCTTGTGTATCATTGGCACCTTGAACTGCAAGTGTACGAATTCTGTTAAGAATGTTTGTATACTCTTCAAGTGCACCATCAGCAGTCTGAATAAGACCCATACCATCATTTGCATTTCTAATCGCTTGGCCTAAACCATTTGACTGTGCAGAAAGTTTGTTTGCAATTGAAAGACCAGCTGAATCATCTGCTGCTTTGTTGATACGAAGACCTGAAGATAAACGTGCTAAACTTTTATCTAACTCTACATTGTTGTTTTGTGAGTACATATGTGCATTCATTGCACCTACGTTTGTATTAATTCTAAAACCCATAATAAATCCTTTTCTATGGAAGAGCTTACGCCCTTAGTTTTTTTATATCTTTGGGCTTCCTTGCCCTAGATGTAAACTAAATCGGCACCCAAAAAAATAACTTTAGAAATTTTGCAAATTTTTTTATATTTTTTCTTTTTATATTTTTTTAGGTACACTTCCAGAATCGAAAAACAAATCACTATACTATATATAGGAAAATAATCTTGAACTTAATAATCGTCGAATCACCTGCCAAAGCCCGTACTATAAAGAACTTTCTAGGCAAAGATTATGATGTTATCGCATCAAAAGGACACATCCGTGACCTTCCAAAATCTCGTTTTGGAATCACCATAGATGAAGAAAAACATGAAATTATCCCGAAATACTCTGTAGCAAAAGAGAATGCTCCAACAGTAAAAGAGATAAAAGAGAAAGCCAAAAAAGCTGACACAATATATATCGCGACCGATGAGGACCGCGAAGGAGAAGCTATTGGATGGCATATCGCTCACGCGATCAAAAAAGATCCAGATACACTACCGCGTATCGTCTTTCATGAGATTACAAAGAGTGCAATTGAGCATGCCTTAGAGTCTGCAAGACATATAGATATGAAGATGGTAAACGCGCAACAGGCACGCCGTCTACTTGATCGTATCGTGGGGTACAAACTCTCTCCACTACTAAGTTCAAAGATTCAAAAAGGGCTCTCAGGTGGTCGTGTACAGTCATCTACACTCAAACTCGTAGTTGACCGTGAACGCGAGATAAAAGCCTTTGTTCCACAAGAGTACTGGACGATAGATACTGTTTTTAAAACAAACATCGACGCAAACCTCATCAGCCATAAAGGCGAAAAACTCTCTAAACTCTCTATAGAGAATAAAGAAAAAGCCGAAGCGATTACGGCAAGTGTAAAAGCAGATGAGTTCACCATAGCAAAGATAGAGACAAAACAGAGAAAGTCTGCTACACCACCACCATTTATGACATCAACGCTACAACAAACTGCATCAAGCAAACTTGGATTTACACCTAAAAAGACGATGATGCTAGCACAAACGCTCTATGAGGGTGTAAAAACTCCAGATGGTACTTCAGGGGTTATCACCTACATGAGAACAGACTCCCTTAACCTTGCAAAAGAGGCTGTGGGTGCAGTTCGTGGCATCATTGAGAGTCGTTTTGGGAAAAAATATCTTCCTAAAAACCCTAAAGTCTATACGAAAAAGTCAAAAGGTGCTCAAGAGGCTCACGAGGCTATTCGTCCAACTATGCTACAGTTCACACCGGAGGTTGCAGCGAAGTTTTTAAAAGCAGATGAGCTGAAACTCTACCGTCTTATCTATGAGCGCTTTATGGCGTGTCAGATGGAAGATGCACTCTTTGAGCAACAAAGCATCATCTTTAGAGGCAATGAAAACGAATACCGTGCAAGTGGTAGAAAACTCATTTTTGACGGTTTCTATGCACTTACAGGAACAGAGGACAAAGACAAACTCCTCCCAACACTAAAAGAGGGAGACAAAGCAGAGATCCAGAGTGTAAAACCGAAGCAACACTTCACAGAACCACCTTCTCGCTACAGCGAGGCAAGCCTTATCAAAAAGCTAGAGGCTGAGGGTGTTGGTCGTCCATCAACGTATGCACCAACTATTGCAACACTGACAAATCGTACCTATGTAACCATTGAGAAGAAGCAGATTATCCCTACTGAGATCGCTTTTACCGTTACAGAGATTTTAGAGAAGCACTTTCCAAACATTGTTGACATCAACTTTAC
>Ga0256843_1003580_pt1 | contig 10733 bp, 10 predicted proteins | sample AlvinellametaG_FD_191572 | JGI IMG/M metagenome (GOLD analysis project Ga0256843, IMG submission 191572) | Pompeii worm associated microbial communities from hydrothermal vent at the East Pacific Rise, Pacific Ocean - Alvinella | ecosystem: Host-associated > Annelida > Integument > Unclassified ... | reverse complement strand
TGGGCTCGAACCAGTGACCCTCAGCTTGTAAGGCTGATGCTCTCCCAACTGAGCTAAGCGACCAATTTAAAATGGTGACCCCTACGGGACTCGAACCCGTGTCGCCGCCGTGAAAGGGCGGTGTCCTAACCGCTAGACGAAGGGGCCAACCTTAATCTTTAGGACCTCTATTCACTTATTTAAAGTGTTTCACTATTAAAATGGTGACCCGTGTTGGATTCGAACCAACGGCCCATTCCTTAAAAGGGAATTGCTCTACCGACTGAGCTAACGGGTCAAAAAAATCTTTTCTTCCACTTCTTTTTGTGGAGTGAAATTTTAGTAGATTTTTTCTTTTTTGTCAATAGTTTTTTAAAAAAATTTATAAATTTTTTTAAAAAACATATAAATTATATTTTAATATAACTCAAATTTTCTTATTAAAAGCCCTATACTATAAAGCATTGCTTGATATTGAACCTCTTGCCTTGAACCTTTAAAAATTATTCTTTCTATATATTTATTTTCTTTATTTGCTACTCCAATATAAACTGTTCCAACTGGTTTTATATCACTTCCACCTTCAGGACCAGCTATTCCACTTACTGCTATAGCATAATCACTTTGTGTTAATTTTAAAACACCCTCTAACATCTCTTCGACACACTCTTTACTTACAGCACCAAAATTTTCTAAAACATTCTCACTTACATTTAACCATTTTGATTTTATTTTATTTGCATAACTAACAACACTACCATCAAAAACTTCACTACTACCAGCAATTTTAGTAAGATTAGAAGCTATTAAACCTCCTGTGCAACTTTCAGCAAAAGTAATTTTTTTATTTAATTGGGATAATTTATTTTTTAAATACTTAAAAATATTATCTTCAAAAATAATATGAGGAATAAAACCTTTTAATTGCTTAATTAAACTTTCATTAAATTTTTCAAATTTAACTTCACACCATCTACCCTCATTTTGATAAATAGTATAATCAATTTGAAAAGTTTCAAAAATAGGTTTTATAAAAGTTTGAACCATCATAAGGTCATAATTAAATATATGTAAAGTAAATATCTCTTTTTTTAATAAAATATTTGGAATAAAATCTGTAATTTTAATTAGATTAATTAAAGTATCATTATGAGATATTAAGAAACTATTTTTATCAAATAAAATTGTATTAGTAGGAACTAAATACCCGTTTTTTAATTCTAAAATATCATCATTTAGAGTTGCTATAATTTTTGCTATTGTTGAATATAATTTTTCATTTGATACAACTAACACCTCTTTATGTTGTCCTAAAATAGATTCTATTTCAAATTCAACATTATCAAAATAATATATTTCATCAGTTTTATATTTTGAAAAAATTTGAGTTTGTATAAAATTTCTATATTTAAACTCTTTACCTATAAAAATAATTGCCACAACATTTCCTTTTTTTGATAGAATAAAATAATAATACCAAAAAAAGGTTCTAAAATGAAATACAAAACTTTAGAAGATAAATTACCAGAAAAAAGACTACCTAAAAAAGATGTTTTTAAAAAAAATGGTAAATTAAAAAAAGAATTCTATGAAAAAGAGCTTATTAAATTACAAATTCAACTTGTAAAACTTCAAAACCATGTAAAAAAAACAGGAGAAAGAATTTTAATAATTTTTGAAGGAATTGATACTGCAGGTAAAGGTGGAACTATAAAAAGAATTACTGAACATTTAAATCCAAGAGGTGCAAGGGTTGTTGCTCTTGATAAGCCAAGCGATAGAGAAAAAACCGAGTGGTATTTTCAAAGATATGTAAGCCATTTTCCAGCAGGAGGAGAGATAGTTTTATTTGATAGAAGTTGGTATAATCGTGCGGGTGTTGAGAGAGTATTTGGTTTTTGTACACATGAAGAATACCTAAGGTTTATGAGACAATGTCCAAGATTTGAAGAGATGATAGTAGATGATGGAATTAAATTTTTTAAATATTGGCTCGATATATCTAAAGAAGAACAATTAAGAAGACTAAAATCTCGTCAAACTGATCCTCTTAAAATGTGGAAACTATCTCCAATCGATATGGAAAGTCATAAACATTATGATGATTACCAAAAAGCAAAAGAGGATATGTTTTTAGCTACTCATACAGCATATGCTCCATGGATTACTGTAGATGCAAATGATAAAAAAAGAGCAAGACTTAATGTAATAAGAGATATTCTCTCACAAATAGACTATGAAGGAAAAGATGAAGATATAATTGCAGATAGTGAAATTATATCTATGTATCATCTAAAAAGATAACTAAGAGAAATTTTTCTCTTAGTAAAACATTTCAATCACTACATAACTTAAAAATAACATAATATGGCTTAAACCTTCTAAATAGTTAGTCTCACCATTATCTGTTGTTTTCCAAGCTAAAATAATAGTAATTATAAGTGCACCAATTTGTAGTGGTGTAAAGTCCATAGAAATATTTATACCAAAAAGTATCCCTAAAAATAACACTACAGGAACTGTTATTAAAATAGAAACTGTACTTGCTCCCATTGCAATATTGATAACTCTTTGAATTTGATCATTTTTAGCTGCTTTAATAGCTGTAAAAAGCTCAGGTGCAACTGTAATTAAAGCAATTACAATCCCTGCAAATCCTGTAGAAAGTCCTAAATCTTTCATTAAAGCAATACCATCTTTTGCAAAAACTTCACTTAATAATCCAACAAATCCTAAAAATATAACTAAAAATATTCCATTTACTAAATTACTTTTTTTCTCAAAAAAGTAATCTTCATCAATATCTTCATCTTCTTGTTTTTTATATCTAAAAATTCTACTTCTTGCTGTAGATTTAAAAAAGTGAATATGTGTTTTTGTTTGAAATTTAAAAATAAAAATATAAAACACCGCAAGCAAAATTGAAATAGCAATACTTGCATGGAATACATTTTGAGCATCATGCCCTACAGATAAAGTAGAAGGCACTAACAACATTGCTGCTGATACAAATAAAACTGTCGTATAACTTGAAGATGTATCTTCATTATGAGTTTGTTCTTTATAACTAAGTCCACCAATAAACATAGCAAGACCTAAAAGAGCATTTAAATCCACAATAAATGTAGAAATAATCCCATTCTTTACAGCAGTTACAGCTTCTGGATTATGAGTAGCTTCTAAAAGCACCATAAAAAGAATTAAAATTTCAACCGCAACAGCACTAAATGTAAGAATCAAACTACCAAAAGGTTCACCAAACCTATGTGCTAAAATCTCAGCAATTTCACTAATTGTAACAGAAATACTTCCTATTGCTATAGTAGCAAATATTGTAGTCATTAAAACCGATGCATGTGTGTAGTGTAAATAAAGGGCAATTATCCCAAAACCTATTCCAAAGATTATATCCCAATAATCTCTAAAAAAATCAACATTCTTTTCAATTGTTTCTTCCAATTTGAGCTGCGAGTCCATTACTTTTACTCCTTAATTTTTTTAAGATTTTAATCTATAATTAAAATCGCGAAATTATACATATCTTATTTTAATTTTTCAAGAGTTAAAATAGACTTCTTTCTTCTATTTTTTTCTCTTTTAATTCTATATCACAATCAATCAATACCGCAAAATTAAAATCGTCATTATAAATTTTATCTATATTAAACTTATCATAAAATTTTACTTTAGCATATTTTACTTTTTCAAAAATATAACTAATTTCATCCATTAAGTAATTATCTTTTTTTAAACCTAAAATCAACACTTTTTGAGTTCTTCCAAAACCTACTTTTTCAAACCTTGAATTGACAAATTCTGGAATAAATCTATTTAATTTAATATCTTTTAAATGATAAGCTAATTGTAATTTTTCAAAAAAAGATATACCTTTTTTTAAATTTTTAAAATATAAAGAAGGAAATATCAATGAATATTTTTTACCATTAAAAATAAATTCTGTTAAAAAAATAGTAGTATTCAAAAGTGTTAATTCTATTTGATCTTCTAACTCAATCTTATTTACAGAAATATTTTTAATTTTATCTATAGATGTTATATAAATATAATCATCATTTAAAAATTCTGCCTTAATAGTATCTAAAATAGCAACTCTTTTATCTCTATTGATAGATTTTATTATTTGTAAAGTGATATCATCAGTTGTATATAAAGTTTTATTTAGTAGTTTATACTTTAAAAGTTTTAAAAGTGCTTCATCTATATCCTCTACCCTAATCCAAGCTATTTCATCATCAATTATCTCTAAATTTTTAGAAAACAAAATTGCATAAGCACCTTTTGTAATAGCTTCTTTAATCTCTTCTATATCATTAGAGATAAAGAGATATTCTCTCTTTACCTTTTTTAGGGTATCACTAAAAGCTAATATTTCAGTAATATATCCACTATTTACAAGTTCTGCATCTGTGATATTTACAATATCATCTATTCTCATTTAATAGGTGTTCCTTCTTTTTTTGGTGCTTCTGGTCTCATTAAATGTAGTCCATTTTCATCTTTTGCTGCAAGTAACATCCCTTCACTTAGCATTCCCATAAGTTTAGCTGGTTTTAAATTTGCTACTACTGCTACTTGAGTACCAACAAGGCTTTCTGGTGAATAAAATTCTTTAATTCCTGCTACTATTTGTCTATTTCTTCCTTCACCTAAATCTACTTCAAGTCTAAGAAGTTTTTTTGATTTTTTCACTTCTTCTGCTACTTTAATAGTACCAATTTTTAAACTTACATTGAAAAATTGATCAATAGTAATAATTCCATCTTCATTCTTTGGAGTTTCTTTTTTAGGCTCTTCTTTTTTTACCTCTATAGGTTTTAATAATGGCTTTTCAATTTTAGGAAATAATGGTTCAGTTTTTTTAATTATAAATTCATTTAATAAATCTTTATTTATAATAAATCTATTATATCCTTCTGTATCTATTTTATAACTTAAAGCTTCCGCTATTTTATCCATTGTTTTTGGCATAAAAGGTGAAAGTTTAAAACTTGCTTTAGTTAAAATATTTGCAATTAATCCAAGAAGTGCCATAGTTTCATCAGTTTTACCCTCTTTTATCATAGCCCAAGGTTGATAATCAGCAATAGCTTTATTTGCTATATTAAATACTTTCCATAGCTCTTCAAGATATCTATGAAGTTGCATTTCATATAAAAGTGGTTCTAAATTATCAATAATCTCTTCAACTTCAGATAATTCTTTATTATAAAATTCTCTAACTTTACTACTATCAATTTTTCCATCAAAATATTTATAACTCATACCAATAATTCTATTTAATAAGTTACCTAAATCATTAGCTAAATCATTGTTAATTCTATCAATTAAAGCTTTTTCACTAAAGTCACCATCAGCTCCAAATGGAACTTCTCTCATCATAAAATATCTAAAGTTTTCAAGTCCATAAGCATCTGCTACCTCTTTTGGATTGATTACATTTCCTTTAGATTTAGACATTTTTTCACCATCTCTTGTCCACCATCCATGAGCAGCTATATTTTTAGGAAGCTCAAGTCCTAAACTCATTAAAAATGCTGGCCAATAGATAGCATGGAATTTAAGAATATCTTTTCCTACTATATGTAAATCAGCTGGCCAATATCTCTCCATTAAACTTTCATCATCACTTCCATATCCAAGTGCCGTAATATAGTTTAAAAGTGCATCAAGCCATACATAAACTACATGTTTAGGATCATTAAGTTCTTCTGGAAGTTTTACTCCCCATTCAAATGATGTTCTTGTGATTGAAAGATCTTTTAGACCATCTTCTACAAATCTAATCACTTCATTTGCTTTTGCTTTTGGTAAAATAGGAGTTTTTTCTTTATACCAATTTAAGATATCTTTTTCATATTTTGAAAGTTTAAAAAAGTAGCTTTCTTCTTTTAATTTTCTTGTAGGTTTTCCACAATCAGGACAAAACTCTTTATCTATTAGTTGTGTTTCAGTAAAAAATGTCTCACAACTTACACAATAATTTCCTTCATATTCACCTTTATAAATATCACCTTTTTCAAACATTATCTTAAATGCTTTTTTTACACCCTCTTTGTGTTGTGGATCTGTAGTTCTGATAAACTTATCATAACTAATCTCAAATTCATCCCATAAAGCTTTAAATTTACCACTTACTTCATCAGCATATTCTTGTGGATTTTTCCCTCTTGATTTTGCAGCTTCTTCAATTTTTTGTCCATGCTCATCAGTTCCAGTTAAAAAGAATGTATCCATCCCTTTTAGTCTTGCATATCTTGCAATTGTATCAGCAATGATAGTTGTATAAGCATGTCCAATATGTGCAACATCATTTACATAATAAATAGGAGTTGTTAAATAAAATTTTTTACAATCAGCCATTTTTTTCCTTTTTTTTAATTTTATTATATCAATTTTTATCTATTTTTAGAGTATACCTCTAAAACTCTTGAAATTTCATATTCACTTCCAAAAAAACAAGGAGTTGTATCATGTAAAAAACTTGCTTTTAAGGTTAATAAATCATCTTTTTCATCTACAGCTAAACCACCTGCACATTTATAAACATAAGCAAATGGAAATACTTCAAAAAGCATTCTTAATTTTCCTTTTGGTTTATCATTAGTTCCTGGATAAGCAAAAAGACCACCACCTTTAAGTAAAATTTGGTGTAAATCTGGAACCATACCACCACTATATCTTAATCTATATCCTTCTTTAAAAAAATTATCTATCATTTCTTTATGGAAAGGATACCACTCTTTTTGTGTTCCTCCAGGACCTACAAGTTTCCCTTTTTTTTCTAATTTTAATTCTTTTTGAAAAATAAATTCCCCTTTTTTCTCATCAAGTTTAAAAAGTTCTACTACATCTCTTGCTATTACAAGTTCTACTCTTGGTCCATATACAACATATACAGCTGCTACAATATTTTCACCATCATAACCATTTTTATAAATACCAAAAATACTACCAACACTTAAATTTACATCTATCAAACTACTTCCATCTAATGGATCATATGCTACAAGATACTCTCCATTTTCATTAATACTAAAAGCATCTTCTTTTTCTTCACTTACAATCTCTTTAATAGATTTAATTTTTGAAAACTCTTTTTCTATAATTTCATCACTAATTACATCAAGTTTTACTTGAATATCTCCACTACTATTTTCACTCTCTGCTTTTGAAGTGTCTTCATATTTAATAGCTTCATTTATTTTAATTGCTGATTTTTTAATAGCTTCAATAATTTCTGTCATTATATCTCCTTTGCATTTGCTAAAATCCAACTAATAACTTCATCTATATTATTTAAATCTAAAATATCTATTCCATTTGGAACTAAATTTTTATCAATAGTATCATCAATAGCTACAGCTTTAATATAAGCAAAATAACTCTCATCTAATTCACCCCTAAAAATACCAATTCTTGGAAGTGGTAAATATTTAAGCCCTTCTACAAGTAAATAATCAAAATCATTTACCATATCAATAATTTCATCTAAACTTTTTTGTCTATGTGAGAAATATGTAGTTCTATCTGGAGAAGTTACTACCACTTCTGCACCTGTTTGATAAAATTTATAGCTATCTTTTCCCTCTTTATCAAACTGAGCTTTACTTGAAGGATCATTTTTAATAATTGCTATTTTATAAGTTGAAATTAATCTTTTAGCAATCTGTTCTATTAGTGTAGTTTTTCCTGAATTGCTTGGTCCCGTAAATGCAACTGCTTTTCTCAACATTTAACCTTTTTTTAGTGATATTATATCTAAATTTAGTTATAAGCTATAAATTATAAATATCTAACTTTTAATTTTTAGTATAATTTGAAAAAAAGGGATTAAATGTTTGATAATTTAATTGATCTTTTATTAAACTTTATAAATGATATTGGATATTTAGGGATATATTTGTATATGTCAATAGTAGGTAGTTTTATCCCTCTACCATCTCAAATAGTTTTAATACCTGCTGGATATTTAGCAAGTAAAGGAGATATGAATTTTTTTGCTATTTGGATAGCTGCTACTTTAGGAAGCACAACCGGTGCTACTATCAACTATTTTTTAGCAAATAAACTTTTAAGAAATATAATGAAAAATCAAAAAGAATTAATCTTAAAAACTGAAAAATTTTTCGAAAAACATGCAAAAATTTCACTATTTTTAGCACCACTTACTATTGGTGCTGGACAATATATCTCAATCCCTGCAGGACTTGGAAAAACACCACTTAGTATTTTTTTGCCTATTACATTTGCTGGAAATATGATATTTAATTTTTTAATGATTTTAATTGGATATGCTTTTAATCCAGATGAAGCAAATCAAAAAGCAATATATGTAACTATTGCTTTACTTGCTTTTGTAGTAATTAGTGCTACTATTTATATTTTAAGAGAAATTAAATCTTAATAATTCATATCTATTTTTATGATTTGATTATCTTTAAGTGGAAATTCAGCATCACTAAATGTTGGTTTACCTAATAAAAATGGATTTGTAGAAAATCCATACCCTTCTATTGGAAAATGAAAAAAATTTCTATCTATTATTCCATTATTATTTTCATCATGAAATAAACTAATTGCATAAATTCCTTTATCTAAATTTATCTTATAAGAAAGATTTTTTTTAGCCTTTAATTTAATATTTTTATAAGCTTTTTGTCTATCTAAAAAGTTGTCTGGATTTTTATAAATTGTAAGATATATATAGCCTTTATTATTTTTAATATTAGCAATATCTATTTGAAGTTCATATCCAAATAAAAAGGTAATAAGAAAAAAAAGTAAAAATCTCATAGAGAGATTTTATTGATGATAATTTGGAGCTTCTTTTGTGATAGTTACATCATGAACATGACTTTCTTTTAGTCCTGCACTTGTAATCTCTACAAACTCTGCTCTTTCTTGGAAATCTTTGATAGTAGCTCCACCTACATATCCCATAGAAGCTCTAAGCCCACCTATAATTTGATGAACTACATCTACGATACTTCCTCTAAAAGGAACCATTCCTTCAATCCCTTCTGGAACAAGTTTATCAGCTGCTGTTCCTTCTTGGAAATATCTATCATTACTTCCTTTTTGCATCGCACCAATACTTCCCATACCTCTGTATGATTTATACTGTCTTCCTTGATACATAATCTTTTCACCTGGTGCTTCTTCAGTCCCAGCAAGCATACTTCCAAGCATTACTACACTTGCCCCAGCTGCAAGAGCTTTTGCTACTTCACCAGAATATTTAATACCACCATCAGCAATAATAGGCACCCCATATTTTGCACCTTCAGCAGCACACTCATCAACTGCACTAATTTGAGGAACACCAACTCCAGCTACAATTCTTGTCGTACAAATACTTCCAGGCCCAATCCCTACTTTTACCGCATCAGCTCCAGCATCAATTAAAGCTTTTACAGCTTCTTTAGTAGCTACATTTCCAGCAATTACATCAACATCAAATCTTTTTTTAATTTCACTTACTAAATCAATAATCCCTTGAGAATGTCCATGAGCTGAGTCAAGAACTAATACATCAACTCCAGCACCAACTAAAGCTGCAGCTCTTTCAATCCCATTTCCTACACCAATAGCAGCTGCTACTCTAAGTCTTCCAAATTCATCTTTACACGCATTAGGGAACTCTTTTTTCTTTTTGATATCTTTAATAGTAATAAGCCCTTTTAAATATCCTTCATCATCTACAATTGGAAGTTTTTCAATTTTATTTTGATGTAAAATATCTTCAGCTTCATCAAGAGTTATCCCCTCTTTTGCTGTTACTAATCTCTCTTTTGTTGTCATTAAAGATTTTACTGGTTTATTTAAATTTTTTTCAAATCTTAAATCTCTATTTGTAAGAATTCCAATAAGTTTATTGTTTTCATCTACTACAGGTACTCCAGAGATATGAAAATTATCCATCATTTCAACTGCTTCAAGAATAGGTCTATCAGCAGTAATTTTTAGTGGGTCTGTAATCATTCCAGAAGTTGATTTTTTAACTCTTTCAACCTCTTTTGCTTGTGAAGCTATATCCATATTTTTGTGAATTACACCAATTCCACCAAGTCTTGCCATAGTAATTGCTGCACGATGTTCAGTTACTGTATCCATAGCAGCAGACATAACTGGAATATTAAGTTTAATATTTCTTGTAAGATTTGTACTTACATCTACTTCTTTAGGTAACACTGTTGAGTGTTTTGGAACTAATAATACATCTTCATAAGTTAGGGCTTTATATCTAATTCTCATTTTTATCTCCTTATTTAACTAAATCTTCTATAACTTTTCCACCATCAAATACAGACTGCTCATCAAAATGTTTACCAATTAATTGTAGTGAAATTGGCATATTATTACTATCTTTAGCAATTGGTACTGAAATCGCTGGATTTCCTGCTAAGTTTACACTTACAGTATAAATATCTTCTAAATACATCTCAAGTGGATCTTTTTTTGCTCCAAATTCAAATGCTGTTGTTGGAGTTACAGGCATTAAAATTAAATCAGCTTCATCTAAAATTTTATCATATTCTTCTTTAATTAAATGTCTTACTTTTTGTGCTTTTAAGTAATAAGCATCATAATATCCACTTGAAAGAACGAATGTCCCAAGCATAATTCTTCTTTTTACTTCTTCACCAAATTGTGCTCTTGTTAATTCATAAGTTTCTTTTAAATCTTTACCTTCGATTCTATTTCCATATCTCATACCATCATATCTACTTAAG
>Ga0256843_1003579_pt1 | contig 10734 bp, 9 predicted proteins | sample AlvinellametaG_FD_191572 | JGI IMG/M metagenome (GOLD analysis project Ga0256843, IMG submission 191572) | Pompeii worm associated microbial communities from hydrothermal vent at the East Pacific Rise, Pacific Ocean - Alvinella | ecosystem: Host-associated > Annelida > Integument > Unclassified ... | reverse complement strand
TCAGTTGAAAACTTCTGCGATGTTCTGGTGTATAACCATGAGCGATGATCGCTTCGACATGGGCTTTCGTACCGTAGCCTTTGTGCTTCTCAAAGGCATATTCGGGGTAGAGCTTGGAAAACTCGATCATCTCCCGGTCATGGGTGACCTTGGCAAGGATCGAGGCGGCACTGACTTCAGGGACCGTAGCATCGGCCTTGACCAGAGTCTCAAGGTCGGGTACACCAAAGTCGGTATTACCGTCGAAGAGATAGGTCTCTGCAGAGATATGTTTTTGTATCTCATGCAAGGCGATGGTCATACATTCGGAGATACCAAGCTCATCGACAGCGTGTGCCGGAAAAGAGACGATATGGTAGATAGAGTTTTGGATGATCTGCGGATAGAGAAGTTCACGTCTCTTCTCACTGACTTTCTTCGAGTCCATCAACCCCTCTATGGGGCTGTTAAGGACAACGCCGGCGACCACAAGAGAACCTGCGATCGGACCGCGTCCTGCTTCATCGATGCCGCAAAGAGGTCTGTTCATCTGAAGTGTTATGCCTCTTCTGTGCTTTCCATGTTCTTGTTGAGTGTTCCCAAGAAGGTCTCAAGGTCATAACGACTGCGGTATTCCGGTGTCATGATATGGACCAGCATGTCGCCGAGGTCTACGGCGATCCATTCACCGCTCTCGTCGGTACCTAAGAACTGCTCTTGAGGTTTCAGATTTCGTTTAAGGTGGTCAAGAAGCGCTTCGGTGTGACGTGCTCCAAGTGAAGAGGCGATGATGACATAGTCAACGAAGTAGTCTTTGTCACGAAGGTCAAAGACCTCGATCGCGTCAGCTTTGTTCTTGTCGAGTACGTCGATGATGTTGTTGATTCTATCTTGCATGTTTTTCCTTGTTCTGTTCGTAAAATATTTGTATCTCATCAGCGACTTCAGCAGGAAGATGTTGATGCTCCAGGGTCTCTCGAAGTTCACTTGAACTTATGGGGTACCGTACAGAGAGTTGAATATAGCGATCATCTATCGCGATCTTATCGCGGGTTGCGACGACCCAGGTGACGAGGCGGTCAAGCTTCTCGAACTGCTGCCATCGTCTCAGTGATGCCAGGTTGTCCGCACCGATGATAAAGTAGATCTTCTCATACTTTTTGGCAAGCTTCTCTACCGTCTCGATAGAAGGGACTGCTCTGTTTTGAGAGACCTCGATGTCACTGACCTCTACACCCTTACGGTCTGCAAAGATGGCAGTGAGCCATTTTAGACGCAGCGCAGCAGGCGCATGCGTCCCTTCTTTAAAGGGGTTGACAAAGGCTGGGACGATGATGACCTTGTCGATCTCCAGAGATTCCAGTGCTTTGTCAACGACTTGTATATGACCAAGATGGGGCGGGTCAAAAGAGCCGCCATAGAGTGCTATATTCATGATTTATCGGAATTATAGCTGAAATTGGCTAGAATCACCTCAATAATAATCTTATTTTACAGAGGGGCAAGACTTCTCTGTAGTTATCAGGACAGAACATGGCACTAAAGATCGCAATCAACGGATTAGGGCGCATCGGCAGATGTGTAGCACGTATTATCGCTGACAGAGATGATATTGAATTGGTAGCTGTTAACGCCAGCGGTACACCTGAGATGATCGAATACAATGTCAAGTACGACTCGGTACACGGGACACGCAAAGATGTCAAGGTCGAAGACGGTTTTCTCTGCATCGGCAGTGACAGGGCCAAGATCTTGGCAGAGCGTGACCCTGCCAAGTTGAACTTTGCAGACTTTGGTGCCGAGATGGTCCTGGAGTGTACCGGTGCGTTCTTGACACAAGAGAGTGTTCAGGCTTACCTGGATAACGGTATGAAAAAAGTACTCTTCTCTGCACCTGCAAAAGATGACACGCCGACATTTGTCATCGGTGCCAACGAAAAAGAGTATGCAGGCCAGACGATTGTCTCTAATGCCTCTTGCACGACAAACGGTCTGGCACCTGTCGCTAAGGTCCTCGACGATGCGTTTGGGATCAAGAACGGTCTGATGACGACGATACACTCTTACACCTCTTCTCAGCCAATCCTGGACGGCAAGCACAAGAAAGACCCACGCAAGGGTCGTTCGGGTGCGACGAACCTTGTCCCTACCACAACCGGTGCAGCAAAGGCGATCGCCAAGGTCCTTCCTAACCTGGCAGGCAAGCTAAACGGTCAGGCCATCCGTGTCCCGACACCGGATGTCTCTATGGTCGACCTTACCGTCACACTCAACAGTGATGTCACTCTCGAAGAGGTCAAAGCTGCTTTCAAGAGTGCAAGTGAAGGTTCACACCAGGGTATCTTGGGTGTAGATGAAGAGTATCGCGTCTCTCAGGACTTCGTAGGTGAAGAGTTAAGTACGGTCGTTGCGATGGACACGATCCAGGTCATCGACAAGAACCTTGTCAAAGTACTCTCTTGGTATGACAACGAGTGGGGTTATTCAGCACGTTTGGTAGACATGGCGCTACACATCAGCAAGTAAGGGACACAATGCAACTTTTAAATATCAAAGACCTTGAGCTCCACCGTAAAAAAGTCTTTATCCGTTGTGACTTCAATGTACCGATGGACGAGTTTGGAAATATCACAGATGACCGCCGTATCCGTTCAGCGGTCGCGACGATCAACTACTGTCTTGACCAGGACTGTTCGGTCATCCTGGCCTCACATATGGGACGTCCAAAAGGCGAAGTAGACAAGAAGTATTCACTTGAGCCGGTACAGCTGCGTCTCCAGCAGCTGTTGAAACGTCATGTCGAACTGGCTAAAGATGTCGTAGGTGAGGATGCTACTAAAAAAGCTGCTGAACTTCCGGCACACGAAGTACTGCTTATCGAGAACCTCCGCTTTGAGAAAGGGGAGACGAAGAACGATGAGGAGTTCTCTAAGAAACTGGCGGACATGGCAGAGTTCTATATCAATGATGCCTTTGGTGTCAGCCACAGAGCTCACGCCTCGGTCGAAGGGATCACAAAGTTCTTTGACGACAAGCATAAAGCAGCGGGTTTCTTGCTGCTCAAAGAGATCAAGTTCTTCGGTACGTTGATGAAACGCCCGACCCGTCCGTTTGCAGCGATCGTCGGAGGTTCCAAGGTCTCCGGTAAGCTTGAGGCGTTGATCAACCTGCTGCCGCGTGTCGACAAGGTGATCATCGGTGGAGGTATGGCCTTTACCTTCTTAAAGCAGATGGGTTACGATGTCGGGAACTCATTGGTAGAAGACGATCTTTTGGACGAAGCACAACACATCATGGACGAAGCTCGCCGTCTTGGTGTCAAGTTCTATCTTCCTGTCGATGTCGTCGCAGCACAGACCTTTGCTGCAGACTCTGTCAGTAAAGTAACCTCGGCACAGGAGATACCGTCAGGCTGGATGGGGCTCGACATCGGTCCTGCGACCGTACGTCTTTACCGTGAGGTCCTTTCAGATGTTCAGACGATCTTATGGAATGGACCGATGGGTGTCTATGAGATGGAACGTTTTGCCCGCGGTTCGAACAAGATCGCCCACTTTGTCGCTGACTCTTATGCGACGACGGTCGTAGGCGGCGGTGATACCGCTGACCTCGTACAGCGTGTCGGTGTGGATGAGGAGATGACCTTTATCTCTACAGGTGGTGGTGCATCACTCGAGCTGTTAGAAGGCAAGATACTACCAGGTGTTCGATCATTGATCGTAACAGGTGATGCGTAGTGCTGATAGCAGCGAACTTTAAGACCAACAAGACCCGCCAAGAGAGTGCAGACTACTATCGTGATGTCAAAGCATACATAGAGAAAAAGAACATCAGTGTCGATACGATGATCTTTCCTCCGGCGACGGCATTGAACAACTTCAACGGTCCGATAACGGTAGGTGTCCAAAACGCTTATGCTGTAGAGAATGGAGCCTTTACCGGTGAGATCGGGCTGGACCAGCTCAACGAGTTCAACATCAAGACCATCTTGATCGGTCACTCTGAACGTCGACATATCTTGGGAGAGTCACAGACACTTCTTGTTGAGAAGTTCAACTATTATAAAGAGCAGGGATTTACGATCGTCTACTGTATCGGTGAGCCTTTAGAGGTCCGTGAAGAGGGCAGCGAAGCCTTGATGGCCTATCTTGAGACACAGCTAGAGGGTATAGACCTTAACTATGAGAAACTGATCATCGCTTACGAACCGGTATGGGCGATCGGTACAGGCCTGACACCGACAGCAGATGAGGTCGAACTGATCCATACTGCTTTACGTCAAAAGATCAAAGCACCGATCCTTTATGGCGGCAGTGTCAAGGTCAACAATGCAGAGGAGTTGCTTTCGCTCAACAATGTGGATGGTGCATTGATCGGAAGTGGTGCACTTCAGGCAGAGAACTACTGTACCATCTTGGATATTGCAGAAGGTCTGGAAAAAAAGTAGCACACCGTTCTGCTTTTGATGACCTGCAGCTGATGCCTTCGATAAGAGATCAGCTGCGAGAACTACAGACTACTATCTTCTCCCCTCTTTTTTTCCGATCCCTGGCATCGCATTGATCTTCTCTGTATGCGAGGGGCTCTTACTCTTATTAGCATCGCGTCTCTTCTTGTTCTCAATATAACGTGCGGTCTTATCGACATAGTGCTGCAGGGTAAAGGTGCCACTGTCGCCGTCTATAGAGGAGGTGTTCTCCTCATTATGATTGTCATCATAAGCAGTAATATTACTTTCTGTAACACTTTTTGGAGGTTCAGTCAGAGGCTCCCACTCTTTTTCGATCCAGTCATCAGTACTTTTTTGTAGGTAACGATACTCCTGATGGCTTTCATCTGCGGTGGATGAGGGTGAGATAGCGTTAAGTGCACTGTTTCTGGATGGTGGCACCTGGTATGCTTCAGCATGATCTCCAGAAGGTTTTTCTGACGAAGAATCATTTTCTTTTTTACCGTCAATCAGCTCTTGCAGCGTATGGCCACTACATCCCAAAAATAGGGCGCTGGCAAGAAGGGAGAAGGTGAGTGTACGCAGGACAGGTCGGGGTAGGGTCATGGCTTCCTCAAAACAAATAAATATTAATTTAAAATTAACAAATCTCTAGAAGTATAACGTCATTGCATTTAAAAGGATGTATAAGTTTTTGTGTGATAAAAATGTGATGAAAGCCCCAAAAATAGGGCTCTGGTTAATATAAAATGAAAAAGAAATCTTTAAGAAAGCTGTGCTAAACTGACCGCAGACAAATCTAAAGTCGACCTATTCTTAAGGAGAATATATGAAATTAGTTAAAATGAGTTTGTTAGCGGCAACGCTTATCGCGTCAAGTGCGTTCGCAATTGACAATGTCAAAGTATCAGGTGATGCGAAATTGTTCTATTCAACAGATGATGCAGCTGAGAATGTAGCTGATGCATCACTTTTTAACAGAGACTCTTCGGCGGGTCAAGCAGCTTTAGGTCTAGGTGTTACGGCTGACCTGACAGAGGGTATCTCTGCCGGAGCACACTTGACAGCACTTTCTGCAATGGGTCTGACTAATATCGTCAGTAATGTATGGGAAGCAGAGCTGACAGATGAGTTCTGGTTTGATGAAGCGTGGATCGCTGGTACATACGGTAAGACAACAGCTAAGGTCGGACGTATGGAACTCGATACACCACTTGTCTTTACTGAGACATGGTCAATCGCAAAGAACACATTTGAAGCAGGAGTCTTGATCAACCAGGACATTCCAGACACAACACTGGTCGGTGCTTATGTCGGTGAGCATAACTCAGGTGGTGGTGCAGCTGCTACAGGTAGATTTGCTGGTGTTGTAGCCGGTTTTGGTGGTGGTACTGCTAATACTAACTTTGGTCTTGTAAATGGCGGTAAAGGTGCTTATGCTTTAGGTGCTGTGAACAACTCTTGGAAGCCACTGACAGTTCAAGGCTGGTTCTATAACCTCCCTTCAGCTGCAAATGCTTACTGGGTACAAGCTGACTTAGCTATGGACATGGGTCTTCTTGTCGGTGGCCAGTTCACAGGTATTCAGGCTAAGAACGTTGCTGCTGGTGATGATGCCAATACGGCATTCGCTGCAATGGCTGGTTATGAGTTAAAAGATGTAGTGACAGTGACTGCTGCGTTCTCACAGACTGGTAAGAATGATAACAATATCGGTGTCGGTGGGAATGTCTTTGGTACAGGCCAATCTAAGCTTTATACAGAGACATGGTGGAACTATGGTTACATCACACGTACAGACACTACAGCCTTCAATGTGACTGCTAAGACTCCTGAATCGTTGACATATGCTGCCTTAGGTCTTTACTTTACACAGGCAACTGTTGGTGAGAATGATACAGGTGCAGATCGTAAGCAAGATATGATGGAGCTGACACTTGAAGCGTCTAAGTCTTTTGGTCCTCTTGATGCATCTCTTGTCTATATCATGACAGACGCAGAAGATAACAATGTTGACACAAATGGTGACAACCAGACTTTCAACACGGTACAGGCATACCTGACTTACAACTTCTAATTCTATAAAGCTTCTACCTGCGGGTAGAAGCTACCCTCATCCATCTTCCTAAGAGATACCGCTTCTACTTTCTATCTTCTCCTCATATCCATTTAGTCTTATAACGAATATACAGCTATCAGTGTTGCTGCATGTATGTCTCAAAAGCTTTTTTCTCTAAGGGTCTCGAGATCAGATAACCTTGGTAGTAGAGGGTAGGGTCTATAGTATGAAGCAGTGCTCTCTGCTCCTCTTGTTCGATCCCTTCGGCAATGATCTTGTAATCGAACTGTTTGGCTGTGTTGATGATCGCACGAATAAGGTTCTCATCTTGCTTGTTGACAAGGATGTCCTGTACAAAAGAGCGGTCGATCTTCAGTGCAGAGAAGGGAAACATCTTAAGGTAGGAGAGTGAAGAGTAGCCGGTACCAAAATCATCGATGATAAACTCGACACCTTTGTCATTGAGCGTTTCGATCACCTCTTTGGCCTTGTCAAAGTTGGTGATGAGTGCCGTCTCTGTGACCTCGAGCTTGAGCAGGCGGTGTGCGATGTCGTAGTGTGCGAGAGTGTCAAGCAGAAACTCTTGAAAATCTTTCTCTAAAAGTTGACGGGCGCTGATATTGATGGTGATGTATTCGAGTGTGAATGTCTTGTCTTTGATCCATTGCTGTAACTGTCTACAGCTCTCTTCTATGACCCAATGGCCGATACGGTTGATCAGAGAAGACTCTTCTGCCACTTTGATAAGGTCGATGGTCGATATGGTCTTTCCCTCATGTTCCCAGCGTAAAAGAGCCTCTGCTGCGATAGGCCGGTCTGTGTTGATGGACAAGATAGGTTGAAAGTGGAGGGAAAACTCATTATTGGTGACAGCGTTATGGAGATTTTTCTTCATATTGATGTAGTACTGCATCTGCTGGTCCATAGTCAGGTTGTAGAAAGTGGTGCGCTTGCGTCCTTCTGCTTTGGACTGATACATCGCCATGTCGGCACGTCGCAGTATCTCGTCACAGTTAGAGAGTTCAGCATCAAAAAGTGAGATACCGATACTTGTTGAACTGAAGAGTTGATGTTTTTCTACCTCAAAAGGTTCACTCATCGTATGATGGATCTTTTGAGAGACCTCATAAGCATAGCGAGAGGCCTGTTCCCTGTCGTTTGAGAGACGTGGCAGCAAGATGACAAACTCATCACCGCCAAGACGACTCAGGGTATCACTTTGACGCAGGCTTTTCTTGAGGCGTTTGGTGGTCTGTTTGAGAAGTATGTCACCGATATTATGCCCCAGTGAGTCATTGACCTGCTTAAAGTGGTCAAGGTCAAGAAAAAGAAGTGCCGAGTAGGTATGTTCACGCTTCTGTTCCGCCAGGGTCTGACGCATACGTTCTTTGAGAAGTTTACGGTTAGGGAGTGCGGTCAGTGTGTCATGAAGAGAGAGGAACTCTGCTTCTTGTAGGGCCTGATGTTCCTTGGTCTTGTCCTCCATCATACTGAGTCCGCCATGGACACTGCCGTCTTGGTCGATCAGAGGTGTCAGCTGTATCTTGACGATAAGGTCAAGGCCTGCTAATTTGGAGTGATAAGGTCCTTCATAGAGGGTCGGTTCCAGTCTGTCAAGAGCATCTTTCATCACTTCGATGGGTCGTCTGTCGGGCAGTTCATTAAGGTTGAGCCCGATCAGTTTCTCCCTTGGGGCATGCATGATCTCTTCGAGCTTTGTATTACAGTCGACGATCGTGAGGTCGTTGTCATAATAGAAGATCCCTATCGGGGCCTGTTTGAACATCATGGAGAGGCGTTTCTCATGGGCATTGAGTTGATCTTGTGTTGTGTTATAGAGCTCTTGGTGATGAAGAGAGTTGATGATATGTTGGTGAAAGCTCCTGCCTGTGACACTGACTAGAAGAAGGTAAAGTATGGTCATGAAACCGGCTGTAGTGTAAAGGGCATTGCTTTGTGTCCAAAACTGTATGAGTATCGGTGTGAGTAGGAAAAAGATATAGATCCGTGAAAGTTTCATATCACCGGCAAGTGTTGCGGTCGAACCAGAGGCGATCCCTAAGATGACAAAGGCGATAAAGAAATTATAGACCATAGCATCAGGGGAGAAAAAGAGGATAGGTACGACCGCCCAGGTCGTTGCGGAGAAGAGTACCCCAATAGTATAGTAACGGTACCACTTCTCATAGGCTGTAGCAGGAGCACTTTTAAAGTAGTAGTAGATGAGAAGGTCACGTCCGAGTGTGATCACAAGTGAGGCGATGAACCAAAGTGTCAACAGGGTATGTTGGCCAAGGTCCCAAAGGACATAGATCAAAAACCCGGAGTTCAGGATGATGATAGGTGTGGACTTGATAAAATTACTGTGTAGCAGATGAAGAAGTTTATGACGGATATGGGCACTGTATGGAGGAGGCGCGAAAAGTTGCTCTAAAAATGTATGTTTCATAGCGTTAATATATCACGTTCAAGATGATAGGGGCATTTGGTCTTACTGTTTCCTATAAGGATACTGTCAACTCTGCCGGAGAGTTGATAAGGGTGTGATGTCTTAGAGCAGTGCAGACTCCTCATCTTCACCTTCAGTCAAAGCCCAGACATTAAAAGGTTCCATAGCTACTTCGACAAATGGGTGATGAAGAGAAGCCTCCGCACTCATGGTCACGACCTCTACACGTTTGACACTGTGGGTGATGATAAAGGCCTCAAGTTTCTCTACCAGTTTAAAGAGGGTCTCATCATTACCAAAGGGCTGAGGTATGACGATACGGTCTTGTTGGGGGATATAGAAGTTGATGTCATCATCATAGTAGACCTCAAACCCCCCTTTGATCATCTCGAGGTAGAGCATGTTCTCAAAGAGACGTCCAAAATGCTTTTGTGAGGTCAACACGTTTTTGATGGCGATGTCACAATGGTAGAGCTTCTTGGTCGCCTTGGGTGCCTGGTACTTGGCCAGCATGTAGATGTATTCATCATCTATCAGTGACTCAAACTGTCTGTAGAGACGGTCTTTTGAGATCTTGCGCTGCTGTTTGAGACGCTCATAGAGGGTAAAGGCGGAGACCTTCTGGGAGATGAACTGACTGCTGAGGTGGAGCAGATCGAAACTGACATCATCCAACTTGTATTGAAGATGCTTCTGCAGATAGACGGTACGCTCCTCACTGGGGACTCTGTGCATAAAAGGAAAACCGCCGAGTTGGAAGAAATGGCTCAATGCAGTGTCATCAAAGCGCTGTTCAAAGGCAAGGAAGCCTTCATAGTTAAGCGGATAGACCTTTAGATGGGTGAGCTCTTTAAAGTCGTGATAGTGGTTGCTGGCGATGATGAGCTGTTTGACCTTGGGAAGTCTGATCTGGGGGTCGTAGTTGTCAAGGGCCAAGACGGTGATCTCATTTTGGTTGCAGAAGCGGTAGAGGGTCTGGTTCAAAGTCTCGGTGTCGATACGAAGGTCACTGCAGTCTATATAGAGGTAGTGGCTCTTCTTGTGTTGGAGCAGGTAGTTCTTGATGATACTGGTCTTACCGCTGAGGGTGATACCTGTCAACTGGTAGGAGATATCTGCTTCGAGCTGATAACGTCGTTCCGTATAGTGGGCAGAGTGGAGGTCCTGCTTATAAAACTCTTCTAACAATATTTCCATATCTCTTCCTTTATATAGGTATATGTCATTCATGAGAAGGTCGTTGGTCATCGGTCTGCTCAAATGGTTCTACTGACAGCGATCAAGAAATAAAAGAACATAAAAACCTGGAGATTATCTCTAAATCAGATATAGCAAATTGTATCACTTCCTTATTAAAAGGAAATAAAATATAATAAATTACTTAAAATACCCCCTAAAGTATTGAACTATTGACCTGATTTCGGTACAATCCCGCTCTCTACAAATAGTCAGGTTAGATCTGACGAGTTCTTTATGAGGAAATATTATGGAAAAAATTCGTTTGAAACTAAGAGCTTACGATCATCGTGTACTCGACAGATCAGTAAGTTCAATCGTTGAAGCGGTAAAGAGAACAGGCGCGGAAATCCGTGGACCGATCCCTTTGCCAACTAAGATCCGCAAATATACAGTTCTTAAGTCTGTACACGTCAACAAAGATTCACGTGAGCAGTTTGAGATCCGTATGCACGCTCGTCTAATCGACATCGTATCTGCTACGCCAGAGACTGTTGATTCACTAATGAAACTAGATCTTGCACCAGAAGTGGACGTAGAAGTACGTTCAATGGACAAGTA
>Ga0256843_1003578_pt1 | contig 10736 bp, 8 predicted proteins | sample AlvinellametaG_FD_191572 | JGI IMG/M metagenome (GOLD analysis project Ga0256843, IMG submission 191572) | Pompeii worm associated microbial communities from hydrothermal vent at the East Pacific Rise, Pacific Ocean - Alvinella | ecosystem: Host-associated > Annelida > Integument > Unclassified ... | reverse complement strand
GAAAAGCCCAGCCGCACCAGCACGATGGCGGCTAGCAGAAAAAGGAGCATCGCCACGTTCTGGACGAAGTTGTTGCCGGCGAGGATCGTGCCCAGACGGCTTGGGGGGGCGAGAAACTGGATCGTGGCGTTCAGCGGCACCAGCACCAGGCCGCCAAAAAAACCGAAGGCCAGGCTCGCCGCGCCCATCCCCGCGGCGGCGGGGGCGAAGGTAAAGAGTGTCAGCGAGACGAACATTCCCAGTGCCCCGAGGGGGACGATGCCCAGCTCGATGTGTCGGCGGCTGAGCCGGCCCGCCGCCAAAGAGCCCAGGATCACCCCCACGGCGCTGAGGGCCAGGATTCCCTGGATGACGACGGTGTTCTCGTCGCCGGTGACGCGTTTGTAGTGGGCGGGGAAGGCGGCGACGATCAGCTGCGAAAGGCCCCAGAAGAGCGAAAGCCCCACGACGCTCAGCCAGACGGCGCGGTCGCGGCGAAGCAGGGCCAGGTTGGCGCGCAGGTACTCCAGCCGCAGCCACTTCGGGGTCTCGAAGCGCAGGTCCTCTCGAGCGGCGCGGGCGGGGGGGATGCGCCACGCGGCCCAAGTCTCGGCCAGGGCCATCGCCACCAGCACCCACCCCAGGGGCGCGACCTGGCGCAGCGTCTCGCCGGGGGTGTCGCCGCCGCCGTAAAACCGCTCGAACAGGAGCGAAAAGAGCAGGGCGCTCCCCAGGATCGCGGCGATGGTGGCGGCCTGGACGACGCCGTTGGCCCGGGCGAGGCGGTCGGTGCCCACGAGCTCTTTCAAAAAGCCGTACTTGGCCGGGGAGTAGAGCGCGCTTTGCACCGCCAGCAAAAAGGTCAGAGCGAACGCGGCGTAAAACCACCCCAGGTAGTAGCTCAGCGTCGCCAGGAGCGCGAGCGCCACGCTCACCAGGGCGGCGGCGCGCATGACGCGCACCTTGCAGAAGCGGTCGCTCAAAAACCCCGCCGGCGAAAAGAGCAGGATAAAGGGGAGCAGGATCAGGGCGTTGACCAGGGCGCTGAGGACGATCAGCGCATCGCCCTCGTAACATTTGATCAGGACGTTTTGGATCGTGATCTTGTGGGCGATGTCGATCATCGCGTTGAAGATCAAGAGCGCCAGAAAAGGCACAAACCCCCGAAGCCCCCTCATGATTCTTCTCCGCTCTTTTGGCGGTAGGCGGCCACCAGGTGCATGTCAAAAAGGTAGGGTTTAAGAATCAGCGTGGCATCAAAGAGCGTTTTGAGGGTGGCGTTGCGGTCGCCGCCGTTTTTGAGCAGCGCATGGGCCACGGCCACCTCCGTATCGGCCACGGCGCGGGCGTGGGCGACGTAGCTGCCCACCAGCTTCTCCTCCACGCCCGCCTCCTCCAGCGCTTTGAGGATGCGGCCGATTTCGACCTCCTTGTCGCTGAAGTCGCCGTCGCGCCGAAAGATCGCCCCGGTTTCAAGCCAGCGTTCGAGGGTGTCGCAGTCGACCGCCAGCTTCTCGCAGAAGGCCGCGTCGTCGTAGCGGGCGCCTTCGGCGGGGGCGGTGAGCAGATCCAGCGTCCGCAGCACCGACTCGAACCCCCGGGAGGGATCGAACCCCTCCTGCCTCATCAGGGCGCGGATCTGGTCGATGGATGCGCGAAAGTGGTGCTGGAGGTACTTGATAAACCGGATCCGCTCCACGAAATCCTCGGGGTAGCGGTGGACGTTGGGTTTGACCTTGATCGGCTCGGGCAGGAGTCCTTCCTTTATATAGTAGAGGATCGTCGATTTGGGGGTCTGGCTCTTTTCGACCAGCTGGCTCATTTTCAGGGACATGGCGGCTCCTTTGGGCAAACGTTGATGTATCATAGCCGAATTATGAAACAAGTGTCAAGTGTCGCTTTACAAAAATTGCATGAAATGCTACCTTTCGTCACAGGTTTTTCGGGGCGCATGTTTCCATGTGAAACAGTTGGACCCTCGCCGGGAAGGGGGGTGGTGAAACAATTTTGATTTAAAGTTTATTTGCTAAACTACCCTAACATTGGTTTGTAGACACTACTCGGAGCGTTAACCGCTTCGAACAAAGGGGTTTTGATGACACATATGGCCGTTGAACATCCGTATTTCGGCGCCTTCATGCTGCTGCTGATCACCTTCGGGGCGTTCGGCCTGACACTTTTTGCGGCGCGCTTTGTCAGCCGCAAGCTGGCCAGGCTCGATACCGAGAAGCTCAAGCTCACCATCTACGAGTGCGGGCCCGAGGTCACGAAGCAGCCCAACACCATCTCGGCGCAGTTCTATCTCTTCGCGCTGCTTTTCATTCTCTTCGACGTGGAGATCATCTTCATGTTCCCCTGGGCGATCGACTTCAAGGTCCTGGGATGGTTCGGCTTCGCCGAAATGATTCTCTTTATTTTGCTGCTGGCAATCGGATTTATCTACGCATGGAAGAAAGGAGCGCTTGAATGGCACAGCATCAAGTAAACTACACCCAAAGCGGCGGCCTGCCGGTCGCTCTCACCACCGTCGACAAACTCCTCAACTGGGGACGCAGCAACTCGCTGTGGGCGTTGACGTACGGTCTGGCATGCTGTGCGATCGAGATGATGGCCTCGGGCGCGAGCCGCTACGACTTCGACCGGTTCGGCGTCATTTTCCGCGCCTCGCCGCGCCAGGCGGACGTGATGATCGTGGCGGGGACGCTGACGAAAAAACACGCCGAGTTCATCCGGCGTCTGTACGATCAGATGACCGAGCCCAAGTGGGTCATCTCCATGGGCAGCTGCGCCAACACCGGCGGGATGTTCAACACCTACGCCACCGTGCAGGGCGCCGACCGGGTGATCCCCGTCGACTTGTACCTGCCCGGCTGCGCGCCGCGGCCCGAGACACTCCAGTACGCGATGATGCTGCTTCAGCAGAAGATCCGCCGCGAGAGCGCGAACAAATCTCAAAAACCGAAAAGGCTGGTATGATGAGACCCTATACCCCCAAAGACAACGTCCAGGCGAAAGCCTACTACACCGACCGTTTCTGGGTGGCGCCGCGGATTCCCGAAGAGCCGGTGCCCGAAAGCGGCCCCTGCGCCGACGATCTGGCGGCTCTGAAAAAAGCGTGCAAGGTGCTGCGCGCCTACGTCCAGCGCGGCCAGCTGGTCGTCTATATCAACCCCGAAGACAACGTCGCGGCCCTGCGCGCGCTCAAAGAGGAGCGCGGTTTCGAGATGCTGAGCGAGATGAGCGCCGTCGACTTCCTGGCGCAGCGGGGAGGCTTCGAAGTCTTCTACCAGCTGCTCAACCTCAAAGAGGCGCGCCGCATGCGCGTCAAGTGCTTCGTCGAAGAGAACCAGGCGGTCGAGAGCGTCAACCCGCTTTTCCGCAGTGCCGACTGGGCCGAGCGTGAGATGTGGGACCTGATGGGCGTCAAAGTCAACAACCACCCCTACCTCAAACGCCTCATCATGCCCGACGACTGGGAGGGACACCCCCTGCGCAAAACCTACCCCCTCGAAGGGGACGAGTTCGCCCAATGGTACGAAGTGGACAAGATCTTCGGCAAAGAGGCCCGCGACATCATCGGGCCCGAAAACCGCGACCCGGCCCGCATCGACCGTTACGACACCGAGCGCTTCGCCCGCCTGGGACACGAAGTGCCCAAGGGCGCGCCGGCGGAGCTGGTCGACGAGACCGAAACACCGATACGGTATCAGGAAGAGGAAGGTGTCTTCCTGATCCAGAAGTTCTCCGAAGAGAACTCCAAAGTACTGGACAAGAGAAAGTAAGGGGACGCGGATGCAACAGACCAACAAACTACGACCGTTTTTCGAAAACCTGGAGTTCGAACGCGATGACAACCACATGGTCATCAACTTCGGGCCGCAGCACCCCTCGGCCCACGGCCAGCTTCGCCTGATCCTCGAGCTCGACGGCGAGCAGGTGGTGCGCGCCGTGCCCGACATCGGCTACCTGCACCGGGGCATGGAGAAGATGGCGGAGAACATGATCTACAACGAGTTCCTGCCCACCACCGACCGGATGGACTACATCGCCGCCACCTCCAACAACTACGGCTTCGCCCTGGCCGTCGAGCGGCTGCTGGGCATCGAGGACAAGGTGCCCCGCCGCGCCAAGGTAATCCGCATGATGCTGCTGGAGCTCAACCGCATCATCTCCCACCTTTTCTGGCTCGCCACCCACGCCCTGGACGTCGGCGCGATGAGCGTTTTCCTCTACTGCTTCCGCGAGCGGGAGTTCGCGATGGATTTGATGGAGGACTACTGCGGGGCGCGCCTGACCCACAGCGCCGTTCGCATCGGCGGCGTGCCGCTGGATCTGCCCGACGGCTGGCTGGGACAGCTGGCCAAGTTCGCCAACGAGCTGCCCGGCAACATCAAAGACTACGAAGACCTGCTGACCGAAAACCGCATCTGGCGGATGCGTCTGGAGGGAGTCGGCGTCATCGACGAAGAGATGGCCAAGAGCTGGGGCTGTACCGGCATCATGCTTCGCGGCGCCGGCGTACCGTACGACATCCGCAAAGAGGAGCCCTACGAGCTCTACGACGAAGTGGAGTTCGACATTCCCGTCACCGACAGCTGCGACAGCTACGGCCGCTACAAACTCTACATGGAGGAGATGCGCCAGTCGGTCCGCATCCTCCAGCAGCTGATCAACATGTACGACGAGACCGAACCGCAGCTGATGGCCCACGTGCCCCAGTACATCTCCGCCCCCAAAGAGGACATCATGACCCAGAACTACTCGCTGATGCAGCACTTCGTTCTGGTCACCCAGGGGATGCGTCCGCCGGTGGGCGAAGTCTACGTCCCCACCGAAAGCCCCAAAGGGGAGCTGGGCTTCTACATCAACTCCCAGGGCGATCCCTACCCCTACCGGCTGAAGATGCGGGCCCCGAGTTTCTGGCACTGCGGCATCCTGCAGGATCTGCTGCCGGGTACCTACATCGCCGACATCGTCACGATCATCGGCAACACCAACATCGTCTTCGGCGAAATCGACAGGTAAGGGAGAGAGAATGGTACGATACGACCTGCGTCATCTGCACGACAACTTCTACGACAGAATGATGGAACTCCTCGACACCGGCACCAAGCCGGGCGAAGTCGCCATTTTCCTCTTCGAGATCGGGGACTTCTCGCCGATCCAGAAGAGCGCCGATCTGGTGAAAGAGGCGGGCCATGAACTGCTCAACTCGCTGAAATTCAACGAAGTTGACTGGACCATTTCGGTCCGAAGGAAAAAGTAGTGGCCCGAGTGGTTTTCTCGACCTGGCGCGGCGAGTTCATCGACAACCGCGGCAAGCCGGAAGAGGAGTGGACCGAGTCGCAGTACAAGCTTCCCGAGCAGTACGAAACCGATCGCAACGCCAAAGCCTTCATCGGCTGGGACGGTTTCGCGATCTTCGACGAGAGTGTCGACGTGGTGCGCCTGGGAACCGAGTACGCCGCGACCTACCAGAAATACTCCGAAGCCTGCGGCCGCTGCGCGCCGGGCCGCTGGGGCGGGCGGATCCTGTACGACCTGATGGACAAGATCGCCCGCGGCGAAGGCGAGGTGAGCGACCTGGAGCACCTCAAAGAGGTTTCCCGCACGATGATGGAGACCTCCAAGTGCGAGATCGGCCGCACGGTGCCCAAGCCGCTTCTGGACATGATGGAACACTACCATGAGACCTTCATGGATCTCATCGAAAACAAGAAAAAATCTCCCCACTACGACCTGGACGAGATCGATTACATCGCCAAAGTGACGGCGCCCTGTATGGACGCGTGCCCCACGCACGTCGACATCCCCGCTTACATCGAAGGGGTCCGGGACCTGCGCTACGACGATTCGCTCAGGGCGACCCGCCAGACGATGCCCCTGGCGCACACCTGCGGCCGCGTCTGCCCGCACCCGTGCGAGGACGAGTGCCGCCGCGCCAACCTGGACGAGCCCATCTCGATCATGGAGCTCAAACGCATCGGCGCCGACTACGAGACCGACCACGCCTTCGAGTGGCTCCATCCGGTGGAGCCGAAAAAAGAGAAGACGGACAAAAAAGTCGCGATCGTGGGCGCCGGCCCGGCGGGCCTGACGGCGGCGTACTACCTGGGTCTCGAGGGGATCCAGTGCGACGTCTACGAGGAGCTGCCGGTCCTGGGCGGCGAAGTGGCCGTGGGCGTACCCGAATACCGGATGCCCATCGCCAAGTACAACAAGGATATCGAGCTCTGCCACAGCGTCGGCACCAACTTCATCACCAACACCAAAGTCGACGCCGAGATGCTGCGAAAGTTCGACAAGGAGTACGACGCGACGCTGCTGGCCTTCGGAACGCGCCTGAGCAAGAAGGTGCGCGCCAAGAACGAGCGTGAGGATATGCCCGGCTACTGGGGGGCGATCAATTTCCTCGACTGCGTGAATCTTTGGGAGAAGTACCGGATCCCGATTCCCGAAGAGGTCCGAAAGCAGCAGATGCTCGACAAAGAGTACGTCGATCTGACCGGCAAGACCGTCGTCTGCGTCGGCGGCGGCTTCACCTCCATGGACGTCGTGCGCTGCTCGATCCGCGCCAACGCCGAGAAGGTGATCATGCTCTACCGCCGGGACGAAAAGACGATCATCCGCAACACCACCTACGAGGAGTACCACGAGGCGGTGGAAGAGGGGGTCGAGTTCATCTTCCACTCGGCGGTCGAGGAGATCATCGAGGACGAAGAGGGACGCCTCAAGGCGCTCAAGGTCAACCGCTTCGAGCTGGTTCCCGATCCGGGCGGCGGACGGCCGCAGCTGGTCAAGATCGAGGGGGCCGACTTCATCATCGAGTGCGACTACCTGATTCCCGCCGTCAGCCAGTCGGCGGATCTGGGCCTGCTCCCCGAGGAGTGGGAGCTGGAGCTGACCAGCTGGAACACGCTTAAAACCAACGGCCGCGACTACATGACCAGCCGCAAGGGGCTTTTCGCCGCAGGCGACTGCGAATACGGACCGATGACCATCGTCAACGCCGTGGGCCAGGCCAAACGGGCCGCGTCGGTCATCAGCCGATACGTCCATACCGGCGAGATCACCCTCACGGACGAGGAGATCATGGAGGATCACCTGCGCAAGCTTCGCGTCTACGACAAGAACGAGAAAGTGACCGGATGGCTGCCGGGTCTGCCGCGTCAGGTGAGCGAGAAGCTCGGTGTCGACGAGCGCAAGTACAACAACCGCGAGGTCAACCTGGGCTTTACCCAGGAAGAGGCGATCGCGGAAGCGGAACGCTGCATGCGATGCTACTACATCGCCATGACAGCGGTTTAAGGATGTGGGCATGATTACATTGACCATCGACGGACGGAAAGTCGAAGCGAAAAAGGGCGACACGATCCTTCAGGCGGCGCGACGGGCGGGGATGTACATTCCCACCATGTGCTACCTGAGCAAAGTCAAGCCCATCGCCTCGTGCCGCCTCTGCGTCGTCGAGGTGGAGGGCGCCGACGGCTTCATTCTCAGCTGTCAGGCCCCGGCCCTCGACGGCATGGAGGTGCGGACCAATTCGGCCGAGCTCTACGGCCACCGCCAGAACATCATGAAGCTCTACGACGTCAACCACCCCCTCGAGTGCGGGGTGTGCGACAAATCGGGCGCCTGCGACCTGCAGAACAAAACCCTGGAGTTCAACGTCGGCAGCCAGGAGTTTTCGGCCAGAGATCACAAGCGCGACCTGCGCAAATGGCAGTTTATCGGTTACGACGAGTCGCTCTGCATCCTGTGCGAAAAGTGCGTGCATGTCTGCAACGAAGTGATCGGCGACGACGCCATCGAGATCCATTACGGCGGATACGGCTCCAAGATCGTCCCCAAGGGGACCGAAGAGCTCGAGTGCACCAACTGCGGCGAGTGCATCGCGGTCTGCCCCGTGGGCGCCATGATCAGCACCGACTTCCAGTACAAGGCCAACGCCTGGGAGCTGGAGCGGGTCCCCGCCAGCTGCGCCCACTGCTCCGCCGGCTGCCAGCTCTACTACGAACGCAGGTACGCGGGCATCGACGCGGGCAGCGAACAGAAGATCTACCGCGCCACCAACGAGTTCGAATTCACCACCCTCTGCGGGGCGGGGCGCTTCGGCTACGATTTCGAAAACCGTGTGGAAGGCAAAGATGAAGCCGCTTTCGCCAAAGCGGTCGAAGCCTTCAAAAAGGCCAAAAACGTCCGATTCACCAGCCGCATCACCAACGAAGAGGCGCTGATTTTACAGAAGCTCAAAGAGAAGTACGGCTTCAACCTGGTCAACGACGATGCCCGCAACTACCGCCGTTTCCTCGAGAGTTACGGCGCCATGACGGGCAAGAGCCTCTTCGGCGGTTCGCTGGAGAGCCTGGCGGACGCCGACGGTATCATCGTCCTGGGAAGCCGGATTCTCACCGACAACCCCGCGGTACGCTACCACATCACGATGGCTTCCAAACGCCACAACGCCCGGGTGATCTACATGCACCCGATGGAAGACGTGCAGATGAAAAACGTCGTCACCCAGTTCGTCAAGTACGAAGTGGGGACCGAAGAGGGTGTGCTGGCTCTGCTGGCCAAGACGCTGCTCGACGGAAAGATCGACATCAAAAAGATCGACACCTTCCTCAAAGACCTCGACGAAGGGTACTTCAGCGCCGAAAGCAACGTGGGCGAAGAGGAGATTGAGGAGATCCGGCGGCAGCTGGCCCGCTGCAAGCGGGTCGCCCTGGTGATCGGCGAAGACTGCATCAACCACGACCGCGCCGAAAACATCGCCAGGCTGGCGGCCCTTTTCGAGCGGTTCGGCGGCATGGAGGTCCTGCCGGTCGCGCCCAAGACCAACTCTTTGGGCGTGGCGCTGATCTGTGACCTGGACGAGATGGCCGAAGGTTTTACCGTCGGCTACAACGCGCCGGGCGATTTCGTGCTCTCCAACCTGGGGGAAGGAGACCTGGCGATGCCGGCGCTCAATCAGCAGGAGGGGACGTTTACTACGCTCGACAAGCGGGTGGTCCCGACCCATGTGGCGCTGCCGTTTGCGGGCTACTGCCTCAACGACATCGCCAACGCCCTGGGGGTGGAGGCGGCCTACACGATCGACTACACCCAACGACTGCCGGAAGAGGCGGGGTTCGAAAAGATCCGGTTCGACGACATTCCCTATCGTTTCGACAACAACGGCGAGGTACGGGGGTATGCGCTGCGCCGTCTCAAGTGCGCCGTCGACTCCTCGCTGGAGGAGATCGCCGACCTTCCCGAATTCAACGGGCCGGTGCTCTACCGATGCGATCCGGTGCTGCAGTTCGGTCCCCAGACCCATCGCGCCGAACAGCTGGCCGATGAAGAGGCGGCGCTGCTGGGATCGGCCCAGTTCGCCGCCGCGGCGAAGCTCAAAGAGGGCGACAGGGTGAAGCTGAATGTCCACGGATGCGAGATGGAACGGGTGTTTAGAATCGACCCCGACCTCAAGGGCACCGTGGCCCTCAATCCGACCTTTGACTTGGGATTAAGAGAAGATTTGTTATCTTCAAATTATCGTTACAGCCAAAGCAAAATAGAAATCGTGGGACATGCCAATGAGTGAGATTACTATCAAAATCGACGGGAAAGAGTGCACGACCAAAGAGGGTGAATACATCCTCAATGTCGCGCGCGCCAACGACATTTTCATTCCTGCCATCTGCTACCTGACCCGATGCAGCCCCACGCTGGCCTGCCGTATCTGTCTGGTGGAGGCCGACGGCAAGCAGGTCTACGCCTGTAACGCCAAAGCCAAAGACGGCATGGAGATCACGACGCTGACCGAAAACATCGCCGCCGAACGCCGGGCGATCATGGAGGTCTACGACGTCAACCACCCCCTGCAGTGCGGCGTCTGCGACCAGTCGGGCGAGTGCGAGCTGCAGAACTACACCCTGGAGATGGGTGTCGATCAGCAGCACTACGCCATCAAAGACGTCGACCGCCCGGCCCAGGACTGGGGGCTGATGCACTACGACCCGGGCCTTTGTATCGTCTGCGAACGGTGTGTGACCGTCTGTAAGGACATGATCGGCGACGCGGCGCTCAAGACCGTACCCCGCGGCGGCGAGCCTCTGGACAAAGAGCTCAAAAACGAGATGCCCAAAGACGCCTACGCGATGTGGAACAAGCTCAACAAATCGCTCATCGGCCCCACGACGGGCGAAACGCTCGATTGTACCGACTGCGGCGAATGTATCGCGGTCTGCCCCGTCGGCGCGCTGGTCAGCAGCGACTTCCAGTACACGACCAACGCCTGGGAGCTGACCAAAATTCCCGCGGCGTGCGCCCACTGCTCGGCCAACTGCCACATGTACTACGAGACCAAACACACCAGCATCGACGACCCGAGCCCGAAGATCTACCGGGTCACCAACGAGTGGAACTACGTCTCGCTCTGCGGCGCCGGACGCTTCGGTTTCGACTTCGAAAACCGCGAGGCGAAAAAGGACGAGGCGGCCTTCGCCAAAGCGGTCGAAGCTTTCAAGAAAGCCGACACGATCCGCTTCTCCTCCGCCATCACGAACGAAGAGGCGCTGATTTTGCAGCGGCTCAAAGAGAGACACGGCTACAGACTGATCAACGACGACGCCAGGAAGTTCGGCGAATTTGTGAAAGGCTATAGCAAGATCGCCGGCACGAGCCTTTGGAGCGGTGACCTGGAGACGGTGCACCACAGCGACTTCGTCGTCAGCATCGGCAGCCAGCTCAAGTCCGACAACCCCAGAGCGCGCTTC
>Ga0256843_1003577_pt1 | contig 10737 bp, 10 predicted proteins | sample AlvinellametaG_FD_191572 | JGI IMG/M metagenome (GOLD analysis project Ga0256843, IMG submission 191572) | Pompeii worm associated microbial communities from hydrothermal vent at the East Pacific Rise, Pacific Ocean - Alvinella | ecosystem: Host-associated > Annelida > Integument > Unclassified ... | reverse complement strand
AAGAAACCATGTGTAGATTTTCTTTTTGTCCACTTATATTTTCTAATTCTATTTAACTTTCCTGGCATAATTAGTAATTAATATCTAAACTATTTTAATTTCACTTTAAAAACTAGCAACTAGTTAACTAGAAACTAGTCAAAACACTATCTAATATAAGGAATTAAACCTAACTCTCTTGCATTAATAATAGCTTTTCTAACTTTTTTTTGATGTTTAACTGGAAGTTTAGTAAATTTTCTTTTTTTAATATTACCAAATCTTGTAACAAAATGTTTTAATAATAAAACAGATTTCCAGTTAATTAAATATTCATTATCTTTATTAAAGATTGATTTTGTCATATTTAATATATTAACCTTATAAAATATTATTCACTAGCTTCTTCACTAGCATTTTCTTCTCTATTTTTTTTATTAACTAATAATAAGTCATTTACAACTATTTCAGTTAATATTCTTCATTTTTCTTCACCTTCAATTTCTACTTTTCTATTATGTAAATAACCTCTTATATAAACTAAGTCTCATTTACTTAATAAAGAAACAGCTTTATCACCTAATTTACCCCAACAAGCTATTTTATGAAATTGAGATTCTTCTCTTCTTTCTCATTCTTTTGTTAACCAAGTTCTTTTTGTTGCCAAATTAAACACAGCTAATTTTTGTCCATTTTGAGTTTCTTTCAATAATGGATCATTTGCTACCCATCATAATAATATCACCTCATTTACTGTTCTCATTTTAGTAACTTACAATCTAAATTAAGATTTTATTTCATTAAATACACCTGATTTAGATAAATCAGAAAAATCTATATTTGCTAATTCTTTTTCAATTTCTTTAAATTTTAAGAATTTTTGATCATCTTGCATTCTTAAAACCTTATATCTTACTACAGGTCCTATAATACCTAATTTTCTTTTAAATTCTTTAATTGTTTCACCTTCTAATTCTGTATATAAAGAATAGAAGTATGGATTATTTGATGAACCTATTTCATGTAAAGTTTCTAAATAACCAATATCATCTCTATCAAGAACTTTTCAACCAAAAGATTCTATCATAGATTCTACTTCTTTTTTTGTATTATCAATAGTTTCTTGAGAATTTGCAGCATTAAATAATACTACTACTTCATATTTTGCTAAAGCCATAATTTTTATAATATTAATCTAAATAAATTAGTCATAAAGACTAACTCCGGAAAACAAAGCTAGCCGGAGCTCCTAGCATTTTATATAGAATATCTAATTACTTCAACTAATTCAAAGTCTGAAGGAATTAAAGATTTTACTTTTTTACTATCATCTCTTATCCAAGGTTGTTCCAAAAGAACTAAATCAGAATATAATTTATTCAATTTACCCATAACAATTTTTTCAGCTATATCAGCTGGTTTACCAGATTCAATAACCTCTTGTTTAAATTGTTCTGCATATTTAGCTTTTTCTTCTTCTGGAATATCTTCAACCTTTGTATAATCAGGATTCATAGCTACTGCTTGTAAAGCAATTTCTTTAGCTACATTTTCTGCATCAGAATTTGTAGATTTATAAGAAACAATACCTACTACTTTTGAACCTGGATGTTCATAAATATAAGCTTGTTCTATTTTCTTTTTTAAGATATCTACTATTTTAACATTTTCTCATACTACTGCAACAGTATCTGCAATAATATCATCTAATTGTTTTTTCTCTTCTTCTGATAAATCTTCTAAAGAAGTAATTTCTTCTTTATTAAAAGATAATAAAGTATCTAAGATTTTATCAGCAAAAGAAATAAATTGTTCATTTTTTGCAACAAAATCAGTTTCACATGCTAATTTAACAGCAACAACTGTACCATCAACATATTTAACTTTTACAATACCTTCATTTGTTTCTCTATCTGCTTTTTTAGCAGCTTTTAATGCACCAGATTGTCTTAAAACTTCTTGTGCTTTTTCTAGATCATCACCAGCTTCTAATAAAGCAGCTTTACAATCTTTCAAAGGAGCATTTGTCATAGCTCTTAATTTTTTTAATAATGCTATATCTACTTTAGCCATATTATTTTTAGATTAAAAATTAAACATCTTTTTCTTCTTCATCATTATATTCAAACTTTACATCAAATACATTCAACATCCAAGATCATATTCCTGCAAAAAAAGGAAACAAAATCTTTTCATCACCATTAATTTCTACAACATATTTTCATTCCCAAACTTGTTTTACAAAGATTACCCATATTATAAGCATAAACATAAATGCAAGAAATGGGATAAACCCAAAAAAGGGAATAAAAAAGAACATTATAGAAAATATAAAAACAAGAAAAAAGACAGCCCACCATCACATTGCCTGTCTTAAATGAAAAAGTTCATATTTAGATATATCTCATTTAGTAAGAGCTATTAAAAGTCAAACTAAAAAGTAATATAAAATCACTTTTTTTCTTTCAGACTCTGATGGCACATAATTTTCTTGTAACATTTCTGTTACATCTAAATTAAGACTGTCTTTTTTATTTTCCATATTATTTCAATAAATAATTTAATACATAATTCACACTTTCATAAGAATTAGTATTCATTACTAACAAATCTTCTGTTTTTAACCATCTAGATAAGTTAGTATTAGCAATAGCTATATAAGGAATTTTTGCTTTTTCTAATTCTTTAATAACTCAAGAATTATATTCAGCATCTACAACTATTACTAGATCTGGTAGTTTAGTTAAGTTTGTTACACCATTGTAAACTACTTCTAATTTAGCTAATTCTCTTTTTTTCATTAATTGCTCTTTTTTAGTTATTTTCTCAAAAGCAGGAGATTCTATAAATTTTTTTAATTTATTTAAAGATTGTATTCTTTTAACAAAAGTTTCAAAGTTAGTAAAAATACCACTTGGAACTTTGTTATTTAAGAAAGAAACATTAGAAGAAGTACATATTTCTGCAACTTCATCTCTAAATGCTTCTTTGTCAAATACAACAACAATAGATTTACCTTCACCTTTGGCAGTATCAACTTTTTCTTTTAAAGAAATAAGTCTATCTGCTATTTTTTGAGGATCAAGAACTATTTGTTTATCTTTTGTTCATAAAACCATAGAATCAGTTACTTTTGGAAAATAGTCTGATCTAGTTGTTCAGATATATACCTTATTTTCAACTAATTCATTTACTAAAGTGCTTTTATCTACACTAGACATATAAGTTATATTAATTTTTAAATATTACTATTTCAAGTTAACTACTGCACCTGCTTCTTCTAATTTAGCTTTAATTTCGTCAGCTTTATCAGCTTCAACTTTTTCAGCTATTACTGCTGGGATAGTTTCTAATTTAGCTTTAGCTTCTTTTAAACCTAAACCTAAGATTTCTTTAACAGCTTTAATAACTGCTATTTTTTTATCACCAACTTCTGCAATTTCTACAGTAACTTTATCATCACCAGCTTCTTCAGCAGCACCACCTGCAGCAGGACCAGCAACTACAGCAGCTGCAGCAGCAGATACACCAAATTCTTCTTCTAAAGCTTTTACTAATTCAGCTAATTCAACAACTGTTAATTCTTTAACTAAGTCCATAATTTGTTGAGATTTTTCTGTTAATGCCATTTTAATATTAATTAATAATAAATATAAATATTTTTTTAGACAATAGTATTATACTATTTTTTGTCTTTAATTTGATCTAATACTCTTACAAATCAAGAGATTAAATTAGAGTTCACTGTAACAAATCCTTGTAAAGGATATTTCACCATATATAGGAATTTTCAAACCAATTCCTCTTTTGAAGGTAGACTTGCAAGTACAGATACATACTCAGCATCTTGCCATGCACCATCAAACCATCCTCATAAGTAATTTAATTTAGAAGGAGCTTTTTCTTTTTTCCATTCTTTTTTATAGTTTTCAACTATTTTCAAAGTTGATATACCATCTCCTTGCAAGAATAATACTGCAATAGAAGAAGATAAGTTAGAAATATCTACTTCTAGACCTGCTTTTTCAGCAGCTAGTGCAAATACTTTCTTTTTAACAACTTTGTATAAAGCTCACTCAGCTCTAAATTGTTTTCTCATAGCAACTGAAGCAGAAACTGGGATTGCTTCATAACTTAAAACAACCATATTATCTGCATCTTTGATCAATTGCTCATATTCACTTACTAAGTGGATTTTTTCTTTTTTTGTTAGAGCCATCACAAAGATTTAAAAATAAAAAATTTCCCTTTCGGGAGCATAATTACGAAAAATATGTAATATGTCTCCCTTAGGATTTACATAATTACCTAAGATCTTCAACCTTATTTTTTAAACATAAATGGGCCAGGTAGGACTCGAACCTACGACCCAGCGGTTATGAGCCGCTTGCTCTGACCAACTGAGCTACTAGCCCGTATAAAAAAATGGTGGGTAATATAGGACTCGAACCTATGACCCCCTGCTTGTAAGGCAGGTGCTCTCGCCAACTGAGCTAATTACCCACATAAATATAAACGACCCTACGGGGAATCGAACCCCGATTTTTGGATTGAAAGCCCAATGTCCTAGCCGTTAGACGATAGGGTCGTAAATTAATCAAGACAGCCAGATGCGAGACTTGAACTCGCGACCCTTCGCTTACAAGGCGAATGCTCTACCAGCTGAGCTAATCTGGCAAAATGGCGGGATTGACGGGACTCGAACCCGCGACCTCCTGCGTGACAGGCAGGCGTTCTAGCCAGCTGAACTACAACCCCATATAAGGTAGCCTAAGCTACTTTTCTTGCTAATCTAGATTTTTTTCTAGCTGCTGTTTGTTTTTTAATTATTCATTTTTTAGCTGCTTTATCAATAGTAGAATAAGCTTTTGTTAATAATGAAGATAAATTATCAGTTTCTTTAGCTTCTAAAGCTTTTAAGAAATTTTTAATAGCTTTTTTCATAGCAATTTTATATCCTAGATTTACTTCATAATTTTTTAATGCTCTTTTTGCAGCTTTTTTTGCAGATTTTTTAATAGCCATTAAAATATATATTTTATTAAATTTAAATACCAATCAAACTCCAAGGGTGGGACTCGAACCCACGACCCAGTGGTTAACAGCCACTTGCTCTACCAACTGAGCTACCTTGGAACAAAGTGGAACATTTATAATGTTTTTTATATAATTTTCAATACAAAATTTCACGAAATACCGAGGGTGGGACTTGAACCCACACACCGTAAGGCATCTGGTTCTAAGCCAGACGTGTCTACCAGTTCCACCACCTCGGCGAACATATTGCGGGGGTAGGAATTGAACCTACGACCTCCGGGTTATGAGCCCAGCGAGATACCACTTCTCCACCCCGCAACAAACTGGGATGGTAGGACTCGAACCTACGAATGCTGGATTCAAAGTCCAGTGCCTTACCAGCTTGGCGACATCCCAACAATAGATAGCGGGTGACGAGACTCGAACTCGCAACATTCTGCTTGGAAGGCAGATGCTCTAGCCAATTGAACTACACCCGCAAAAACAAGAAATAGTTTAATACATATAGAAGGTAAAAGGCCTGAAAGTTTAACTTGGTTATTGTTATTTATTTTTAAGCACTGCTAGATAAGTAATCCATCTCCACGTTCTCGTAGAGATACCTTGTTACGACTTCACCCCAGTCGTCAGCCTTCTCCTTGATCCCTATTCAGAATCTTCAGAGAAGACCAACTCCCATGGTGTGACGGGCGGTGAGTGCAAGGAACAGGGACATATTCACGGTAGTGTTCTGACCTACCATTACTAGCAATTCCAACTTCATGTAGTCGGTTCCAGACTACAATCCGTACTTAGACGCGTTTTATCCGATTTGCTCCAGGTCACCCCTTCGCTTCAGTTTGTTTCACGCCATTGTATCGCCTCTGAAGCCCCGGACATAAGGGCCATGATGACCTGACGTCGTCCTCTCCTTCCTCCGGGTTACCCCGGCAGTCCCCTTAGACATATTTAACTAAGGGCAAGGGTTGCGCTCGTTATCGGAATTAACCGAACACCTTGCGGCACGAGCTGACGACGGCCATGCAGCACCTGTCACCTGGCTCCCAGCAAGCTGGGCACCCCTCCCTTTCGGGTGGGTTCCAGGGATGTCAAGCCCGGGTAAGATTCTTGGCTTATTATCCAATTAATCGAGACAATCCACTGCTTGTGTGTTCCCCCGCCTATCCTTTTGAGTTTCGGCCTTGCGGCTATACTCCCCAGGCGGTGAGCTTATCCCGTTAGGTTCAGCACTGATCTTTTGACCAACGCCTAGCTCACATCGTTTACAGCATAGACTACCAGGGTATCTAATCCTGTTTGCTACCTATGCTTTCGTCCATCACCGTCAGATTACCAATAGTTAGCTGTCTCCACTTTTGGCGTTCTTCCCAATATCAACGCATTCCACCGCTCCACCGGGAATTCCACTAACCCCTTAGTATCTCTAGTTATACAGTATCTATCCCCTTCCTGAAGTTAAGCTTCAGTCTTTGAAGATAGACTTATATAACCGGCTACGGACCCTTTACGCCCAGTAACTCCGGATAACGTTTGAAGCCTACGTATTACCGCGGCTGCTGGCACGTAGTTAGCCGCTCCTTATTCCTGAGGTACCGTCATTCGTCTTCCCCCAGAAAAGAAGTTTACACCCCAAAGGGCTTCATCCTTCACGCAGGATGGCTGGATCAGACTTTCGTCCATTGTCCAAGATTCCTCACTGCTGCCTCCCGTAGGAGTACGGGCCGTGTCTCAGTCCCGTTGTGGCCGGTCACCCTCTCAGGCCGGCTATCCGTCATCGCCTTGGTAAGCCGTTACCTTACCAACTAGCTGTTGAACCGCACCCCCCTCCTAGAGCGGATAAATCCTTTACTCTTTAGGTATCTCAACCTTAAGAGACTATTCGGGATTAGCACCGTTTCCGATGTTATCCCAAACTCTAGGGCAGGTTAAGCACGTGTTACTCACCCGTCTGCCACTGGATTGTTTGTTCCGAAGAACAAATTCTCCCGTTCGACTTGCATGTGTTAAGCCTCCTGCTAACGTTCATCCTGAGCCAAGGTCAAACTCTTCATAATAAAGCCTTTTACCCTCTATATGTATTAAACTTTTAAATATCTTCCTTTTAATTATTTAAGTGTTTCTTATACACTTAAGATGGTGGCACTGACCTACTCTCCCACCGGTAAAGACCAGCAGTACCATCAGCCGATATAGGCTTAACTTCTGTGTTCGGTATGAGAACAGGTGTTTCCCTATACCGCATAAGCACCACCATCTTAAGTGTATATTTCACATAACATAATTATATATATCAGAAAGGATAAAGTCTCATACGACATCTTAGTACTAGTCAGCTTCACACATTTCTGTGCTTCCACCGCTAGCCTATCAACCTAGTAGTCTCCTAGGTGTCGATTGGAGAACCTTGTTTTGAGGTTGGCTTCGAACTTAGATGCTTTCAGTTCTTATCCTTTCCCGGCTTACCTACCCAGCTGTGCTCTTTTGAAACAACTGGTTCAGCATAGGCCAGTGCATCCCGGTCCTCTCGTACTAGGGACACATCCTCTCAAGTTCTCAACAGAAACGGTAGATAGGGGCCGAACTGTCTCACGACGTTCTGAACCCAGCTCGCGTCCCGCTTTAATGGGCGAACAGCCCAACCCTTGGGACCTACTACAGCCCCAGGATGCGACGAGCCGACATCGAGGTGCCAAACGGGATCGTCGATGTGAACTCTTGGATCCCATTAGCCTGTTATCCCCGGAGTAGCTTTTATCCGTTGAGCGGATCCCCTTCCACTCGGAAGATCCGGATCACTTTCACCGTGTTTCCACTCTGTTCGACCTGTCAGTCTCACAGTCAAGCTAGCTTTCGCGAATACACGTCCCGCACGGTTTCCATCCGTGCTAAGCTAACCTTTGTACGCCTCCGTTACTCTTTAGGAGGCTCCCGCCCCAGGTAAACTGCCTAGCAGGCACTGTCCCCCAGATTTCTGGGGTTAGAGCCAAAACATATCATGGGTGGTATCTCACTTGACGACTCCGGCACAACTTGCGTCGTACCATCAAAGTCTCCCACCTATACTGCACATGATATGCCTCGACCCAATACCAACCTACAGTAAAGCTTCACAGGGTCTTTCCGTCTAACCGCTTCCACTCGGCATTTTTACCGAGATTGTAATTTCACCGGGTCTAGGGATGAGACAGTGTGGAGATGGTTATGCCGTTCATGCGCGTCGGAACTTACCCGACAAGGTATTTCGCTACCTTAGGACCGTCATAGTTACGGCCGTCGTTCACCAGTGCTTCACACAAGAGCTTGCACCCCCGTGCTTAACATTCTGGCACCGGACAGGCATCACCCTCTATACCTCCTCTTTTGGAGTTCGCAGAGAGCTGTGTTTTTGATAAACAGTCCCCCCCACGTCATTCGCTGCGGCCTTCCTGTTTCCAGGAGAGGCAGGGCTTATCCCGAAGTTACGCCCGCTAATTTGCCGAGTTCCTTATCCCTAGTTATCCCGCTCGCCTTGGTATTCTCTACCTGCCCACTAGTGTTAGTTCTTGGTACGGGCTAACTGCTTCAAACGGTAGATGTTTTTCTTGGCACCAGATCTATGTATTCCATACTAATGTATGTCTTTTTCCAAACTCGCCTTAAGTAGTACGGATTTTCCTATACTACCCCTCCAAGCTTTTGCTCGGAGACGACTTGTTTGTTAAACTCCCATATAGGAAGCATACACACAACCCAATGCGTCACACCTTCCCTCACAGTTAGGGGCTGGAATATTAACCAGCTTTCCATCGGTTTCGCCTTTCGGTTTAACCTTAGGTCCCGCCTAACCCACAGTCGTCGAACGTTGCTGTGGAATCCTTAGGCTTCCGGCGTGGAGGATTCTAACCTCCAGTCGTTACTCATGCCAACATTTTTACTTCTATACTCTCCACTATTCCTTGTCGGACTAACTTCATCAAGTATAGAACACTCCTCTACCGTACTCTAACTCAATTGTTAGAGACTTTCAGCTTCGGTGGATAACTTGAGCCTCGTTACATTTTCGGCGCACATCTGCTCGGCCAGTGAGCTATTACGCACTCTTTAAAAGATTGCTGCTTCTGAGCAAACCTCCTAGATGTCTTCGCAAATGCACCTCCTTTGCCACTTAGTTATCTCTTTGAGACCTTAGCTAGAAATCTGGGCTGTTTCCCTTTCCACTACGAAGCTTATCCCTCGCAGTGTAACTCCACTGAATTCCCCAAGGTATTCGAAGTTTAGCAAGGTTTGGTAATGCCTCTCGACACCCCTAGCCTTACCAGAGCTCTACCCCCTTGGGATCTTATCAGCAGGCCCACCCTAAAGTGGTTTCGAGGAGAACCAGCTATCACCATATTCGATGAGCTTTTCACTCCTAACCACAGGTCATCGGAAGGACTTGCAGCTCCAACCCGTTCGGACCTCCTCCTATATCTCTATAGGATTCATCCTGCCCATGGCTAGCTCATATGGCTTCGGGTCTAACTAGCATGACTCATTCGCCCTATTCAGACTTGGTTTCCCTTCGGCTTCGACTATCACTGTCTTAACCATGCCATACTAGTTAACTCGTTGGCCCATTCGTCAATAGGTACGCGGTCACCCGAAGGCTCCCACTCCCTTGTAAGCACAGGATTTCAGATTCTATTTCACTCCCCTCCCGGGGTTCTTTTCACCTTTCCCTCACGGTACTATTCGCTATCGGTGTAGTTAGATATTTAGCCTTGGAGGGTGGTCCCCCCTTCTTCCTACGGAATTCCACGTGCTCCGCAGTACTCAGGATCTAACTCGACGATAAGCATCTTTTCGAATACAGGACTTTCACCTTCTATGGTTCAACTTCCCAGTTGATTCTTCTAAGATCTTATCTATCTTTATTGTTAGTCCATACCCCACTCAACTAGGTTGAATGGTTTGGGCTTCTCCCCTTTCGCTCACCACTACTCAGGGAATCTCGTTTGATTTCTTTTCCTCCAGGTACTGAGATGTTTCACTTCCCTGGGTTGTTCTCCGTAATTCTCGGAGCATCGACCTATAGTCGATAGGTTCCCCCGTCGGACATCTACGACTAATATCGGTTGCAGTGACCTCGTCGTAGCTTTTCGCACACTACTACGTCCTTTACTCTCTAACTACCCTAGGCATCCGTCCTGTGCTCTTAAACTAGACTTTATCCTTTCTGGATATATATAATTATGTTAAACATCTTCCTTCTTTTTCTTATCTTGCCGATAAGTGAACACCATATTACTTTTTTATTTTTTAATTTCAATACTTTTTTTGACTTTTTTTGTTCTTTTTAAATCCAATCCTTTAGAAGGCTTTTAAGTATAAGGATTAATCTAATTTTTTTCTAATTCTCTCATATCCTTCACTAGTCATATTGTAAGTAAAATTTTCCATTCATAATAATTTTATATTATCTCAAGCTCATAAAATTAAATAATTATCTTTAAACTAGTTAAAATCTTTTAAATTTTTCAAAATCTTCCGGTGTAAAAATAATTTTTCACTTTTCATCTACAATAGGAATATAAATCCCTTTCTTAGCTATTGTCTTAAAAACTTCTTCCTTATGTAACTCTGATTTCAAGACTATAAAATCTATATGAAAACTTCAAATTCATGTTCTTATTCAATAATGTCAATCAAACTCTCATTGAATAGAAAACATTTCAGTTTCTTTATATACACTTCTATAATCTA
>Ga0256843_1003576_pt1 | contig 10740 bp, 10 predicted proteins | sample AlvinellametaG_FD_191572 | JGI IMG/M metagenome (GOLD analysis project Ga0256843, IMG submission 191572) | Pompeii worm associated microbial communities from hydrothermal vent at the East Pacific Rise, Pacific Ocean - Alvinella | ecosystem: Host-associated > Annelida > Integument > Unclassified ... | reverse complement strand
AAAAATACATACTTTCCAAGCTTCTAAAAAAAATTACTTTTTTCTTCTACTTTTTTTCTTCCTTTTTCCTATGGTGATGGAGGAGAAGTTGAGGATAGGGGGTTTGACAAAAACAACGGGTTGGAGGATAAGGGGAAATAAGATTGGCTTTTTCCAAAAGTTCCAAATCTCCCAAAAGTTGGTCATAAGAGCCATCATACAAAATTTTGTGATTTTCCCCCAAGACTATTACCCTTTTTCCCAGTTGATATCCCATCATTAAATCGTGGGTTGCCACCACTGCCGTAATTTCCAATTGGGTAAAAAAGTGGGTAAACCAGCCGGTAATTCGGGGATCTAAAGCGGAAGTCGGTTCGTCCAAAAGAAGAAGCGATGGGGAGTAACTTAAAATTGCCCCCAACATAACCCTCTGTTGCTCTCCCCGGCTCAATTCCAAGGGGTTGCGGTTAAAAAGATGGGAGATTTCCAACTCTTTCCCAATTTTTTCTACTCTCTCTTTCCAATCAGGTAACTGAAATTGACGGGGCGAAAAGGCTATTTCATCGTAAACGGTGGGGTTGAAAATCATACTTTCGGGATCTTGAAAAAGTAAACCCACCTCTTTCCGGAGCTCTTTCGAAACCCTTTTCCCTATTTTTTTTCCCCGGAAAAAATATTTTCCCTTTTGAAGGGAGTAAAGCATTCCCAAAACCCGGAGAAGTGTAGATTTTCCACTCCCATTGCTTCCCAATAAAACAATCTTTTCCCCCTCTTCTATTTCCAACTCTATCCCTTCCAGCCCCACCCTACCATCGGAAAATTTGTAATGTCCATTTTGGAGGGAAATAAACTTACTCAATTTCAACCTTTCTGGAGAGTGAAAAAAAGGGAGAAGAAAAAGGAAAACTACAGAATATATTTGGTAGTCTCTTCGCTTTCAATAATCTCCTCAAGTCGCTCTTCCACATATTGGGGGGTAATTTCCACCTTCTGTCCCTTATATTGGTCGGCATCGAAATTTATATCCTCCAACACTTTTTCCACCACCGTATGGAGGCGTCGGGCTCCGATATCTTCTGTCTTTTCATTTGCCACAAAGGCATAATGGGCAATTTTCCGGAGGGCTTCTTCGGTAAATTGGAGGTCAACCCCCTCCACCTCCAAAAGTTTTTGATACTGCTTGATAAGGGAGTGTTTTGGAGTTACCAAAATTTTGTAGAGGGCTTCTTCATCGAGGCTATCCAACTCTACCCGGAGGGGAAAGCGTCCCTGCAATTCCGGAATAAGGTCGTTGGGTTTGGAGATATGGAAAGCCCCCGCAGCGATAAAGAGAATATGGTCGGTTTTTACATACCCATATTTGGTATTGACCGTTGACCCTTCCACAATCGGGAGTAAATCCCGTTGAACCCCCTCTTTACTGGGGTCTTGTCTCTGGTTACCGGTGGTGGCGATTTTATCGATTTCGTCGATAAAAATAATTCCATTTTCCGCCCGTTTCAAAGCCTCTCTTTTTATCTCCTCTTGGTTGAGAACTTTATCGGCGGTTTGCCGTCTTAAAAGCTCTTTGGCTTCGGCAACGGTTACCTCTTTCTTCTCCTTCCGTCCGATAAACATTCCGAAAATTTTGCTCAAATTCTCTTGGGCGTGGTTTAATTCGGGGGGAAGATTGGTCTCTTCCACAACCCCTTTTTCAATTTCGATAGTGATTTTCCTATCGTCCATTTCCCCCTTCCGCACCTTCTCTTTCATTTTTTCGAAACTCTTTTTATACTCCTCCTGTCTCTGGGCGGGGGCAGTTTTGGGAATTGGAGGGATAAGTTTATGGGTTATCTCTTCAATAATCTTTTCCTCTATCTCCTCCCGGGCTTTTTCCTCAAACTCCTGCTTAACCAAATTGATGGAGTTATTGACCAAATCCCGTATCATACTCTCCACATCTCTCCCCACAAATCCAACTTCAGTATATTTACTTGCCTCCACCTTAATAAAGGGGACTTTCAGCATTTTTGCCATTCTCCGGGCAATTTCAGTTTTTCCAACCCCGGTTGGTCCAATCATCATTATATTTTTGGGGAGAATATCCTCTTGCCATTCAGGGGGAAGTTGCATTCTCCGATGCCGATTCCGGAGGGCAATGGCAATAATCTTTTTCGCCTGCTTCTGTCCCACAATATACTCATCTAAATATTTGACTATCTCCCGTGGTGTCATAACTCCCCTATTCCTTTGTTGTCAAAATTTTAATATTGGTATTGGTATAGATGCAAAGCTCTCCAGCAATTTGTAACGACTCTTTTACCAGTTTTTCCGGGGAAATATCGGGGGCAAACCGATCCAACGCCCGGGCAGCGGAGAGGGCAAAATTTCCTCCACTTCCAATTGCGGCAATTTTTTTATCTTCCGGCTCCACCACATCACCATTTCCAGTTAAAATAAAGAGATGGGAGGGGTTTAAAACTATCATCATTGCCTCCAACCGCCGGAGATATCTATCTTTCCGCCACATTTTGGCAAAGTCAATTACAGACTTGACAATATCCCCTTTCCGGCTTTGGAGTTTATCTTCAAACATTTCAAAAAGGATAAAAGCGTCGGCGGTGCTTCCTGCAAACCCTCCCAATACTTTTCCGTTGTAGAGGGTGCGTATTTTGGTAGCATTCCCTTTTAAAATTGTATTTCCAAAGGTAACCTGCCCATCTCCTCCAATCACCCCCACCCCGTCCCGGCGGTAAGCCAAAATTGTAGTCGCTTCCAGTTGAATCCCCATTACTCCCCTTCAACTACCAAATGGAGGGTAGCGTGGATTCCGTGTCCCAGTTTTATATCAATTTCATATTCTCCAACACTTTTGATAGTGGGAGAATTGATATCTCTTTTATCAATCTCAATCCCGTGGTTTTTGAGCTCTTGGGCAATTTCTTTATTGGTAATTGCCCCATAAAGTTGTCCATTTGCCCCCAATTTGTGGCGAATTACCAATTTCAAACCTTCGATTTTTTCTTTCAACTCATTAATTTTTTTCAACTCTTCTTGGAGTTTGGCTTCCTCTTCCGCCTTAATTTTTTCCCACTCTTTTATAGCTTGAGGAGTTGCTACTTTAGCCAATTTCCGCGGTATCAAGTAGTTTCTCCCATACCCATCTTTTACTTCTTTAATCTCTCCCCGTTTGCCCAACCCCTTTACATCTTCCAGTAAAATTACTTTCATTGCGGTTATCTCCTTCTTTTTAGCCTTTTAATTTCATTTGCATTTTACTAAAAATTAGCTAAAATTGCAAAGAATCACCGATTGATACTTCGGTAATAAAGGGCAAAATATGAGGAAAATTACTCCCATAGATAAAGAAGTTACTTTTGAGGAATTGGGGTTAGCCCGTCGACCAGTTATCTCCAGAACAGACCTAAAAGGGGTTATAACTTTTGTAAATAAAGCCTTTGAGAAGTTGACCGGCTATAGTCGCGAAGAGCTTATTGGACAACCCCACTCGATTATTAGACACCCGGATATGCCTAAAGCTATCTTTAAGGATTTGTGGAATTCCATAGAAAATAATCACAGATGGAGAGGATTTATAAAAAATTTAAGAAAAGATGGGCGTTATTTTTGGAGTGAAGTTTTTATTGAGTCCGTCTATGATGAAAATGGAATCAAAAGTGGATATGGGGCAGTCTATAAACCTATGTCCCTTGATGACAAACGGAAATATGAGGAAATCTATAGAGAAATGAGGAAAAAGGAAAAAATATGGTAATTTTCCGGAATGGAAGAGTTATCGGCGTGGACAAAGCTTTTTTAAAAAGTTTAAATGAGCGATTGGACACCCTCTCCTATCTTTTGAATTTAATTGAACTCCAAATTGCCTCCCTAAACCAAGACTCGATTGAGTTGAAAGGGGAGAAGTTTTATGTAAAAAAACGGGAAATTTTATCTGTTGAAGAAGATATTGCTATTTTCGAGCTCTTCCCTGTGGAAGTTGGGGGAGAGCGGAGGGATCGGAAAGTAGTCCCTATTATCCGGGGAGAAAAAGTCCCCTTTGCAGTAAAACGGCGGGGAGAAAAAGAGGAACTCTCTACCCCTGAAAAAGTGGAAGTCTCCACTTCCCAAGAGCAAAAAGTTGACTCCCCTTCCATCTCCTCTTTTATTGGAGGAAGTGCTACCGCTACTTTAGGGGAAAAAGTAGCAGAAAATATGGAAAACCTTTTGAGCCACGGAGCGGAAAAACTTTTGGAAAAAGGGGAAGAGGAAAAAATTTCCAAAAAAGAGCCGACCCCTGAAGTTTCCCCCAAAGAAGAGGAATTACTCTCCGGTTTGGAGGATTTGGAGCCTGTAATTTCTCCGGAAAAAGAGAAAGAGGTGGAAATTACCACTGAAGAGGGGAAAGAGAAGATTAAAGGAGCCTCCCAAGAGGCAGAGGTAGATGACCTTTTGGCAAATCTGGATAATTTGGATTTGGAACCTACTCCGGTGGAAGAGCCAACTTCCATTTCCCCAGAAAAATTGGAAAAAGAGGTGGAAGAGGTAAAAGAGGAGTTGGAAGAGTTGGACCTTCCTCCTTTAGATGAAATTGCCCCTGTTTCTACCCCAGAGTCCGGAAAAGAATCAAAAACTCCGGCGGAAGAGAAAGAGGAAGAAAAAATTATCATCGATAATATCGATCAATTGGTAGACAATTTGGGAGTGGAGGGGATAGATTTATTGGAAAAAGGGGCAGAAAAAGCTCAAGAAGTAAAAGAGGAGGAGTTGGTGCCTCCACCAATTCCCGAAGATGCCCATTTGGAAATTCCAGAGCCGGAAGTGGAGTCCCTAAAACCTACCTCCTCTCCATCTGAAACTGAAACCTCCCCAAAAAGTGAAGAGGAGACCCTCGATTTGGATGACCTACTGGGAGATATTGAACCGGAAAAACTTCTGGAAGAAGTAAAAGAGGAGGAGTCTAAAGAAAAGGGAACTAAAGAAGAGGAGATAGATGACCTCTCTTTGGAAGAGCTTCTCCCGACAGAGGAGACAAAAGAGAAAAAAGAAGGGGAGAATCTGGAAGATGACCTCCTCTCCCTCCTTCCAGAGGAAAAAGAGGAAAAAATAGAAGAGGCTCCATTGGGGGACTCTTTGGATACTCTTTTGGAAGAGGAAGAAGAGAAAGAAAAACCTTCCAAAGAGGAGTCTCCCAAAGAGGAGTCCACCCCGGCGGAAGAGAAGAAAGAGGAAGCACCCCAAGGGGAAGAGGGTTTACTGGAGAATTTGGAACTGGTAGAGGAAGAGGAGAAAAAAGAGGAGAAACCGCAGGGACCAATTATTCTCCAGTTTGAAGATGACTTTGAAGAGGTCCGGGAACTACTCCGGGAAGATACCCAACGGGCACGGCAAAAAGTAAAAGAGGAACTCCAAAAAGCCTCTTTGGAATTGGGAATTCCCGAAGATTTGGGAGCAGACCTCTTCAAAGATTTAATCAACCAAATTATGGGAGAGAAAAAATATTTCAAAAAGATTCTCAAAGTGGGTGATTATGAAGAACTCCACAAAACTGCCCACAAATTGAAAGGGGCAGCTCTGAATCTCCGCCTCTCCCAAATTGCGTTGATATTGAAAATGATTGATGAATATTCCAAACGGAGAGAACCGATTGACACTATCGCCAATTTGGTAGATAGTTTCTATCAATTTATGGAGAAGGTAAAAGATGTAGACCAAATTATCGGGAAAGAGGAGACCGGAGGGGGATTTGGGGTATCTTCAACTACCCCAAGTAGCTCCTTCAGCTCACCCAGTGGGGAAGATGGTGGAGAGAGAGAAGCTTCCGTCTCTACTCCCAAACCCAAATTGACCCGGATAATTATCAAAACTATCCGGAAATATTTGGAGAAAGGGGACGAGAAAGCTTTTCAACGGGATAAAAAACATATAGAGAAGTTGCTAAACACAAAACTCAACTCTCTTGACGATTTACGAAAATTTATAGGTGAGTGAAAGGAGACTAAATGAAATTGGGAAGGCTTCTCTCTTTTAGAACCCTAATACGGGTTGCAGTTTATGTCCCCAGTGCTATTTTGGCTCTGGCAAGTGCCTTTTACCTTTTTACCAACTTAAAAGATTATATGCGGACCCAAGAGAATGTTCAATTCTTAAAAGCCGCCCAAGCAATAGATAAACTTATCAATGCTTTAGACCAAGAGCGGAGTGCTACTACCATTTACTTCGTTTCCCGGGGGGCTTACCCCCAATCCCGGGAAGCGGTCTATCAAGCCCGGGTAAAAACGGAGCAAGCAAAAGCCCAATTGGATAAAATTATCAATGAAAATCCAAAAATCCGCGAAATTCTCCAAAAAAACAATATTATCACCCAATTGAAAAACATCAATCAAATCCGAATCAATATAGACCGGTTTACCACCGATTTTAATGACTGGTTCTTTGGCTACTTTACCAACCTTCAAGAGCAACTTACAACCAGTGAAGCTACCCTCCTGAAAAATATTCCCGAATCTTTGAAAAAAGTTTACATTATCCGAATGCAATTCTCCAAAATCCAATCCTTTAGCGGAATTGTAAAAGGAATGGGAGCTTATTATTTGACCGCCGGTCTCCCAATGAGTGAAAACGATTACAAAAAAATCTTTTTCAACTATTACCATAGCGTTAACCTCCTTCCTATTGAAAACTTGCCCGCCGATTTGAGAAAAAAATATGAAAGCGATAACTTTAAAAATTTGGAAAAAACTATCCAAACTCTCCTTTTCCAAATTGAAGAGTCCAATGTAGCCTACTTTCTGGGGGAAGATTTCAGTGGATATCCCATCGACCCCAACGAATATATGAATAAATTTAACCAACGGAGTAGCTACTTTACTGCCACTATTCTAAATCTGGACTCTACTATTACTAAAAAATTGCAAAGTATTATTAGTAAGTCCCAATTTAACTTGGCGTTGAGTGTTCTCCTTCAACTTTTGGCAATTGCCCTCTTTATCCTTGGACATTACATCAATAAACAGATGAGTAAACACATTGAAGATTTGGGAGACCTTATTACCGACTTGGGACCAATCCTCGGGGAAAAACAACTGGAATTGGATATCGGGACTGCCGAAGGTATGTCCAAAGCTATGGAAATTGTAAATAACGCCATTACCACCACCCAAGAATCGATTAAACGGGCAGAAGAAGCCTCCAAAGCCAAATCTCTATTTTTGGCAAATATGTCCCACGAAATTAGAACTCCCCTCAACGGAATTTTGGGATTTTTGGAACTCCTCAAAACCACAGACCTCAACGCAGAGCAGATGGAGTATGTAAAAACTATTGGTCAGAGTGCCAAAAGCTTGCTCCAAATTGTTAACAATATCCTCGATGTTTCCAAAATTGAGAGCAACAAAGTTACCCTCGAAATTATCGAATTTAAAGCGATTGAGGAGTTTGAAAATACCCTCGAAATTTTTGCAACTCCCGCTGCCCAGAAAAATATTGAGTATGTAGCAGATATCTCCCCAGATATCCCCACCACTTTGAAAGGTGATGTCCTCAAAATTAAAGAGATTCTCACCAACCTTTTGAGTAACGCCGTCAAATTTACCAACCCCAAAGGAACCGTTAGCGTTACAATCCGATTGATGAATATTGAGGATAATAAAGCCAACCTCTACTTTGAAGTAAAAGATACCGGTATCGGTATGAGCGAAGAGCAGAAAAAGAAAGTTTTTGAAGCCTTTGCCCAAGCCGATGAATCTGTTACCCGGAAATATGGTGGAACCGGTCTGGGACTTACCATTGTCAAAAGTTATGTGGAAATGATGGGTGGGGAAGTGCAAGTTGAGTCCGAAGTTAATAAAGGAACCAAATTCTTCTTCAACTTGCAACTGGAAATTGCCGACCCCGCCCCCAAATATGCCCACGGCAAATTCAAAAGCATTACCCTCGGAAGCCTTTATACCCCCAGAGATACCCTCCGCGTCGAATACTCCAACAATTACCTCAACTTCTTTGGGGTCAGTAAACTGGTATTCAAAAATGAAAAAGAGCTCAAAGCCTCCCTCCAAAAAGAGAAACTCAAAGGAATTGTTATCTTCTATGAGGAGAGCGACCCCGATATTGTGGAAAAAGTTTACAACGCCACCGACCTCCCAATTATCTGGATCGCTTCCCTTGCCAAAAAAGAGGAGTTGGATTCTATGGGGGCAAACCTTACCATTTTTGACCCCATTACCCCAACCAAATTCTTCAATACCCTCAATTACCTAAAACATCGGAAACGGCTCCATCAAATTGAACAACAACGGGAGCAACGGAGAGAGCCCAAAAATATCTATCAACTCCGCGCACTTATTGCCGAAGATAACCCAATCAACCAAAGACTCCTCCAAACTACCCTCAAAATGTTGGGAGTTGAAAGCGATGTAGTTCAAAACGGATTGGAAGCATTCAATAAATACTCTATGAACCCAGACCGATACGATGTAATCTTTACCGATATTCAAATGCCGGTTATGGATGGGGTAGAGTTCACCAAAGAGGTTCTGGAGTATGAAAAAGAGGAAGGAATTCCCCATACTCCAATTATTGCAGTAACCGCCAATGTATTGAAAGGGGACCGGGAAAAATTCTTGGGTGCCGGAATGGACGACTACATCTCCAAACCTATCGAAAAAGAACAACTCCTCGATGTTTTGGAAAAAGCTGCCCGCGGTTACTACACCGAATTCCGGAATGCCGGTGCAGTTGATGAAGGTGAAGATGCCGATGATGATGAAATTGTAACCACCTCCCAATCTACTTCTTCCCAATCTTCCCAAATGGAAAACCAATCCACTTTTGCAAGGGAAGAAGAGGGGAAAAAAGAGGAAAAAAACCAAAAAGAGGAGGGAAGTTGTAGTATAATTGTTGCAAGTGATAGCCCATTTATCTCCGCCCTTCTGGAAGAGTTGTTTCCAGACATCAAAACTCCAACTACCAAAGAAGAGCTTTTCAATGTAATAAGAGAATGTAAAGGAAAAGTATATGTCTTGGTAGATGAGGAGTTTGATGGGGTTAAAAATAGCCAACTGGTGGCGGAATTGAAATCTCTGGATCCTGCCATTTATGTAATAGCTTTGAGTGAAGAGCCTATCCAAGGAGCCGATAAGGTTATCGAAGAGGTAGACCCAGATATGTTGGAGAAGATTATTAAAGGAGCCAACTAATGACCGCACTGGTGGTAGATGATGATATGATTAATCGGAAACTCCTCAGTAATATCTTGAGGAAATCGGGAATAAATGTGCTGGAGGCAAGTAATGGTGCGGAAGCAATGAAATATCTTAATAAAGCTGATGTAATATTACTTGATATCATAATGCCCATTATGAATGGGATTGACTTTATAAAAGTAGTGAGGGCAGATGAGGAGTATAAAGATTTACCAATTCTGGTGCTTACTACCGACGACTCCAAAAAGGAGGAGGCTTTAAAGGTGGGGGCAACCGATTTTATTATTAAACCTATCTCCCCCATCTATTTGATGGAAAAAATTAACGAGGTTACCAAGGAAGGGTAAGAGCACCGGAGGAAGGATTATCGATGAAATTTTTAATTGTTGACGATGATGAAGTTACCCGGAAATACTTAAAAAATGTCCTCAAAAGGTTTGGAGGTGAAATTATCGAAGCCTCCAACGGGGCGGAAGCCCTGAAAAAAGTTGATGAGGATGTGGATTTAATTTTACTTGATGTTATTATGCCTATTCTGGACGGGATAACTTTTTTAAAAGTCTTGAAAGTTTTAAACAAAAATCCCCCTCCAGTTATCGTCGTTACCATCGACGACACCCGGAAGGAGGAATTGAAAAAATTGGGGGTTGAAAGCGTCATTATTAAACCGATTTTTATTGAAGATATTATTAAACAAATCGCTCAAGTTATGGAAGAGCGAAGTAACCAAAATATTCAACAACATAATTAGAGGAAATAGGGGGAAAAATACTCTTTTAAAAGGGAAAGGGCGGAAAGGGGTGATTTTTTATACTCTTCTTTCACTCTTTCCACTACTTCCACTCCGAAATTTGCGTCTTTATAAAGATAATATCCCAAAATCTGCAAAAAATTCCGCGGTTTGTTTGTAAATACTCCCCTCTCAAAGTCAATAAATTTTACTTGATCCACAAGAGGATTATAAATTATGTGATAGAATCGCCCCAATTGCTTGTGGAAAACCCCCAACCTATCCAGATGATACCCCCCTTCCAACCCCCGATAAAGTGCCCGATAGTAGAGGGGGGTTCCTATCAACTCCCCCAACGGCTTGCCTTCCACCAACTCCATAATAAAATATCGCCTTCCCCGATAAATAGGCTTTGGTGCCCACCTCCCATTTAAATAGTTCAAAATCTCCCACTCTTTGTCAATATCGTAATTTTTTGCCCATTTTATCACCCCTCTTCCACCCCCTTCCAACTCCACCAAATAAACCTCCCCCCTATTCCCCTCTCCAATTTTTTTTATAACCCTATAATCCATTCCCTCCCTTTTTTCCTCTTCTCTTAACCTTCCAAAAGAACAGATGGGACGCACTCTCGGAATTTTAAAAAATATCCTTCACCATTTCCACTTTTCCAGCGGGGGTTTGGGTCAAATATCGGCATTGGGTGCGGGTTAGTTTGGTTTTAAAATCGACTTTTGGAAAGGGGGCGGAGGGGTTCCGGAGGGCAATGGTGCCCGACCGGATTTGAATATATTGGTGGGTGTAGAGGTGAAAACCGGAAATTCTGGAGGGGATTTGATTTTCCTTCCCTTC
>Ga0256843_1003575_pt1 | contig 10741 bp, 11 predicted proteins | sample AlvinellametaG_FD_191572 | JGI IMG/M metagenome (GOLD analysis project Ga0256843, IMG submission 191572) | Pompeii worm associated microbial communities from hydrothermal vent at the East Pacific Rise, Pacific Ocean - Alvinella | ecosystem: Host-associated > Annelida > Integument > Unclassified ... | reverse complement strand
GTTTAAAACTGCTGATTCTTCCGAGTGAATCTATTTTAATTTCGAAATTTTTAGAATTTACCGTAGCTATTGTAGAGATTTCTGTTTTTGTTACGTTTTTTGAAACTTTTGTGTTTTGAGTAGCCGTAGCTTTTTGCTGAACCGTTTTGTTCTGCTCTAAAACTTTAGCAGCCGCTTCTTGCTGTGGTGTAAGAATGAAGTAATCGTAAGCCACGAAAAACGCAAAAGAGATAACCGTAGCAATCAATATTCTTCTTAATTGTCCGCTATTGTCCATTTTCAGCCTTTATTATTATATATTTGTCTTTTTTTTCCGTAGGTATCAGCCAGTATTTTATTTTGGGCTTTTTTATAAAAAAAGATCTATGTTTGAGTTTTTTGTCAACAACAGGAAAATCTATTCCGCCTTTAAATAATTGATTACATCTCAGTATTCTTATCAATGATTTAAAGACAGCTCTTATTAATTTGTCGTTTTCAAATTCTATTTTTGCATATTCGGAACAGCTCGGATAATAACGGCAGTTATTCCCAAGCATAGGACTTATAAACAGTTGGTAAAATTTAATTAATTTTACTGCTGAGTTTTTTAAACTCTTTTTTAAGTTCTTCAAAGTTGTATTCCGATATGTCATTTTTGGCAACTATTGCGAATCCGCCGCTACTTAACACATCAAAAGCGATACTTCTGATTCTTCTTTTGATTTTGTTTCTTATAACGGCTTTTTTGGATATTTTTTTGGATACTACTGGTGAGATTTTCAGTTCATCAAAGGGGAAATAAAAAACAATAAAATTTTCACTATATAGTTTTCTCCCCTTTTTGAAAACTTTAATTATCTCTTTTTTGCTTAAACCGCTAATCTTTTTCTACCTTTTGCTCTTCTTCTTGCAAGTACTTTTCTTCCGTTTTTAGTCTTTAGTCTTGCTCTGAAACCGTGAGTTCTTTTTCTTCTGATTTTGCTTGGTTGATATGTTCTTTTCATTTAAGCTCCTTTTTTGGACGGAATTTTATCAAAAAAATCAATATAATCCTAATTTTCCGTCTTTTCTTCTGTAAATAACTCTTTTTTCACCTTCAGTGTCTTTAAATACCATAAAATAAAGACCTGAGTTTTTAAACTCTTCCACCGCTTCTTCAATAGTAAGAGGTTTTTCCACATCAAGCGGCATTTCGATGATCTCATCCTGCTCTTCTTCCACGATGAGTTCTTCAATTCTGTCTTTTTTGTGATGATCTGTTTTTTTATCGTGATATCTTCTTAATAGTTTTTCAAGTTTATCTTTTGCTTTATCAAGTGCGGCATACATATCTTTATCTTTATAATGTACAACTGCCGTACCTTTTTCAGGGATATTCATAATTATTTCAACTGTGAAAAAGTCTCTTTTGTCTTTTTCGATTGTCACGATTGAGTGCATAATTCCAAGATTATATTTTTCTACTTCGCTTACCACTTTTGAAATATGGTCTTTCATAGCATCAGTAAGCTCAACATTTCTACCAACGATTGTTACGTTCATGGTATCTACTCCTTTCTAATTAACTAAAAGCGCAATGCTTTAATATATTATATCTTATATATTAAGGATTTTGAAGGGTAAAACGTACTTTTCTTATATGAAAGTCCTGATTTTTAGAAGCGACTGTTACATATATCAAAACACTGCCGTTCGTATCCGGTGTGCTTATTTCCGAGCAGTGACAACCCTGCCACTGCGCTGATGAACAGTTACCGTCGATAAAATAGTGAAAAGTGATATTTACATCAAAAAAATCATCACCCGTTTCAATTTTGTCAAGACACCTGTTAGAAGCGCTGACACTGTGCCCCTGAAGTGCCAAAATTGCGTATTCCGTCGCACTTTTAAGCATAAGATCAGCCCTCGTATCCACAAAAGACCTTGTGGTGTGTACGCTGCTTGATGTGCTGAAGCTGAGTATCATCACACCAATTACTGACATAACTACGATAAACACAATTGTAATTATTAAACTAAACGACTTTCTCAAAACACAACCTTTTCTTTACACAATGTAAGATTATAATCATTAAGTTTGGCTGACGGAGATGTGATACAAATGTAAAGTCTTATGATTCCGCCGTCTTCTTTGAATTTAAACTGAGTAACATGCGTAGCCAGCAAAGACCAGTTTCCGTCCATATACATTTCCGCATTCCACGGAAAATAGTTTTGTCTGAGTGTAAGGTTAAAATCATTATATCTTGAATCATAAACAGGTACAATCGCCATTGCACCTCTTACAATATAATACCCTTCATATACGGTGGTCGAATTCGTAGGTGAAATCGCCTGAACGGTAAGGTTGGTGTCGGTATTAGGTGTGATTTGGAACACCCTTTGCGCATTGTGCCCGTAATAACCGTACGAATTGTTAACATCCGAAAAATCCCCTCTTCCGTCCGGCCCGCTGAAAACCAGTACATCGTATTTTTCAGCAAACACGTCACCGGTATTCGGAACACCCCAGCTGTCTATCCATGCCTGGTCTATCTGTTTTGTGATAGAAAAGTTTGAATCGGGTGTTATTATTTCATATGTGTCATTTCCCAATGTTTTTGTTTTTTTAAGATCCACAAACCCGCTCCATCCGGGCTGAACCCTGTTTTGTGATGCGTCCCACATACCCCTTTTTGAATATACGGAGACGTTTAGCCATTCCAAAACGGGATATCTGTAACTGTTTGATGAGCTTAGTTCGTTTACGGATATAAAGTTTTTATTACCGCTTGTGTTACAGTCATTGTTCGTGGCGTTACATTCTACTGCAATAACGCTGTTTTTTATTCTGTTTTGCAGTTTTGCGGCTATTATGTTTAAAACCATGTCGGTTTTAAAAGAGAGTCTGTTGAGCTCTTTTGATTTAACATAACCAAGATAAGTGTTTCTTAATATTTCTGTGGATATCGTCCCCAATATCCCGAGAATTACCACCACAAGTATCAGTTCAATTAAAGTAAAAGATCTTTTCATCTCGTTATTTCCTCTAATGAGAGATATTTACTCGCACCGATGTTTGACGTAGGATATTTAAGCGTTATGTTCGTATCTCCCACACTTGCCCATATTGTAATCAGTTTAATGTTTGAACCAGGAGTATTTGTCGAATAATTAAATTCAAAATCACTGATTTTAGAAAGATTTGTACCGTTGTATGTTGCAGAGTCGCTGATATATTTAACCTGCACGTGAATTGTATAATCCGATACCGTTTCACTGTAACCGTTAAAATCGTCTATATCGTCAAATGTGGAGATGTCAGATGCGTTTTCGCCCGTATCAAGACCTATAGGGGAAGTTGTATTCGCATCGCCGCTTCTTAAGAGGTTGTTGTTGAATTCTGTTTTTCCCTTTCTGCTTGTTTTGCCTGCGTATGTTGAAGAGTAATTGTTATAAAGTTCACTGTCCCCGCCTGTTGCGTTCAGATCTTTATAAAAATTTTCCCCGATTGTGTTGTTTTCATCAAAATACCTGCTGTTTATAATGCTCAAAAGCGTAAATTCCTGAAAAAACACCTCTTCTTTCATAACAAGTTTGGATGAGTTTGTCATAGTCTGAAAAATAAAAGGAAAAGAAGACATAACAATGCCTAATATTACGATTGATACAAGTAGTTCAAGAAGTGTGAACGCTTTATATTTTTTTGGATTTTTCATATGTGCTTCTTACGGCCTTGATAATTTTACCTCTTACACCTTCACTCTCAAGCACGTATACACCCTCGGCCGTTGTGCCTTTTGGTGACATTACCGAATCTTTTATTTCCGAAAAACCGTTTTGCATTGCGGCAAAACTATTAAAAAGCCCTCTTGTAAGTTCATTTGCCTTGTCTCTTTTTAAACCAATATAAACTCCGCCGTCACTGAACGCTTCGGCAACAAGAGCGAGGTAAGCTGGACCGCTTCCGATTATCGCAGTTGCCATATCTATTTCGTCATCGTTTTCCATCCAGATTGCGCTGCCTATTTTAGAAAAAATCTCCATTGCCAGATCTTTTGCACTTAAATCGCCTGTAAGAGCAGTTGTAGACGCCTGATATTTTGCAGCCACGTTAGGCATTGCCCTGATGTATGCTTTTGCTTTAATTCTTTGAAGTTCTGTCAGACTCTTACCGGCAAGAATGGATATAAGTACGTCAGCCTCACCTTTGATTCTCATAGAAACTTCCTGAAGTGCATACGGCTTAACGGTAAGAAGTATTGTTTTTCCTGTAATATCAAATCCGTCAAGCATGTAATAATCACACTCAAACTCTTTTGCGAAAGATCTGAGTTTGTTTTCATCCCTTCCTACAACACAAAATTCCATTTCGCCTTTCAGTCCCGCGGCTATTGCCTTCGCCATGGAACCGTAACCGATAATATAAATCATTGGCCGTTCTTTATAAAGTTTTTTAAAGGTTCGGTAAGACCGTATCCGTATTTTTCAAGTATAACCTGCCCCATAAGGTTTTTATCAAGATTAAAAATCAAAGGAGCGGCAAAATTTACCGTAGATTCGATAAAAGGTTTGTTTACTATCATTATGTTTAATACTAAAAATTTTGTATTTTCATCTATCTGCAGAGCTTTCTGATCATGCTCGGAAATCTCAAAATCATAATCAGCCCTAACTAAAAACGGATTTATTAACGTAAATGTAACTTTATCGCTTTTTAATGTGTAAAAATTATCATCAATCTGTTCAAGGTCAAATTCTTTAACATCTTCAAACCCCAAAACAGGCAATACAACTTCAAACTTCATTTTTATCCTTTTTGTTAAATAAAGCAATTAATATTCCTAATTATAGCACAAAATAATTCCGTTGCGCCATATTCCGGAACCTGAAAGAATTTAACAACATATTAATTAAATATTGTATAATTGCACGAAAAAAGGATTTTTTTATGAAAGAATACAATCCTCATGATATAGAACAGAAATATTATAATTTATGGGAAAACAAGGGATTTTTCGAGGTTGATTATTCAAAAAAGAAAAACTTCTGCATTGTTATGCCTCCTCCTAACGTAACGGGAAGCCTTCATATCGGACACGCTTTAACATTTACACTTCAGGATATTATGGTCAGATACAAAAGAATGGACGGTTATGCCACACTTTGGCAACCCGGTACTGACCATGCCGGAATCGCAACTCAAAACGTTGTTGAAAAACAGCTTCTTGCCGAAGGCAAAACAAAAGAAGAACTCGGCCGCGAAGCGTTTTTAGAAAGAGTATGGAAATGGAAAGAGTTCTCAGGCGGTACAATTACAAAGCAGCTTAGACATCTCGGGGCTTCACCAGCATGGAGCAGAGAAAGATTTACAATGGATGAGGGACTGCAAAGGGCCGTAAGGGTTGCGTTTAAAAAACTGTACGAAGAAGGTCTTATCGTAAAAGGCAACTATATGGTTAACTGGTGTCCTAAAGACGGGGCTTTAAGTGATATTGAAGTTGAATACGAAACTCACAAAGGCCAGCTTGTACATATTAAATATCCTATTAAAGACAGCGATGAATTTATAGTGGTTGCCACTACAAGACCTGAGACGTATTTCGGTGACACGGCGGTTATGGTAAACCCTGAAGATGAAAGGTACAAACACCTAATCGGAAAAAAAGTAATCCTTCCGCTTGTTAACAGGGAAATTCCTATCATTGCTGATGAGTATGTAGATATGGAATTCGGAACGGGATGCGTAAAAGTAACACCTGCACACGATCCGAACGACTACGAAGTGGGACTAAGACACAACCTTGAACTAATTAAAGTATTCGACGAAAACGGTATTTTAAACGAACACGCTCTTGAATTTAAAGGAAGAGACAGAATTGAAGCCAGAGAAGATATTATTAAAAAACTTGAAGTTAACGGATTTATCGAAAAAATAGAAGAACACACTCACCAGGTAGGACACTGCTACAGATGTAAAAGCGTAATTGAGCCGTATGTTTCGACTCAGTGGTTTTTGAAAAAAGAAGTGGCTATTCCTGCTATTGAAGCGGCAAACAGAGGAGATGTAAAATTCCACCCGAAACAGTGGAAAAACAACTACGACGCATGGATGAGAGAGCTTAGAGACTGGTGTATTTCAAGACAGCTATGGTGGGGACATCAGATTCCTGTATATTACTGTGACGAATGCGGACACGAATGGGCGAGCGTGGAAGAGCCTGCAGAATGTCCTAAATGTAAAAGCAAAAACTTCCACCAGGACCCTGACGTACTTGATACATGGTTCAGCTCAGCCCTATGGCCTTTTTCAACACTCGGATGGGAAAACGGCGAATGGGGTAAAGGTGAGAAATGGATGCCAGAAGACCTTGAGAGATTTTATCCGAACAACCTGTTAATTACCGGATTCGACATCCTGTTTTTCTGGGTTGCAAGAATGATGATGATGGGTACGCATTTCTTAAAAGACGTACCGTTTAGAGACGTATATCTTCATGCACTCGTAAGGGACGAACACGGTCAGAAAATGTCCAAATCAAAAGGAAACGTAATCGACCCTCTTGAAATGATTGAAAAATACTCGGCCGACGCACTCAGATTTACATTAGCAATCCTTGCGGTTCAGGGAAGGGATATAAAACTTAGCGAAGCCAAACTTATCGAGAGCAGAAACTTTACAAATAAACTCTATAACGCCGCAAGATTTTTAAAAATGCATCAGGAAAAATTTGAAGACCTTGAAAACACTGAAATCAAAACCGACCTTGGAAAATGGATGCTTTATAAGTTAAACGAAGCAACCAAACAGGTAAGACGCGAACTTGACGAATACAGGTTTAACGACGCGGCTATGACGCTTTACAGATTCTTATGGCAGGATTTCTGTGACTGGGGAATCGAGCTTAGCAAAGTCAGCAAAGATTCTATCAGTGAACTTGGAAGTATTTATAAAGAAGCTATGAAACTTCTTCATCCGTTTATGCCGTTTATTACGGAGTTTTTATATCAGGAGCTATCACAAACTGATATTGAAAACAACTCAATCATGCTTAAAGATTTCCCTGAGGTTAAAGAAATTGAAAAACCTGCGGATTTTGATATGATCATCGAAGCCATCGTAAGTCTTAGAAGAATCAAAGCGCTTACTGGGGCGAAAGAAATCAAAAAAGCGTACGTTCTTGCTAACCTGCCTGAGCTCGCGAAAGAATATATTAAAAAACTTGCCCGCGTAAACGAGGTAGAATTCGTAGATTCTCAAATTCCTAACGCTATTAGAGACATCAGCGACAATCTTGAAACAATGGTAAGTAAAGAAGAAGTCGATATTACTCCGCTTATCGAAAGACTTACAAAACAAAAAGACAAACTCAATAAAGAAATCGAAAAACTTGAGAAAAAACTCTCAAATAAAAATTTCGTTGAGCGTGCCCCTAAAGAAGTAGTTGAGAAAAACAAAAACGAACTTGCAGAACTTAAAGAGAAATTCCAAAAAGTCGAGGATGAGCTAAGGAAACTAAATGACTAAAAAAACCCTTTTACTAATTCCTTTCCTTTTTATTTTGGGATGTTCTTCCAAAAACCAGGTTAGCAACCTCACAGCTCTTAGCTGGCATAACAAAATCTATAAAGACATTCAAAACAACAACCTTGATCAAGCGGATGAAGATTTCTTATCCCTTGAAGCGGAACACCCTACTTCAATGTACATAAAAACAGACCTTATTAACCTGTTTTTGGCTCATCAAAAAATCGAAGAATACGACCTGTCACTTTTTTATCTGAACGAATATGAAAAAAGATACGCAACAACCGAAGAGATTCCTTGGATCGAATACCAAAAAATCAAACTGAAGTTTTTAAAATATCAAAACGCCTATACAAACCAGGAAATGCTTTTAAACATAAAAAACGAATGCAGTATGTATCTTAATAAATTTCCTTACAGCAACTATGCTCCGGAAGTTAGAACCATTCTTGTCAAAACCGATTTGACAAACAGATATTTAGATGATAAAATAAGTAAACTGTATAAAAAACTGGACAAAGAAAAAGCCGCAGAACTTTACAAAACAAAAATCCCTAAAAACTCAAAACCACCGGTTATTCCATGGTATAAAAAAATATTTTATTGGTAAGGAGAAACGTTGACATTAGAAAACTACAGTGAGTTGCCAAGTATCATTCCGGTACTTAAAGAAAAAGAACTTATATACCCTTTTATGATTATCCCTATCTTCCTTGAAGACAAAAACGACATAATTGCCGTTCAAAAAGCTATTAATGACCATTCTTTACTGTTTGTTTCGATAAATGACGAAGTGGGAACGTACGGAACAATCGGAACTATCATCAGAAAAGTGACACTTCCGGAAGGAAGGGTTAAAATACTTTTCCAGGGACTTACAAGAGGTAAAATTTTAGAAATTACTGACAAAAACCCTACCCTTGCTTTAATTGATAAAATTGAACCGAACACTTCCGCAGATGAAAAAGAGATAAGCGCACTGCTTGAAACTCTCAAAGAGCATATAATAACACTAAGCGACATAAGCCCGTTTTTCCCGAAAGACTTTATAAAAATTATCGACAACAACACGGATGCTGACAGAATCATAGATATAATCGCAAGTTCTCTCAAGCTGCCTGTCGAAAAAGGATATGAGCTTTTCAAAGAAACGGACACGCACGAAAGGCTTATCAAACTTATACACTTTATACTTGAAGAAATCGAATCAATTAAACTTAAAAACGAACTTTCAAAAAAAGTAATGGAACAGGTGCAGGAAGCCAACAGAGAGCACCTTCTAAAACAGCAGCTAAAACTGATCCAGCAAGAGCTGGGAATGACAAACGAACTTGAAGAGGAAATCAGGGAGTATTACGAAAAACTTGAAGAGCTGAAACCTCATATGCCGGAAAATGCATATAAAGAGATAAAAAAACAGATCGACCGCCTCTCGAGAATGCATCCTGAAAGTGCGGAAGCCACAACTACACAAAACTACATCGAATGGGCTCTTGAAATTCCGTTTGGCAAATATGCAAAAGAAGAGTTCAGTATAGAAGAGCTGAAACAAAGACTTGACAAAGACCATTACGGACTAAAAAAACCTAAAGAAAGAATAGTAGAGTATTTTGCCGCAAAAGAGCTTGCGAAACTCAGAAACAATGAATTTAACGGTGCGATTTTATGTTTTGTGGGACCTCCGGGTGTGGGTAAAACATCCCTTGCAAACTCGATTTCAAAATCACTCGACAGGGAACTTGTAAGAATCGCTCTTGGAGGACTTGAAGACGTAAACGAGCTAAGAGGACACAGACGTACATACATAGGAGCAATGCCGGGACGTATAGCCCAGGGGCTTATTAACGCAAAACAGATGAACCCGGTAATGGTTCTTGATGAAATAGACAAAGTCGCCCGTTACAGAGGAGATCCTACCGCGGTGCTTCTTGAAATATTAGACCCTGAACAGAACAGCGAATTCAGGGATTTATATCTGAATTTTGATTTGGATTTAAGCAAGGTGCTCTTTATTGCAACTGCAAACGACCCGAGCACAATCCCCGGTCCTCTTAAAGACAGAATGGAGATGATATTTGTAGGAAGCTACACTCCTCAGGAAAAATTTGAAATCGCAAAAAGATACCTGATTCCTCAGGAGATGAAAAAACACTCACTTAAAAAAAGTGAAGTCAGCATTACAGACAAAGCACTTATGGAAATTATAGACAAATACACCAAAGAAGCGGGTGTTAGAAACTTAAGACGCATAATTGCAAAACTGATGAGAAAAGCGGCATTAAAAATAATCCAGGGTGAGAAAAAAGTCAGAATAAACTCAAAAAACCTTGAAGAGTTCCTTGAAAAAGGATACTTCGGAATAGACAGTGTCGATAAAAAAGACAAAATCGGGGTTGTAAACGGCCTGGCATGGACACCTGTAGGCGGTGATGTGCTAAAAGTAGAAGCTGTAAAATACAGAGGCAGAGGCCAGGTGATATTAACAGGACAGCTCGGGGATGTTATGAAAGAGTCCGCACATATCGCATATACTCTTATAAAAGTATTAATCGACAACAAAAAACTAAAAGTAACGGAACGTTCAAAAGAGCCGATTTATTCTAAATACAACATCCACATTCACGTACCCGAAGGTGCAATTCCAAAAGACGGTCCGAGTGCTGGTATCACAATGACAACGGCAATAGCAAGCCTCTTTACAAACAAAAAAGTAAAAGCAGACGTTGCAATGACAGGCGAAATAACCCTAACAGGAGACGTACTGCCTATAGGCGGCCTTAAAGAAAAACTTATAGCAGCATACAAAGCAAAGATTAAAAAAGTGCTGATACCTGAGAAAAATTACCAAAGAGATCTTGACGATATTCCTGATGAAGTAAAAGAAGGGCTTGAAATAGTGCCTGTTAAAAGAATCGAGGAAGTGTTAAACCACGCACTTGTGCAATGAAAAGTGAAAAATGAAAAGTGAAAAATTTTTAATATTAATATTTTCCCCACTTCTTCTTTTTGCTTCCGTTAAAGAGGAAATAATTAAATTTTATCAATCACACTACCCTACAATCCATATTTTATCTATAAAATCAAACAAACCTTTTCCAAAACATTACAAACATATAAGTTTCAAACTAACAAACTATAAAATGCCCTCTTCCACTCTGATAATTGACAACAAATACTATTTTTTTACAATAAACGCCACAATAGACGTGTATAAAGCTCTTAACGTCATAAGAGTTAACCAGCTTGTAAAAC
>Ga0256843_1003574_pt1 | contig 10744 bp, 12 predicted proteins | sample AlvinellametaG_FD_191572 | JGI IMG/M metagenome (GOLD analysis project Ga0256843, IMG submission 191572) | Pompeii worm associated microbial communities from hydrothermal vent at the East Pacific Rise, Pacific Ocean - Alvinella | ecosystem: Host-associated > Annelida > Integument > Unclassified ... | reverse complement strand
TTATCCCTGTTTCTCTTTTTGTAGATCCTAGCATTGAGGCTATGGAGAAATCAAAAGAGCTTGGAGCGGAGATGGTAGAACTTCATACCGGTCTTTATGCCAATCTTTTTGCAATGCTACACTCAAACCTGCCTTACTCAAACCACTCTGTAAAAGAGCTTGAATTTCCTCGTAATGAGCTTGAAGTTCGTCTTGAAAAAGCACTCTCTGAAATCAAGATGGCAGCACTCCATGCGCAAAGAATAGGTCTTGAAGTAGCAGCCGGTCATGGGCTTAACTACCATAATGTAAGTGATATTGTTACCATTGATGCAATCACTGAGCTCAACATCGGTCAAAGCATCGTGGCTCGCTCTGTCTTTAGTGGCCTGGCAGATGCAGTGGCTGAGATGAAACGCCTCACTTTACGATGAGCCCTCTTCCTACCATTGCCATCAGTGTCGGTGACCTCAACGGTGTCGGCATTGAGATAGCCCTAAACTCTCACGCAACAGTTACAAAACTCTGCAATCCTATCTACTGCATTAACGAAGCTATGCTCACGCAAGCTGCAAAAAAGCTGGGTACACAACTCCCAGATGATATACAATTAGCTCCTGTTGCTGGTGAATTTAGCATCCAAGAAGGAAGTGTAACAAAAGAGAGTGGCAAATACTCATACGATTCTTTTATGAAAGCCATAGAGCTGTGTGAGAGTAAAGAGGCTGACGCTGTTGTTACCATGCCCATACACAAAGAAGCATGGATGAAAGCAGGACTAGAGTATAAAGGCCATACTGACCTGCTTCGCAAACACTTTAACAAAGAGGCCATTATGATGCTTGGGTGCCCTTCTATGTTTGTAGCACTCTTTACAGAGCATATGCCACTAAAAGATGTAGCCGCAGCACTTACATACAAAGATCTCAAAAGATTTTTGATTGATCTGCATAATTCACTACCAAAAGAAAAAGTAGCAGTACTTGGGCTGAATCCTCACGCAGGTGATAATGGTGTGCTAGGGAGTGAAGAGGAGATCATTACAGCCGTTATTGAAGATGTTAACAGAGAGGTCGGTTTTGAGCAGTTTGTAGGTCCTGTTGTACCTGATGTTGCTTTTGCTCCATACTTTCGAAAAAACTACAACTACTATGTTGCGATGTATCATGACCAGGGACTCGCACCCCTTAAAGCACTCTACTTTGATGAGAGTGTCAACATCTCTTTAAATCTGCCTATTATTCGTACTTCAGTAGATCACGGAACAGCCTTTGATATCGCCTATAAACACAAGGCAAATAATCTGAGTTATATTAATGCCATAAAGAGTGCTATAGAGTTTACAAATAGTTAAAAGATAATTATTTTCCTTTAAGAAATATTTAGTTATAATTTTTGTAACGATTAAGGAGTATACTGCTTCTTAAGTATTTTACACTGAAGGAAAATAAAATGAAAAAAATCATCGCACTTGCAGTTACAGCTGCATCACTAATGGCTGGCTCACTTGTTCAAGAGGCAAAAAATGCAGGAATGGCTGCTATTCCAGAGTCACAAACTGAGCTTTTAAAGCTTATTGACAACCCTAAAAACCCTATTACAAAAGCAAAAGTAGAGCTTGGTAAAAAACTCTACTTCGATCCACGTCTTTCAAAAAGTGGTCTTATCTCTTGTAATACTTGTCACAACCTAAGTAAAGGTGGAGATGACGGTATGGAAGCGGCAATCGGTCATAAATGGACTGCAAACCCACACCACCTAAGTTCTCCTACAGTTTATAATGCTGTATTTAATGACAAACAGTTCTGGGATGGTAGAAGTCCAGACTTAGAAGACCAAGCACAAGGTCCTATCCAAGCAACTCCAGAGATGGCAGCAACACCAGAACATGTAGTAGCTGTTGTTACTTCTATGCCTGAGTATGTAAAAGAGTTCAAAAAAACATACGGTAAAGATGTAAAAATTACATTTAAAAAAGTAGCTGATACTATAGGTGCTTTTGAGCGTACACTTGTTACTCCGGCTGCTTATGACAAGTTTATGAACGGATGCCCTAGTGCAATGACTAAAGAGCAAAAAGAGGGTCTGAAGACTTTTATCCAAGTTGGATGTGCTTCATGTCACAATGGCGTAGGACTTGGTGGCGGTATGGCTCCGATGAATGTAGCTGCTGAGTACAAATACATGAATGTTGGTGACTTTAAGGGTGATAAAAATGGTATGGTTAAAGTACCAACACTAAGAAATGTAACAGAAACTGCACCGTACTTCCATAACGGTATGGTAAAAACACTTCGTGGTGCTATCAAAGAGATGGCTCGTGTTCAACTTGGTACAAAACTTACTGAGAAACAAGTTACATCAATTGAAGCATTCTTAGGTGCACTTGAAGGTCAAAAACCATATATGAAAGTACCAATGCTTCCAGCATCAAATGCAAAAACTCCAAGACCAGACGTAAACTAAGTTTTACTCTTTTTCTAAAATCTCCCCCTCTTTGGGGAGTTTCTCTCTAAGCAAACTTCAAACTTCTCTGCTCTATAATTTAGAATGATACGAAAAATATTACTTTTTATAGGGATGGTGATTATGATGCAAACAACAGCCGAAGCGACACGCCCATGTGCAGTCTGTGGTACTTTCTACCCAGCAGACAAACAAGAACTCCAAGCGATGATACACAACTATCTCAAAGAGGCAAAGAGTGTGGAGAAAAAAGATGAAAAGGCGCTCATCGTTCCACACGCCGGTTATGTATACTCTGCACCTGTTGCAGCAGTGGCATATAAAACACTCCATAAAAAGTATAAAAATATCTTTCTTCTAGGCTCATCACACCATGTCAATTTTGATGGCGTATCACTCTATAACAAAGGGGATTACCTTACACCTCTTGGCAAAGTTCATGTAAACCAGAGTATAGTGCAAAAACTCATCGATGAAAATGAGTTTATCACCTATAAACCCGAAGCACACTCTAAAGAGCATACCCTAGAAGTTCAGCTTCCTTTTTTACAGAGTATCTATAAAGAAGATGAACTAACTATCGTGCCCATTCTTATGGCAACGTCAAACATTGAGACCATCAACAAGATGGCGAATGTTTTAGCACCCTACTTTGAAGATGATGCAAACCTCTTTATCATCTCAACTGACCTCTCACACTACCCGGCTTATGAAGATGCAAAGCGTGTAGATATGGAGACACTAAAAGCTATAGAGTCTAACTCTGTAGAGCGTTTTATAAGCACTATCATCAAACATGAAAAAGAGGGAATTGCAAACCTTGGAACATCTGCTTGTGGATGGGCACCACTTATTACCCTTCTTTCGCTCACGCAGAACAAAAACTACACCTATGAGCTACTCGAGTACAAAAACTCAGGAGATACACCTTATGGTGAAAAAGAAAGAGTGGTAGGCTATGGTGCTATGCGTGTCTATAAAAATGATACTACTAATGATGATGAGGAGTTTACTCTTAGTGATGAAGAAAAAGCGATCTTAAAAGAGATAGCAAAGCTAGCCCTTTATGAAGCTGTTGAGAAAAACCAACGAATAAGCATTGATACAAGTAAGATTCCACCAAAACTCAAACGTCATCTTGGTGCTTTCGTAACACTGCAAAAGCATGGAAAACTACGTGGATGCATCGGTCGTTTTGAACCAGATCAGCCACTCTATGAGGTCATAATCGATATGGCAATCTCTGCCTCACGCTATGATAATCGTTTTAATCCCGTAACACCCGATGAGCTAAAAGATATCGATATAGAGATATCGGTCCTCACACCAAGGAAAAGAGTAAACTCTGTTGATGATATAGTAGTTGGCAAACATGGGATATACATTGAGTACAATGGTAGAAGCGGAACTTATCTACCACAAGTCGCTACAGATATGGGATGGAGTGCTGAGGAGTTTGTAAGAAGTTGTTGTGTTGAAAAAGCGGGTATAGCTCCAGAGCATTGTAAAGATGCAACACTCTGGGTTTATGAGGCTATTGTATTTTAAAAATAGCCTAGTCTAGTTTATCTGGAGTAAGACCAACTTTTTCTAAAAAGTGGCGAAGTTCTACAACGATATCTTTTGGAAGAACAGGCTCTTTATGTGGAAGAGGCATAATGTACTCTTCTCCGTTTAAGAAGATTTTTGCATGATGTTTTTTAGTTAAATCAACTTCTGCACCATAGTGTTCTAATGCATGAATCAACTTTTTATAGTCGATGTTTGCCGATGTTGGATGTTCAAAAACTTTCTCTATTTTTGCTTTATGTTTACTCATTTGTATATTCCTTTTTTAATTTTTGTAATAGTAGCATCTTTTCTCTTGAAAATGCGCTACTTTTGTTGCATTTATTTGCGTTTTTTAAAGATAAGGAGCGTTTTGTCCTCTGTATCGTACAAAGAGAAGGTCTGCTTCTCGACAAGCTCCAAACCTTTAAGCTTTTTAAAGAGCTCTATCTTGTGAAAATACTGTACTATCGTATCTTGGTACTTTTTGTAACGCCCATCTGGCTCTTTTTCAAAGAGGGTAAATGTAGTATGGAGTTCATTATCTTCAAAAACAGCATCGACATTTAAAAACTCATCTTCTGTGTCGTTACTCATCGTACCCTCTGCAACATCTTTAAAACCATAAAGAGTGTTGATATCAGCTATGAAGATACCATCATCATTGAGTTTTTCAGCCATCGCCTCTAAGAACTCTAAAAGCTCCTCTTTGTCCATAAAGTTCAATACATCAAAGATGCTTACAATGGCATCATACTTACCATCTACATCTTTTGCTGCAATGCACTCGGCATCAAGCCCTTGTGCCTTACACTCCTCTACCATAATAGAGCTAAGATCAACACCCTTACACTTCACTCCGTCACTAATCATTCGGCGCATAAAGCCACCACGACCACAACCGACATCAAGCAGTGTTTTTACATTGTAGTCATCAAGCTCAGAGCGGTAAAGGTCATAGAGTGCTTCTGTTGCCTCTTCTATGCCTAGAAGATGCTCTGCTTTTGCATAGAGGTCTAAGTTTGTCATTAGTTCTTTTGCTCTGCGTTGATTACATCACGAATTTTTTCATAGATATCAAGCACTTCATCTTTTTTTGCGATGTAAGAGTTTTTGTTTGCAATGAGATATGTTGAACTTGTCATGATATCCTCTACAACTTCAAGCCCGTTTTGCTTCATCGTTGTACCCGTCTCTACAATGTCCACAATCATATCTGCAAGCCCGATAAGCGGAGCAAGTTCAATAGAACCATAGAGTTTGATTATCTCAACACTCACCGCTCTCTCTTCAAAGTAGCGTTTTGTGATGTTTACCATCTTAGAAGCCACTTTGAGCTCTGGTTTTGTAAGGTCAAGCTTCTCGCCCTTTTTCATCCCGATGGCTACTTTACAGACACCACGACGAAGATCAAGCAGACGCATAACATCAAGCCCCTGCTCCTCTAGAGTATCAAGACCTACAACACCAATGTCTGCTGCTTGATGATAAACATAGGTTGCTACATCTTGGTTTCTTACAAGTAAAAAACGAAACTTTGGTGTCTCTAAGATAAGTTTTCTGTCATCAAACTTGAAATCTTCACCAAAAATAGTCTCGAAAATCTCAAGTGTCTCTTTTGCTATACGCCCTTTTGGAAGTGCTACTGTTAGCATATATTTGCCTTTTTCATAATCTTTTTCATTGCATTAAACAAAAGTCGCTCTTCTACTTTTGCATCTTTAAAGAGCTTTTTAAACTTCTGTGCATCCCCACCTGTAAGCGTAATGTCAAGTCCATACGACATAACTTCATGGTAGAGTGTTCCAAGATAACCGTAACTGATGGCATCTTTAGAATTTTTTGGCATTATATCCAACTCAAGGTCAAAGTTAAATGAATATGCCAGTGCAGGAGAGATATTTTCATAACTTTTTTGCATTGCAGTAATACCTGGAATGATAAAACCACCCCCAAAAATACCCTCACGCACTACATCAACTGTCACAGCACTACCTGCATCAATAACAACACCATTTTGTACTGCTTCTAAAGCAACTATACGGTCTATTCCCATCGTATCATAGTAAGAACTTCTATCTATGTATGTTTCAAGATCTATCCAATTATCAAGATATGCAAGCTGTTCATTAAGTTTTTTATTGACACTGATATAATAAACCTCTTCTTCTATCAATGCCGGATTAAAAGAATTAACACTTTTTTTAAAACTCTCATCACCTTCTAAAAAATGGTATGAGGTATTACCTATATCACATAAAAGCATCTACTGAATCTTCCAGCCGGCTTCAAGAAATGCTTTTTTAGCCTTTGAACACAGAGGTGCATCTATAAAAAGAATCTTATATTTAAAGTTATGTCCGCAGTATATAACGAGCTTTGTATATATCTCTTCAAATTTATGCACATCTTTCATCAAAATTCTACTCTTTTGACTCACTGCAAAGATAGCCCAAAAATATCCATTTAAATCTGTAGCTTTATAAATTTTAATCTTGTTACGAATGCCAAGTTCTTTTGGCAAAACCTCTTGCATTTTTTTAAAGATTTTACCTTTTTGTCTTAACGATTCCACTACCATCTGCATATCTATAATCTATCCTTTACTATACTTTTGTATAAATGCTTCACACTCTTTTATTGACAATGGTTTAGAGTAGTAATAACCTTGTATCTTATTACATCCGGCATCAACCAAAAAGTCTACATGATCTTTGGTTTCAACTCCTTCAGCAATTATATCAAGACCAAGATTTTTCCCAAGTACAATAATTGTTCGAATTATAGCAGCATCATCTTCATTTTCTAAGACATCCACAACAAAACTTCTGTCAATTTTCAGTTTTGTGACTGGTAGTTTTTTCAAATAAGACAATGAAGAGTAACCTGTTCCAAAATCATCAATTGCTACTGATATACCCATACTTCGTATAGAGTTTAAAATACCTATAGAACGTTCAGGATTCTTCATAATTTGACTTTCAAGTATTTCAAGTTCAACTGTTGTCGGATCAACAGGATAATGTTCTAAAAGTGTATAAAGCTCATGTCTAAAATCTTCACTCTCAAGTTTCTTTGTTGAGATATTTATAGACAGTTCACCATAATCTATCCCTTGATTTTGCCATATCTGCATCTGCATAAAAGCATGTTTTAGCACATAACTGTCAAGCTGTACAATCAACCCTACCTCTTCACAAAATGGAATAAAATCATTTGGATAAACCAGACCTTTGAGTGGATGATTCCATCGAACAAGTGCTTCTAATCCTACCAGTTTGTTATTATTGGCATCTATTTTTGGTTGATAGTATACTTCAAACTCTTCTCTTTGTAATCCTAGACGAATATCATTATCTAGTTCAATACGTTTTTTGATTAATGCTGTCATCTCTTCATCATAAAACTGATAGGAGTTCTTTCCATTGTCTTTTGCTTTATACATCGCAGTATCAGCATTTCTGAGTAGAATTTCAGGAGTTTCTCCATCTTGAGGACAAAGTGTTACGCCTATACTAAATGTTGCATAGATATCAATATTGTTCACGACAAAAGGTTCTGCCATCGCATCAAAAATCTTCTCAATAACAACAACAACATTAACCTGGCTTGTAGAAGGCAAAATCAAAACAAATTCATCCCCACCAATGCGAGCTAGAGTATCTTCTTCTCGAATATAAGAAGTCAGCCTTTTTGCAATTTGTTTTAACAGTTCATCTCCTATATCATGTCCATACATGTCATTTATCTCTTTAAATCTATCAAGATCCAAAAAGAGTATAGCTACTGAAGTACCCTCACGTTTGGCATGCTTAATAGCTTGACGCATTCTATCAATTAGAAGATTTTTATTCGGTAGATTGGTTAAAACATCATGGTGTGCCAAATATGCCAGTTTTTGACTTTGCTCTTGTAGTTTTTGTGTTTTTTCTTCTACAGCAATATTTAACTTTTCATTTTGTTTCTCTATAAATTTTTTATAGTTTGTCACATACATTACATATATAAACACAACAAAAGCAAGAAAAAGAAGAATAAGATTTAAAATAAGATTTTGTTTTTCCTTCTCTACACTTTGCATATCTAAAAGTTCTATAGGTTTAAAGACAAAAAAGTAAGCCATTGGCTCACCATCAATACCATTTTTTTTCATTATAGTAATAAAATAGTGATGCTTTGTATCTAGAATATATTCACGTTTCTCTTTTAAAAGAGTATCAACACTATACTCTTTTAAAAGAGAAACTATTTCCTCATTACCTTGCGGGTTAACAATATAATAATCATCAATAAAAACATTACTTTTGGAATGACTCAACAGTTGCTGCTTATAGTGTTTATCTACAACAATAACAGTTTTATACTCTTTTTGATTTAATTTTCGTACAATAGAGTTAAACTTTGCAATAACCTCTACCATTCCTAAAAATGTTCCATATTTATCAGTAATGGGAACTATGGACTTAAAAGCCAAATCATATCTTCCAACACTTATTGTAGACATAATCTTGTGTAAAGCCAGCATCTTAGAGACATCCATACGAATCAAAGAGAGATCATCTCCTTTTTTGGATGTCCAACTCCGATAAAAACTAATCCCATTTTTATCAATGACCTGGAACCATACATTTTTAAGACTTGTATATGTCTGTAAAAGTGCTGAAAGATCATCAAGATGAATATTTTGGTAGCGTTTTTTTTCTAAACTTTTTTGTATAGATCTATCATGAGAAAGTGTAAGTGCTACTAATAAAACAGCTTCTGCTTTTTCAGAGATTAGCAGTTCTAATTCATTTTTTATCTCATGCGAAAGCTCAGTATATGCTTTATCTCGAAGGGTTTCTATTTTATTAGAAACATAGATAGAACCGATACTGAATAAAATTACCAGAATTATAATAAAAACAGCAATTTTTCTTACACTCTGAGACATAAGAACCTACTTGGTTAATCCAAGCTCCGCAAAAAGAGTCTCAAAATATTCACTCATCTCTAAAAGTTCTTCAAGAAGGATTCCAAAGGCTTTATCTTCAACCATCCACTCTTCGATTCTTTTAATCGTTTCACTCTTTTGTTCTTCACTTAACTCTTTAGAATTAACAACAGCATCTTTTATTTTTTGTAAATGTTCTTTATGTTTATGTGAACTCATCTATTGATCCTTTTTATCTTTAATTTTAATAATTTCTAAATTTTCCAGATGCCACATCAGCACGTAAAGCATCAATTTTTTCTTGCATAATATCAAGAAGCATATTTGCTGCTTTAGTATCATCAGCTTCAGGTACATCCCAGTCAGTAATTTTCATATTTGCTTTAAAAAGCAGTTCTAACTCTTTTTGAATCTCTTCTTTACGTGAAAGTAACTCTTTTTCAATTGCATCCATTATTTTGACTCCTTCTCTTCATTTTGACAGCGTAGTGTCTCGATGTTTTTAATCTTTTCAAGTCTCTCTAAAACACTATCTAACTCAGCGATTGCTTCTTCATACTCTTTTGTAATTTTCTCTTTTTGTGCTTTTACTTTAGCTATTTGGTACTCTATCTCTTCCATAGGAACAGCACATTTTTTTGCCATTTCCTCTTCTTTTTCCAAAAGCCATTCTGTTAATTTTTTTACGAAACTCATTTATATTCCTTTTTATGTAAAGTAGTTACTACTATCATTTAAATTGTACTCCTTTATTATAAAAAACTACTTAATATCGGGAGTTTTAAAAGCCTCACCTAAGAGTGTGACAAGGAGCAACAAACTCACGCCAAGTGAACCATAAAAAGAGAAAAGAAAGACACTCTCAAAACCAAAAATAGTCCATAATTTTCCAATCACAACAGCACCAATTGCCGTTGCAAATGCCACACCGGCATAAAAGACTCCATAGACAAAACCTTGAGAGTGTGCATTTTTGGAGATGTAACTCCGCATAGTATTGAGTGAGACTACAGTAAAAGCTCCAAAACCAACGAAACCAAGCCATACAGAACCATACTGTATAAAAACCAGTGAAAGCAGAGCAAAAAGATAAGAGACAAAAAGTAAAACTTTCGCACCAAAGCGATCAATAAGTGTTCCGCTATAGTAACTCAAAAGAGCTTGCGTGAGCGTTGCTACGATTGCCAGTAAAGGAAGCTCTGCCAAGCTAAAACCCAACTCTTTTGCACGCAGTAAAAAATACTGATCAATCATAAAAAAAAGTAAAAAAAGAAAATAACTCCCCAGTATCCAAAAGAGTTTGTAGTCATCTGCATTTATATGTAGCTTCGTCTCTTTTTTTACCCGCTCTTTTTTACTGATATCTTTAACAAAAAAAACAACTACACCAACAGCTAAAAGTCCTGGTAAAAGTGTCCAGACAAAGACCTCTCGAATAAGCAGCTCATCTTGCATAGAGCTGTAGGCAAAAAGAAAGACTATGATGACAGACCCAAGCATCTCTCCTGAGACATCCATCATCTTATGAAAACCAAAGCTTTTTCCCTCTTTGTTCTTTTTGCTGTAAGCTGAAATAAGAGCATCTTTAGGAGCGCTGCGCACTGCTTTTCCTACACGCTCCAGTGCACGAAGCAGTGCTACACTCTCATAAGAGTGGGAAAATCCGATAAGGGGTTTTGTAAGAGCTGAGAGAAGATAACCGAAGATCAAAAAGGGTTTTACCCGTTGATACTTGTCACTCAAGTATCCAAAAAGAATTCTCAAAAGATAGGAGACAAAAGTAGCCAGTGCTATGATATAGCCAAGCTTATCGACACT
>Ga0256843_1003573_pt1 | contig 10747 bp, 12 predicted proteins | sample AlvinellametaG_FD_191572 | JGI IMG/M metagenome (GOLD analysis project Ga0256843, IMG submission 191572) | Pompeii worm associated microbial communities from hydrothermal vent at the East Pacific Rise, Pacific Ocean - Alvinella | ecosystem: Host-associated > Annelida > Integument > Unclassified ... | reverse complement strand
ATAAAATATACTTTTGAATTTTTTACTTCTATATCACCATTTAATTCCATCTCGAATAATTTATCTCCATAAATTTTAAATGCTTCATTATAATCTAAAATTTCTCCACTTTTATCATTAATACCCAATTTAGAAACAAACTCATCTATATCCCAAATAACATCTGCTTGATTTGTATTTGCTAAATAATTAGTTCCTTTACTCTCACCTATTCTATGAGGAATAATATATACTTTTTTACCAAGTTTTTTAGCTATTTCAAAACTTCTCATACTTCCACTATTTATATCTGCTTCTATAATTATTACAAACTCACTAATCCCTACTACAATTCTATTTCTTTGAACAAAACTATAAGGTCTTGGTATATAACCTTTATCATATTCAGTAATTAATAAATGGTTTTGTGATATATTTTCTATTAATGATTTATTTATTTTTGGATAAATTATATCTATACCAGCAGGACTTACCATAATAGTAGATTTTGCATTTTTATGAGCAATAGCATCTATTCCCATAGCACCACCACTTACAATTACATATTTTTTACTTAAAAGTTTTGAAAGTTTTGCTGTTATCTCTTTTGAGTATTTAGAAGGTTTACGAGTGCCAACTATAGCTATTTTAGGTTTATCTAAAAGAGATAAATCACCTTTATAATATAAATTAAAGTCTTGAAAGTTTATTTGTTTTAACATCTCTATACAACTCATCAATATATATTACTTTTACATTTTTTAACATATATTTACTTCTAGCTAATGCTTGAAAAGTCTTAGGATGTGGATGACAAATAGCTATTGCATAACCTCTTTTTTTTGCTATTCTAATAGCTTGTCTTAATTGTTTTTGTATATATGCAATATCTGGTTTATTATCTAAAAACACATCTCTACTAAGTAATAATTTATGATATTTTTGTGCTAATAATGGTGCTTTTGTTTTTGAAGTAGTTCTTGAATCTATAAATATTAAATTATAACGATCTAAAGCTATATATAATCTATTCATTGCTTGATAATTTGATGTAAATTTACTTCCTGTATGGTTATTTACAAATTTAACATTTGGAAACTCTTTTTTAATAAATTTAACTCTATTATCAATAAACTGCTGAGTAGAATTTATATGTAAAGTATTGATTTCTTCATGAAAATTTGGATTTGTAGCCTGCATAGGAAAATGCACCATATAATGAGAAAATTCTTTTGCATACTTAGCAGTATTTGGATGTCTATTTGAAGGTGGAAAAAAAGATGGAGTAACTTTTATATCTAATTTTTTTAATGCTCTTACTTGAGAAGCAAAACTCATATCATCCATAATAATTACAAGTTTTGGCTTATTTGTATAAATTATAGGCTTTGTTGTAGGTTTATTTTTTTGTTTAATATTATGTATATTTTCTTGATAATCAATAGCTTCACTATTTATTAAATTTTTATTTTGTTTTTTTTCAATTTTATTTACTTTATTAATATGAGTTTTTGCAGTATTATTTTGATGTTTTGCTTGTTCTAATAACTCTTCTAATTTTGCAATATCTTTTATATTTTTATGATTAGTAACTTTTTTATGTTGTTTAGTTGTATTTTTTTCAATAGAAGTTTTTGCTAAATAATATCCACCAATAAATGCACCACCAGCAATAAATATAAAAACTACTACTAAAACAGTATAAACTATTTTTTTATTACTAAAAATAGTTTTCTTTTTTCTTTTAGTAGTTTTCTTTTTAGTAGTAGTCTTTTTTCTAGCCATTTTTTACTTATCTAAAACTATTTCTAATTCCAATGCTTCAAAATCTTGATTTGAATGGTTTTTAATATTTACATCTTTTACTTTTACATATTTTTTAATTACATTAATAATATCTTTTTTCATCTCATCAATATTATCAATCTTAGTAGATGCTCTTTCATATTCAAGCATCATCATAAGTCTATCTTTTGCTACACTACCAGACTTTTTCTTTCCAAATAAACTCCCTAAAAAACTCATTTGAATAATCCTTTAAGTTTAGCAAAAAAACCATTATTTGATTTTATATCTAATAATGGAACATCTTCACCTTCTATTCTTTTTGCAATTCTTCTAAATGCTTCTCCTGCTAAAGAGTTTGGATTATGAACAATTGGCTCTCCTAAGTTTGTAGAACTTACAATATCTTCTGTATCTGGCACTACACCTATAAGTGGTAAAGATAAAATATGTAAAACATCTTCTACACTTAACATATCCCCTTTTTCAACTAAATCTGGTTTTAATCTATTTACAATAATATGTTTTTCTACCTCTTCTCCATTAATAGCTTTTTGACTTTTAGCATCAATAATACCTATTACTCTATCAGCATCTCTTACTGCACTAATCTCTGGAGTTGTTACTACAATAGCCCTATCAGCTAAAAATATAGAATGCTCAAATCCACTCTCAATTCCAGCAGGTGAATCTACTAATACATAATCAAATTCATTTTTTAAATCTTCAAGTAATTTTTTTACTTTTTCTTTATCTAATACATTTTTATCTTTTGTTTGACTAGCTGGAATAAAATGAAGTCCATTTGTTTTTTTATCTTTAATAATAGCTTGAGCTAAATTACAATTTCCCTCCATTACATCTACTACATCATACACAATTCTATTTTCAAGTCCTAAAATCATATCTAAATTTCTAAGACCTATATCAAAATCAATTGCAACTACTTTTTTACCATCTTTTGCTAAAGCTGTAGCAATATTTGCTGTAGTTGTAGATTTACCAACACCACCTTTTCCACTAGTAATAGTTATAATTTTTCCCATCTTTACTCCAATAAAATTTAATTTTTTAATTTTATATTTTTACCAAAAAAAAATGACACTTAAAATACAAAATTAAAAAACCAATCCAAAAGGATTAGTTTTTATCTTGGTCAATAATTTTATTTTCAGTAATCCAAGGCATCATACCTCTTAATTTTTCACCTGTTTTTTCAATTAAAGTTTCTTTCATATTATTTCTTTCAGCATTCATTCTTGGATATCCTGCTTGACCTTCAAGAATAAAGTCTTTAGCAAACACACCATTTTGAATTTCTTTAAGAATTTGTTTCATTGCTTTTTTAGATTCATCATTAATTACTCTTGGTCCTGATACATAATCACCATATTCAGCAGTATTTGAGATTGAATATCTCATATTAGCAATACCACCTTCATACATTAAATCAACGATTAATTTTAATTCATGTAAACATTCAAAATATGCCATCTCTGGTGCATATCCAGCTTCTGTTAATGTTTCAAATCCAGCTTGAACTAATGCAGTAGCACCACCACATAATACAGCTTGTTCTCCAAATAAATCAGTTTCAGTTTCATCTTTGAAAGTTGTTTCGATAATACCAGTTCTTCCTCCACCAATAGCACTTGCATAACTTAATGCAATAGCTTTAGCTTCTTCTCCACCTTGATAAACAGCGATTAAGTCAGGAATTCCTCCACCTTTTACAAATTCGCTTCTTACAGTATGTCCTGGTGCTTTTGGAGCTACCATGATTACTTTTAAATCAGCTCTTGGAATAATTCTTCCATAATGAATATTAAATCCATGTCCAAATGCAATAGTTGCACCTTCTTTTAAATTAGGTTCAATCTCATTTTTGTAGATTTCTGCTTGATTTTCATCTGGTAATAAAATCATAACTACATCAGCTTTTGCAGTAGCTTCAGCAACTGTTAAAACTTCAAATCCTTTTGCTTCAGCTTTTTTCCAAGAACTTCCACCTTTTCTTAAACCTACTACTACATTTACACCACTATCTCTTAAGTTTTCTGCATGAGCATGACCTTGTGAACCAAATCCAATCATTGCTACTGTTTTACTTTTAATGATGTTTAAATCAGCATCTTTATCATAATATACTGTAATTGCCATTATATTCTCCTTAAAAATTTTTCTGAATTATAGTATAATTAGCAAAAATTCACAACTATTTTGTTAAAATACCATTAAAAAAAGGGAAAGGGATTTGTATATGAAAAAAATTTTATTACTTTCAATGCTATTTACATCTTTTGTATTTGCAATTACAAAGGAAGAAGTTTATCATCTATACCAAAATCATGATTATAAACATACTTGTCAAAGGGGTGTTTGGATTTTAAATGAATACAAAAATGATGATGCTTATCAATCAATAGTAGCTATATCTTGTGTAAAAGCTGATATGCTAAATACAGCTATTAGAATTTCAAAAACTATGAATCATACAAAATTAGGTAGAAACAATGCTTCTTATATTGCTACTTTATATCTAATCAAAAGATTATTATTGCAAGTTGTATGGGATAATATAGATATCTCTCACTTATCATTACCAAAAAGTAATCACCATTTATCTATAGTGTTTGAAAACATCTCACATAATAACTTTTCAAAAACAAATAATGTTTATACAATAACAGCCGATGGTAATAAATATATTTTATCTCCAGAAGAAAATAATAAAATAGCGATTAAAATATATAAAAACAATGTTTTAGTCTCTAAACATGTTTATTGGTAAGGTTGTAGTATGTTAATGAAAAAAGTTTTATTTGGTGACTTAATCAAAGAAAAAAGTGAAATCTCTGAAGCGGATATAAATAAAGCAATACAAATTCAAAGATCTTCTAATTCTCACAAAAAACTTGGTGAAATCCTTATTGAAGAAGGATTAATTAGTGAAGAAGAAAGAATGGAGGTTATTGCTGAACAATTAAATATTGAAATTATAAATTTTAATAACGTAGAATTAAATTTCTTATTACTAAAAAAAGTTCCTGTTCAGATTTTAGAAAAATATGGTGCATTACCAATCAAAGAATATCCAAAAGAAGTAGTTGTAGCTTTTATAGACCCAATGAATATAGAAGCCAGAACAACTCTTCAAAGATACTTAAAAAAACCTATTAGACCTACTATAGCTCTAAGTAAAGATATCAAAAATCATATAAACCAGTTAAAAAATTCAGAAAAAGCAAATTCTTTAATCGAACAAATGAAAAAAGAATTAGCAGGGACAAATGAAGTAGATGACAATGATGAATCTGCTACTATGCAATTTATTAAATATATTATTAGATTATCTATCCAAAAAGGTGCAAGTGATATTCATATAGAAACTGAAGAAAATTTAATGCAAGTAAGAGGAAGAATTGATGGTAGTTTACAAGAATTATTACCTGCTGAAAAAGAACTATTTTGGGCAATTTCTGCTAGAATAAAATTATTAAGTAATCTAAATATTTCAGAAAAAAGAAAACCTCAAGATGGTAGATTCAGTATGGATTTAGATGGTCATCATTTTGACTTTAGGGTATCAACACTACCTATAGCTACTGGTGAAAGTATTGTTATTAGAATATTAGATAAAAGAAATGTAACAAAAGAATTAGAAGATATAGGTATTGATAGTAAAAACTTAGCGAAATTTGAAAAAGCTTTAAAAGCTCCAAATGGAATAGTTTTAGTAACTGGTCCTACTGGAAGTGGTAAATCAACTACTTTATATGCTGCATTAAATAAAATCAAAAATGTTACTGAAAAAATAATTACAGTTGAAGACCCAGTTGAATATCAAATGAAACTTATTAATCAAGTAAATGTTAACGAATCTATTGGCCTAACATTTGCAGCAGCTTTAAGAAGTATTTTAAGACAAGACCCAGATATTATTATGATTGGGGAAATTAGAGACCTTGAAACATTAGAAATTGCTATTAAAGCTGCTCTTACTGGTCACTTAGTAATCTCTACTTTACATACAAATGATGCAGTAAGCGCTATTAGTAGAATGGTTGATATGGGTGCTGATCCTTTTATGGTAGGAGCTGCTGTAGTAGCTATAGAAGCACAAAGATTGGTGAAAACTATTTGTCCTTATTGCAAAACAAAAGAAAAACCAAAAGCTGCTTTGCTTGAACCTATAAAAGGTCTTATTCCAGAAAATGCCGTATTTTACAAAGGTAAAGGATGTGAAGAATGTAATATGACTGGATATAAAGGTAGAACATTAATTACTGAAGTATTTACTATAGATGAAGAAATTTCTAGTGCTATTGCTAAAAATACTAATAGTATCGAATTAGAAAAATTAGCAAAACAAAAAGGATTTGAAACTATGTTTATTAATGGTCTAATAAAAGCTCTAAAAGGTGAAACAACTCTAGATGAAATCTATAGAGTAGCTAAGGTTAAAATATGAATTATTATGAAGTTACAATATTATCAAAAGGTAAAAAAGAAAAAGTTATATTAAAAGGTGAAAATAAAGCTGAAGTTTTAGAACATTTAAGAGCATCAAAAAACAATGCCATAGCTGTAAAAGTAGAACTTACAGACATTCCATTATCAGAAAAATTAAATCATTTGACAGATATTATTAAAGCAAACTTCTCAAAGAAAAAACTGAATTATCCAGCTTTTATTAGTGCTATTAGACAATTAGCAGCACTTACAATGGCACAAATTTCTATTAAAGATAGTTTAGAAAATATTGCTAAAAACAATAGTGACCCATTAGTAAAAGAATTATTTCAAAAAAGTGCAGAAAATATAGATAACGGATTTAGTTTGTCAAAAACGTTTCAAGAATATGAAACTTATGTAGGTGTTTTAGCTACTGCGATGGTTAAACTAGGGGAAAAAACTGGGGATTTAGGAGATGCTTTATATTCTTTAGCAAATATTTATCAAAATATAGAAGAAAATAGACAAAAATTTAAAGCAGCTATGCGTTATCCTTTAATTACTTTAAGTGCAATGGCTATAGCTTTTACTATTTTAATATCTTATGTTGTACCTAAATTCAAAGATATTTTTAATAGTTTACATGCTGAATTACCTCTTCCAACAAAAATATTATTATTTTTAGAATATTTGTTTAATCATTATGGTTTATTGGTAATAGCAGCACTTATCATTATATTTATTATCCATAAATTTCTATATAAAACCAATAAAAATTATAAATATAAATTTGATAAGTTTTTATTAAATCTAAAAATAATAGGACCAATTATAGAATATGCTTCAATTTCTAGATTTTTATTAGTACTAAAAGAACTTACAAAAGCAGGAATTCCTCTTGTTGATTCTTTAGAAATAGCAAATGGAATATTGGAAAATTCTATATTAAAAGAAAAAATTAATGGAATCATTAAAGAGATTAATCAAGGACAATCATTAACTCATGCGTTAATGCAATATGATTTATTAGAAAACATCACTCTACAAATGATTGCTGCTGGTGAAGAAGCTGGAAATTTAGATACTATGCTAGAAAATGCAAGTGATTATTATAAAAATCAATTTGATCAATTAGTAGATGGTATTGGTGATGCTGTTGAGCCTATTATGATGGCTGTTATTGGTGGTTTAGTATTACTACTTGCTCTTGGTATTTTCTTACCAATGTGGGATTTAGCAAGCGCGGCAAAAGCATAAATGAAATTAGCAATAGGTGGATTCGATGGTGTGCATTTTGCACACCAAAAACTAATTTCATTAAGTGATGAAATCATAATAATAGAAAAAAACTCATCACTCACTCCATTTAAAACTCGTTTAGATTATATCTCTAAACCTTGTCATTTTTATAACTTAGATGACATAAAACATTTATCATATTTAGAGTTTATACAAGAAATTAAAAAATTTAATCCCACAGAAATTATTATAGGTTATGATTTTAAATTCGGTAAAGATAGATTAGGTTCTGCTACTGAACTAAAAAAATACTTTAAAGTAAATATAATAAATGAAATTAAAATAGATAATATTGGTGTTCATTCTCGTGTTATTAGAGAATTTTTAAAACAGGGTAATATAACAAAAGCAAATAAATTTTTAAATCACACATATAAAATTAAAGCCTCTCAAATAAAAGGTCAAGGTTTAGGTAAAAAAGAATTATTACCAACTATAAATTTTAGCCCAATATACAATTATACAATCCCAAAAAATGGAGTGTATCTAACTCTTATAAATAAAGTTCCTGCTATTACATTCATAGGAATTCGCTCCACTGATAATAACTTTTCTATAGAATCACATTTATTACAAAATTTCTCTCATACAAATATTTATGATATTGAATTTATAGGATTTCTAAGAGAAAATAAAAAATTTAATTCATTAGAAGAGTTAAAAAAGGTTATAATTACAGATAAAGAAAATGCAATAAAATTTTTTAGGAGATATAATGACACTAAATGAATTAATTCAAAGAGTAGAAAAAGCTAGACTTGAAGTAAATGAACATCTAATAGTAAAAATAGTAGCTGTTAGTAAATATTCAAACAGTGATGCTGTAAAAAAATTATATAATGAAGGACAAAGAGCTTTTGGAGAAAACAGAGTTCAAGTACTAGAAGAAAAAATAAATGATTTATCTGATTTACCAATAGAATGGCACTTTATTGGTAACTTACAAAAAAATAAAATAAATAAACTTCTAAAATTAAATCCTTTTATGATTCAATCAATCAATTCTTTAGAACTTGCAAAAGAGATAGATAAAAGAGCTAATAAACCAATTAGATGTTTACTTGAGATTAATTCAGCAAAAGAAGAAACAAAAAATGGACTGCAACCAGAAGTTGCAATAGATACTTATCATCAAATCCTTGAGAGTTGTCCAAATATAAATCTTCAAGGAGTTATGACAATAGGTGCTCACAGCGATGATGAAAAAGAGATTATTAAATCATTTGAATTAACTTATTCTATTTTTGAAAAATTACAAAACAAAGGTGCAAAAATTTGCTCAATGGGAATGAGTAATGATTTTGAATTAGCGATAAAATGTGGAAGTAATATGATTAGAGTAGGAAGTGCTTTATTTAAATAAGCACTTTTTTATAAATCTAAAAATAAAAATATAGCTGATAGTAAATAATCAGTTATAAAAATAGTAATAGATGCTACAACTACAGCTAAAGTAGTACTTTGCCCTACTCCTTTAGCTCCTCCTCTTGTGTTATATCCTACATACGTCCCAATAGCAGCAATCAAATACCCAAATACAATTCCTTTAATTAAACCTTCAGTAAAATCTTTAAATTGAACTAATTGTCTTATAGTATCTAAATACGCCGTAGCATTTACATCTAATACATACACAGAAATAACATATGCTCCAAAATTTGCAATAGTATCAAACATTAAAATAAGAATAGGTAATGAAATAATCATAGCTATAACTCTAGGAACAATTAAAAATTGTTTTGAATTAACTGCCATCACATCTAAAGCATCAATCTGTTCTGTTACTTTCATAGTTCCAAGTTCTGCAGCCATCGCACTTACAGCTCTACTAATTACCATTAATGTAGCAAATACTGGACCTAACTCTTTACAGATAGATAAAAATATCGTATATCCCATAAAATTTTCAATACCAAATTTATGAAATCCATTATAGAGTTGAATTGCTTCTACCATTCCTGTAAAAAAAGCTGTTAAAAATATAACTAAAAAAGAATTAACCCCCATGAATTCTATTTGTTGAAGAATTTCTTTATATCTAAAAGGTTTAGAAAAAATCAATCTTAATACATCTAAATGGAATATTGTAAATTTTCCTAATGAAAGAATAAAAAAATCAAATAATCGTATTGCGGCACTTCCAAGGAAAAATAAAAATTTATTTATCAAATAATCCACCTTTTTTTGGTAAAATTATATCAAAAAAAAACAAAAAGGACTGAAAATGGCTGAAGAAGAAAAAAAAGAAGAACAAGAAGAAAAATCAAATAATAATAGTGGTGGGGGTAATAAACTAATATTAATTATTATTGTTATATTATTACTTTTATTATTAGTAATTGGTGGTGTGGTTGCATATTTCTTATTATCTGGAGATAATCCAGAAGATAACCCAAATCAACCAAATCAAAAAATGGAGAAAAAAGTAGAAAAGCCTAAAAAAGATACTGCTGACTTAGAAATTGGCCCAATATATCCATTAGATCCTTTTACTGTAAATTTAAAAAGTAGTGGTGCAACAAGATATCTAAAATGTACAATAGATTTAGAAATAGATTCACCAGAAACTCAACCAGAACTTGATAAAATGAAACCTATGATTAGAGATTTAATCATTAGAATCCTTTCAAGTAAAACAGTCCCTGAGATTTCAACAGCAAAAGGGAAAGAAAAATTAAAAGAAGAAATCAAAAAAAATATAAATGCTAAACTTGCAACTGGTGAGATTAGACATGTATATTTTACAGCTTTTGTAATTCAATGATAGGTATTGATATAGTTTCAATTCCAAGAATTGAAAAAAGTATCCAAAAATTTGGTCATAAAGCAAAAAAACGCTTTATGACTGAAAATGAACAAAAATTACATACAAAAATCTCATCAATTGCTGGTATATGGGCTAGTAAAGAAGCCTTTAGCAAAGCAATAGGCACAGGAATTGGTAGTGAATTTAGTTTTTTAGATATTGAAATATTAAAAAATAAAAAAGGCAAACCAATTATTAATATATTAAATCCAAAATTAAAACAAACTCTCCAAAATAAACAAATCGATATTTCCATCACTCATGATGGAGGATTTGCTATTTCAGCTATTATTATTTTATAAGGATTTTTATGATTAGAATAGATAATTTATATCCATTATATTTTTTAGATACATACGATTTTCCAAATCCTTACGAACCATTTCATGAAGGATTAGTAGGTGCTAGTACTGATTTAGACCC
>Ga0256843_1003572_pt1 | contig 10747 bp, 10 predicted proteins | sample AlvinellametaG_FD_191572 | JGI IMG/M metagenome (GOLD analysis project Ga0256843, IMG submission 191572) | Pompeii worm associated microbial communities from hydrothermal vent at the East Pacific Rise, Pacific Ocean - Alvinella | ecosystem: Host-associated > Annelida > Integument > Unclassified ... | reverse complement strand
GATCTGCTTTCCACTGGGTAATTTTTTCCTGTAATCTTTGCAATGCCGACATTTTTCACTCCATTATTAATAGTTTGATTTGATGTGTTATAATAGCAAAAATATTTAAAATTAAACATCTGTGTTATAATCATTAAAAAAGAGTTGGAGAATACATGCCTGATAAATATCATATATTATCTTCTTTAGAAAAATATAAAAATGCATATAAAGAGCAGTATGGTATTCAGGAAATAGGCATTTTTGGTTCTTATGCAAAAGACAAAGCCCATCAGAAAAGTGATGTAGATGTCTTTGTAAAACTAAAGCATTCCAATCTTTTTTTACTTTCACGTATGCGTATAGAGCTCGAAGAGCTGTTTGGTGTACCTACAGACCTTGTACAATTAAGAGACAAAATGAACCTTCACCTTAAAAAGCATATAGAAGAAGAAGCCATCAATGTCTAACACACAGCTGGTGCGTGAAATATTGATACAAATTTCTGATGCAATAAACACGATCAAATATCGATTTGAACCGGTTGACAGTATAGACTTTTTTTTAGATACACCGGCAGGAAAAGAAAAATTAGACAGTTTGTGTATGTTGTTTATTGCTATAGGAGAAAGTTTAAAAAATATTGATAAATTGACCGAGAAACAATTATTACAGCAATATGAAACAATTGACTGGAAAGCAATTAAAGGTATGAGAGATATTCTTTCTCATCATTATTTTGACTTGAATGCAGAAGCTGTCTATAATGTTTGTAATGATGACCTCAACAATCTGCATAAAACGATTGACCTAATGATAAAAGAGCTTTAATTGTGCCAAACTTCACAGTAAAAAGTCCCTATAAACCTGCCGGTGACCAACCCAATGCCATTAGTTCGCTTGTAAGTTCCATAGAGTCCGGAAACCGTTACCAAACCCTGCTTGGAGTAACAGGTTCGGGAAAAACCTACACGATGGCAAAGGTCATAGAGAAGACCAAAAAACCTACGCTCATCATGACACACAACAAAACCCTTGCCGCACAGCTCTACTCGGAATTCAAAAGTTTTTTCCCAAATAACCATGTGGAGTATTTTATCTCCTACTATGACTATTATCAGCCTGAAGCCTATCTTCCAAGACAGGATCTTTTTATTGAGAAGGACTCCTCCATCAATGAGGAACTGGAACGGTTGCGTCTGAGTACAACGGCTTCTCTGCTCAGTCATGATGATGTCATTGTCATTGCTTCGGTTTCGGCAAACTACGGTCTGGGGTCCCCCGAAGATTACCGCTCCATTGTCCAGAAACTCTCTGTGGGGCAGGAGTACAACCAGAAAGAGCTTCTTCTGCGTCTGGTGGACATGGGGTACAAAAGAAATGATGAATTTTTCGACAGGGGTGATTTCAGGGTGAACGGGGAAGTCATAGACATCTACCCCGCCTACTCCGAAGAGTTTGCACTGCGTATCGAATTTTTCGGTGATGAGATCGAAGCAGTCTATGAGTTCAACTCACTGACCGGCGAAAAAGAGAAAGAGATGAAAGAGGCAACTATCTATTCTGCCAATCAGTTCATTGTCAGCAAAGAAAAACTTGCACGTGCGGTCAAAAGCATAGAAGAGGAGCTTGATGAGAGACTGGCCTATTTTCAAAAAGAGGACAGAATGATCGAATACAACCGGCTCAAACAGCGTACAGAATTTGACCTGGAAATGATAGAAGCTACGGGTATGTGTAAAGGGATCGAGAATTACTCCCGCCATCTTACAGGAAAGAAGCCCGGAGAGACCCCCTACTCTATGATGGACTACTTTGAAGCAATGCATGATGACTACCTTGTCATTGTAGATGAATCCCATGTCTCTCTTTCACAGTTTCGCGGTATGTATGCAGGTGACAGAAGCAGAAAGGAAGTACTGGTAGACCACGGGTTCAGACTTCCCTCCGCACTTGACAACCGTCCGTTGATGTTTGACGAATACATTAACAAGGCACCCCACTATCTTTTTGTCTCTGCCACTCCTGCACCACTGGAGATAGAACTCTCGTCCATTGTCGCAGAACAGGTCGTCCGCCCTACCGGCCTGCTTGATCCGGAAATTGAAGTGATCGACTCTACCTACCAGGTGGAGAACCTGCACGACAGGATGAAACCTGTCATAGAAAAAGGAGAACGTGTGCTTGTCACAGTGTTGACAAAAAAGATGGCAGAGGAGTTGACAAGCTACTACAATGACTTGGGGCTCAAAGCACGCTATATGCACTCCGACCTTGATGCCATTGAGAGAAACCAGGTCATCCGTTCACTGCGTCTGGGAGAGTTTGATATTCTGGTAGGGATCAACCTGCTCAGGGAAGGGCTTGACCTTCCAGAAGTCTCTCTGGTTGCCATACTCGATGCCGACAAAGAGGGCTTTTTGCGTTCCAAGACTTCGCTTATTCAGACAGCTGGACGTGCGGCAAGAAATGCCAACGGAAAAGTACTGATGTATGCCAAAAAGCTGACAGACTCCATGAAAGCAACCATTGAGACTACTCAAAAACGAAGAGAAAAGCAGATCGCCTACAACAAAGAACATGGTATCACTCCCACAACGACCATACGGGAACTCGACACCAACCTCAAAGTGGAAGATGCCGGAGAACTCTATAACAAACGAAGCAAACTTGACAAAATGCCCAAAGCTGAACGACAGCATCTCGTCAAAGAGCTTAAAGCCAAAATGCTTGCAGCAGCAAAGAACCTGGAGTTTGAAGAGGCGGCACGCTTACGGGATGAGATAGCAAAAGTAAAGAAGCTGTAAAGGAAACCTTCTCCTTAAGGACAGGTACAAGAGCTGCCCCTACAACACAATATATAAATTTTTTGCTATAATATTTCTCATTTATTTGCGTGGAAGGAAACTTTAACTATGTCCATAGATCTCAATTCATCCCAACTCTACTTTAACCGTGAACTCTCCTGGCTCCAGTTTAACTCTCGTGTACTCGCACAGGCACTCGATGAAAAACTGCCTCCACTTGAGAGACTGAAATTCCTTGCAATCTACGGTACAAACCTGGATGAGTTCTATATGATCCGTGTTGCCGGCCTTAAAGCACTTTTTAAAGCACGTATACAGGAGAGCGGTGCAGACAAACTTACCCCGACCGAACAGCTTGATGCCATACGTGAATACCTGCATAAAGAGCAGGAGGTTCTTGAAAACTGCTATACTTCCATTATCTCCGAGCTGCACACTCATGGAGTACATGTTAAAAATTACGATATGCTCAACCATAAGGAACAAGAAGAGATCAGAGAAATCTTTTTTAATGAAATTTTTCCGGTTATTATTCCCATCGCCGTAGATGCAACTCACCCTTTCCCACACCTCAACAACCTCAGTTTCGGTTTGGCGATCACACTGGAAGATGATTCAAAGAACATCAAACACGGGCTCATCAGAATTCCGCGTATTCTTCCGCGCTTCATTCAGCTTGAACAGACTTTTGTTCCTATAGAGAGTGTCGTAGAACATTTCTCTTCCGAACTCTTTCCCGGTTTTACCCAGCTGGCATCCACCCCTTTCCGGGTCACACGGAATGCCGACATTGAGATAGAAGAAGAGGAAGCTGATGATTTTCTGGAAATTCTTCAGGAGGGATTGCGTTCGCGAAACAAAGGTTCACTCATTCGTCTGGAGTTAATGGAAGGTGCAGATCAGGGATTGCTGACTTTTTTGCTTTCACATCTTAACCTTGATGAAAACGATATCTACTCCTATAAAGGTGTCCCTCTGAATCTGGGTACACTGTGGCAAATTGTAGGAGACAAAGCTCTCTCACATCTGGTATTGCCTACCTTTACCCCCAAAACACTGCCACCTCTTGACAGTGAAAATATTTTCAAAGCCATCGAAAAACAGGATGTCCTGCTCTATCACCCCTTTGACAGTTTTGAACCGGTCATACAGTTCATCAAAGAGGGTGCTGCCGACCCGGATACACTTGCCATCCGTATGACACTCTACCGTGCAGGACAGAAATCTCCCATTATCAAAGCATTGATCGATGCGGTAAGGGAAGGAAAACAGGTCACGGTACTTGTGGAACTCAAAGCACGCTTTGATGAAGAAAACAACCTTCGATGGGCCAAAGCCCTTGAAGATGCCGGTGCACATGTCGTCTATGGTATCCCGGGGCTCAAAGTACATGCAAAAATTGCACAGATCATTAAACGTAAAGGCAAAAAACTGCAAAGCTATGTACATTTGGCCACAGGAAACTACAATCCGAGTACTGCCAAGATCTATACTGATATTTCCTACTTTACCTCCAAGGAAGCATTTGGAAATGATGCAACACATTTCTTTCATTTCCTGACAGGTTTTTCCACCTATACCAAACTCGATACACTTTTTATGGCTCCCGTACAGATAAAACCAAAACTGATCAAGCTGATAGAAAAAGAGGGGAAACAGGGGAAACACGGTCATATCATTCTCAAAGCAAATTCACTTGTGGACAAAGATATTATCAAATCTCTCTATCTTGCCTCACAGGAAGGCTGTAAAATAGACCTGATTATCCGGGGGATATGCTGTCTGAAACCGGGAATCAAAGGGGTCAGTGAAAATATTACCGTCTCTTCCATCATCGGTAAATATCTTGAACATCCAAGAATCTACTATTTCAAGAACAATAAAGTGAACTGCTACATCTCCTCTGCCGACCTGATGCCAAGAAACCTGATACGCCGTATCGAACTGATGACACCTATTTTGGAAGAAAAACTGACGCAGAAGATCATACAGATACTGATGCTTCAGCTTGCAGACAACCAGCTGAGATGGGAACTACAGGAAGACGGCAACTATGTGAAAGTACCCCTGCTTGGCAAAGCAGTCAATAACCATGAAGTACTGGAGCAGTATGTCAATAAAATTTATGACAAAACCAAAAAAGAGACACCCAACTATGTCAGCCGTCTGGCAAGCCGTATACTTAAAGAATCATAGGAGAAAACATGTTACTGAAATTTAAAGAATGGACACCAAAACTTGGCAAAAATGCCTGGATAGCAGAAGGCGCTTCTGTCATCGGGCGAACCACCATGGGTGAAGACAGTGCCGTCTGGTTCGGCTGTGTGATCCGTGGAGATGTACACTTTATCACCATAGGAGACCGTACCAATATCCAGGATCTCAGCATGATACACGTCACCCATCATAAAAAAGCGGATATGTCAGACGGAAACCCTACACATATCGGAAATGATGTTACGGTGGGACACAGGGTTATGCTACATGGCTGTACGATTGAAGATGCCTGTCTTATCGGTATGAGTGCTACCATTCTTGACGGCGCTGTTATCGGTAAAGAATCTATTGTGGGAGCAGGCAGTCTGGTAACCAAGAACAAGAAATTTCCACCTCGTTCACTTATTATGGGAAGCCCTGCCAAAGTAGTCCGTGAACTTACAGATGAAGAGGTAGCAGAACTATATGCTTCTGCAGAACGATATGTCAAATTCAAAAATGAATATTTATAAAATAAAAAATATTGCTATTTCATTTACAAAGGTAAACCATGAATCAAACGATAGCTAAAAGCTTTAAAGACATTTTCTCTTCAACTGTAATTTTCTTTGTAGCAAAGATTACACTCATATCCATTGCTGTAACAGCTTTGCTCATCTGGCTTGTTAAAGATACCCTTACCCATTTTATTGTCGGGTATCTTTCCTGGATACCTTGGGAATGGCTACAGACAAGCGGTGCTTCTGTTGCCACTGTTGCCATTGCCTATATGCTTTTTATTCTCGTACTTTCTATTATTACTTCACTCATGATAGAACCTCTGCTGATACAGTTAGCCAAAAAACACTACCCCGACTCTCCTGTTGTCGGTACTCCAAAAATAAGCACTTCCATACTGCTCAGTCTTAAATCAGGGTTTATTTTTTTACTACTCTTTCTTTTTACTTTTCCTGTCATGTTCATCCCACTTGTCGGTGCAGTATGGATGCTCTGGCTCTGGTCTATTCTGCTGAAAGCCCCTGTTATTTATGATGTAAGTGCACTTTTCATTACAGACAAAGAAGAGGTCAAGGAAAAAACAAAAAAGTCAACAATTATAGCAATGATTGCAGCAGGGTTCAACTATATTCCTGTGTTAAATATTTTTGCACCGGTATTTGCTGAAATATTGTTTTTACACCATATGTTACATAAACCACAGGGCTAGTCCCAAGGCTCTGTCTCTATAAATTTAAAGTTTTTCTCTCTTTTCTGGATTGGGTCAGTCTTGTACCTGTTCCTACGGCTTGTTCTGTGTTTCGTTCTTGATACGTCTTGTTTTTTTACTTGAAACAGAGAATTGAAGCAGATCATCAGCTGTCTTCACATAATCAGGAAGGTTTTCAAAACTTTTCTCCATCACTTTGGTCGCACATAGCGCATCACTGTATGCTCGATGATGTGTTGCTGTTTCAATTTCAAGAGACTCAATAAGATAGGCCAATCCGTAGCGTTCACTCTCAAACGTACGTCTGGCAAGATCTATCGTACATAATTTTGGATTACCGATACATCCCAAACCGAAACGTTCAAATGAAGCAGTCAGGAAACTATAATCAAAATTTGCATTATGCGCGACAAATACCGCATCTCCCATAAAGTGCCGTAGCTGGGTCAATGCAGCTCTTCTTGTCGGTGCACCAATAAGGTCAGTAGGTTCAATTCCTGTAATTTTCGTAATATACTCGGGAAGAAAAGCACACTCGACAAAGGTTTCCATGCTGTCAACAATCTGCCCTTTTTCCACCATAACCGCACCTATCTCAATAACCTGGGAAGTTCCCGGTTTGCTACCGTTTGTTTCTATATCAATCACACAGTAACGCTGTTCATCATAGGGAGTAAAACAGGTTTTAAGTCTGTAGCAATTATTTTCATCCTGCTCTATCGGATAACCTGATGCCTGAAGTAAAATGAAGATAGTATCGCTTTCTTCAAGCAGTGTTGTATGCTTAATGACCACATTCCGATACTGCTCCTCTGTCAATATTCCGTTATATTTTCGGAATACACTGGTAAGTGCATCAAATACTTTTTGCATTATGTAAAAACTGCTTTATTTTTTTAGGATCTTTTTTACCTTTGACAGATTCAACACCCGAACTGACATCCACACCATAAAAACCGTACTGTTTTACTTCCTCAATATTCTCAGGAGTCAATCCCCCCGCAAGAATGATTTTTGAACAGTCTATCCCCTTAAACCATTCAAGATTCAAGCGTTTACCACTCCCGCCGTAACTCTCACAAAATGCATCAACCAATCTATAACGATCGGGAAAAGTATTGACATCTTCCTGTGACCTTGCACGCACAACAGGCAGTGTCTTGAGAGAAATTGCATCAAGAGATTCTTCATCCACCTCAAAATGAATCTGTGCCAAAGAGATATTTGAATACCGGCAAACCGTCTCAATTGTTTCAATCCCTTCATTGACAAAAAGTCCTACTCTTTCTACAAACGGAGGCAATTGTTCAATAATACGTTTTGCATCTTTAGGGGTAATATATCGGGGAGATTTATTATAAAAAACAAACCCTAAAGCATCTGCACCACATGCTACCGCATGTAAAGCATCTCGAAGGTTGGTAATACCGCATATTTTCACACGCACACAGTACCCCCTAATGATAGAATAGTCAATCGTTGTTGATAGTTAATGGTTAACAGTCGATACATACACCCATTCCTCATTTAAGTGCTGCAATTGCAGCACTTATACCCTCTGGATGTTTGTATACAAATGATCCTGCAACCACAACATCTACTCCTGCCGCTTCCAGTGCTTTCACATTGACATCATTGACACCACCGTCTACCTCTATTAGACAATTAGGATTGCGTTTTTCTATCAGAGCTTTCAGTCTTTGTGCCTTTTCAATGACAGAAGGAATAAATTTTTGTCCTCCAAAACCCGGATTGACACTCATTAAAAGTACCATATCGAGATCTTCAAGTAAAAATTCTGTCATTTCAGGAAGGGTCTGAGGGTTAAGTACAATGGCCGGTCTGATCCCAAGTGAACGAATTTTCTGAATCAGTCTGTGGGGATGTTTCTCCTCCTCAAGATGAAAAGAGATAAATTCCGGTTTCAACGGTGCAAACAGATCTACAAAAAAACTGTTATTTTCCACCATCAGGTGAATATCCAGCGGCTTGGTCGCCGCTTTGGCTACAGCCTCTACTACCACAGGACCTATGGTCAGGTTCGGAACAAAATGCCCGTCCATTACATCTACATGTACAAAATCACATCCGCCTTCGCAGATAGCTTCAACATCCCGTGCAAGATATCCAAAATCTGCAGAGAGTATACTGGGTGCTACTAACATAAATTTCCTATTATAAAAAAGTAATGTATTATAACACAGTGGAGGTAAGACCCTGAAACGGGATGGAAAACTTGCAGATCCCATACAAAAAGATTTTTTTCTTTTCAGGGTAGCGCACTTCAAAATTATTTTTAAGCAAATTTTATGCACTTTTTGTCTATAATCGCACAAATTTTTCACGTTTGTTTAGACCGAACGTAATTTACTCAAGGAAATATTATGTCAAGAAGATGTTCAGTATCTGGAAAAGGCCCATTGGTAGGAAACAACGTTTCTCATGCAAATAACAAAACAAAAAGAAGACAACTTCCTAACCTGAGATCTGTAAAGATCACTATGGAAGACGGAACAACAAAAAGAGTTAAAGTTGCTGCTTCTACCCTTAGAACAATGAAAAAGAAAGCTGCGCAAGCTGCAGCTGCAAACTAATTTATTAAGATAAGAGAGGGTATACTCTCTTATCATGACTTCCATAGAAAAACTTAAAAAATTTCTCAGCTGGAGAAGTACTCCAAAACCGCATATTACTCTAAATGATGAGTATTACAGTCATTTAGCCCCTTTCAGACTTCCTCTTATTCTTACTGTACTGATTATGCTAATCGGTTCAATCGGTTATATGATCATAGACGATTTTACGCTGATGAATGCAATTTACCAGACAGGAATTACATTTACCACTGTAGGATATGGAGAGATACAACCTATTTCAGATATGGGTCGTATCTTTACCATCACCCTGATCATTTTCGGTTTTGTTGTATTTTCCATTGCAGTGGGGATTATTGCCGAAGTCGTCAAAAAAGGTGAATTTCAGAAAACTGCCAAGGAGCGGAAAATGCTTTATGAAATCGCAAGACTCAAACAGCACTTTGTTGTCTGTTACCACAATGAATTTACCATTCAGGTTACCAAACAGCTTCGTGCGAACCATCTTCCATTTGTCGTTGTAGACCCCAGAGAAGATATGGAGGAGATTGCAAAAAAATACCATTACCCCTATTTTGTTACTGCAGAACCGCATACGGAAGAAGGTATCCTCAAATCACACCTCTCCTCCGCCAAAGGAGTTATTACCCTTGCGGACAATGTTGCAGACAATATTGCAACAATAGCCTCTGCCAGACTCTACGAAAGGGAAATAGGCCGAAAACGCAAATTTCTCATTATCGCCAATGCCAAAAACAATGAAGATGACCAGAAACTGCTTAAACTCGGTGCGGACAAAGTGGTTACTGCCACCAAGCTGATGGCGGAACGCATCAATGCTATGGCAGCCCGTCCCGATATGGAAAACCTCCTTCAGGAATTTCTTTACAAAAAAGATACACCGCTTGATCTGGAAGAGGCTAAAGTATCAAAAACCTCCTGGCTGGTACTCAAAAAGATCAAAACAGCACGTTTCAGGGACATTGCCAATGTAACGGTGATCGGTATCCGTCAAAAAGACGGAACATTTATCCCGATGCCAAAAGGAGATACGATCATAATGCCTGAATCAAAACTGCTGCTTATCGGTACAGAGGACGGTATCAGGCATGCCAAGAAGATTATTCGTAAAAAAGTAAAGCCTGAAGAACTTAAATATGTTTAAACAAAATTAAAATCCAGAGAGGATGGCATTGCCACCCCTCTAAAAATAAGGTATAACTATGGAAAACTTTACACTCACACCTATGGAAAACGGTCTTGAAAATATTCAAGGATTTTATTGTGATGCAGTCAACGTTGGCATGCGTCCGGATGCACAACAAGGTGATGTTGCTTTTATACGTAGCGAGATCCCGTGTGATATCTCGGCAGTCTTTACAAGCAATACTTTTCAGGCTGCACCAATTAAACATTTTCAAAAATACCCGCAAAACTTTAAAACAGACTTTGTACTTATCAATGCCAAAAATGCCAATGCGATGACCGGTGAAAAAGGTATACAAGATATTGACACCATTATGTCAACACTGCAAACAAAACTAAAGGTAAGCAACCCGGTTATGAGTTCAACAGGTGTCATTGGGTATCGTCTACCTATTGACAAGATTATTTCCGCCTTTGACAAACTTGATTTCAATGCTTCCAATTCCAATAAAACCGCACGTGCCATCATGACAACAGACAGTTTTGAGAAAGAGCTGGCATACAAAGTAACACTCGATAATGGAGAGGTTTTCAATATTGCAGCTATCTGTAAGGGGGCCGGTATGATCAACCCTGCTATGGCTACGATGCTCTGTTTTATCACAACTGATGCAAATATTCCCAAAAATGATATGGATGTACTGCTCAAAGAGGGGACGGAACACTCATTTAACCGTATCTCTGTTGACGGAGACACCTCCACCAACGATACGGTGATGCTGCTTGCCAACAAAACC
>Ga0256843_1003571_pt1 | contig 10748 bp, 9 predicted proteins | sample AlvinellametaG_FD_191572 | JGI IMG/M metagenome (GOLD analysis project Ga0256843, IMG submission 191572) | Pompeii worm associated microbial communities from hydrothermal vent at the East Pacific Rise, Pacific Ocean - Alvinella | ecosystem: Host-associated > Annelida > Integument > Unclassified ... | reverse complement strand
GGTCATATTTGATACCAAAAGCATTTAAAATATCTAAAATTGCTCTATCTTTTCCCTCTATATTTCTCTCAGTGTCTGTATCTTCTATTCTTACTAAATATTTTTCATTTTGTTGTTTTGCCACTATGTAGTTAAATAAAGCTACTCTTAAATTACCTATATGCATATCACCTGTTGGACTTGGTGCAAATCTTACCATTAAAACTCCTAATCTTTTTTTGAAATTATATCATTTTTTAACTTCCTTAAAATATCTTTTAATTTTTCTATATCTAAAGGTTTAGTTAAATATTCATCCATTCCCGCATTTATAAACTTTTCTCTATCCCCTGTTAAAGCATTTGCTGTTAAAGCAATTATATAAACTGGTTTTAAATTATTCTCTTTTTCAAATTTTCTAATCTCTTTTGTGGCATCGGTCCCAAGCATATTTGGCATATTCTCATCCATTAAAATCAAATCATATTTTGTATAATTTTTTTTATACATATTGATTGCTTCAATTCCATCATTTGCTATATCAATAAATAATCCAAGTTTTTTTAGTATTACTTTCATAAACATTTGATTTGCTTTGTTGTCTTCCGCTAATAAAATATTGTAGTCAAATTCTGTTGTTATAATTTTTTCTTCCTCTTTTTGGATGAGAAAATCGTTACCTTTTTTTACAGGAATAGAAAAATAAAATCTACTACCCTTTCCTATTTTACTTTCAACTTTTAACTCTCCTCCTAAAAGCTTAACCAATAAAGCAGATATACTAAGTCCTAAACCCGTACCTCCAAATTTTCTAGTAGTAGAATCATCAGCTTGAGAAAAAGCTTCGAATATTTTTTTTAAATCTTCTTGTTTTATCCCTATCCCTTCATCTAATACACTAATAGTTAATATACTTTTTTCAGGATCATATTTAATATATAATTCAACTTTTTTATTATTTGGTGTAAATTTAATAGCATTACTTAAAAGATTCGTAATTATTTGTTTGATTCTCACAGGATCTGAAATAATATTACAATTAGTATTAATTTTTTCTATTTTTAAAGTAATATTTTTTTCATTAACTATACTATAAAAAAGTTGCACAATACTTTCTATTTCATCATCTAAATTAAATTCTATCTGTTCAATAGAAACTTTTCCTTCTTCAATTTTAGATAAATCTAAAATATCATTAATAATATTTAATAAGCTTTTTGATGCTTTTTCTATAATATTTACATAATTTTTTGCCGATTTATTTAAATCTTCATCTTTTAAAAGAGTAATAAATCCCAAAATAGAATTTAAAGGCGTTCTTATTTCATGAGACATATTTGCTAAAAATCTTGACTTTGCTTTTGCATATCTTTGAGCTTTATTTTTTTGAATTTCAAGTTCTTTAGTTCTTAGTTTGATTTTATCTTCTAATGTTTTATTAAGTTTTTTTAATTCTGATGTTTTCTCTTCTATTATTACTTTCAATCTATAGTTAATGATAATAAATATAGTCATAATTAGAAAAACCACTAATAAAATATATAAAATATATTTAGTATCAAGACCTATTTGAGATATATTATTCCACTTATATATTATTTCTTCTAACTCTAATTTAGTTAATCTATCAAAGCCATCATTAAATATTTTTATTTTATTTTCATCATTAGATATAGCTTTTATAGGTTTATTTAACTCCAAAATTCCTGATTTTTTAATGTAGTTATAATTATGTTTAATAGCAAAATATACGATAGCTAAATAATCATCATATAAAGCTTCTATTTTTTTATCTTTTAGTGCCTTAAACAACTCTTCATAAGTATCAAATGAAAGAATTTTTACATTATTAAAATAATCTAGTAAATCTCTTTTATAATCTTTTCCTATTATACCTATTGCTTTAATATCACCATCAAAATCATCCAAAACAAATAATGATGTTTTTGTATTATAATATGTTTTACTTGCTTTCATCCAATCTTCATATGGATCTGTTCCTAAAAAAAAGTCTACTTTACCTTTTTTTGCAAAATCTAAAGCCTCATCCCATGTTTTAGCTTTGATAAATTTTAATTCATAATTATTTTTCTTTGCCCATAATTTCCAAATATCTATCAATAATCCTTGAGCTTTATTATTACTTTCATATGAAAAAGGCGCATAATCTGGATCATAAGATACAGTAAATACTTTTGCGAAAACAACATTAAAAAACAACAATAATACAACTATAATTTTCATTTTTTCCCCCTCTTAAGACTGTTAATATACAGTAATTACAATGTTCCTATATGATGGGATATCTCTATGTTCATTTAAATAAATTCCTTGCCAAGTTCCTATATTTAATTTTCCATTAGTAATAGGAATATTTAAACTAACTCCAAAAAAAGAAGATTTTATATGTGCTGGCATATCATCTTTTCCTTCATAAGAATGAATATAATCATAACCATCTGGAATTAGTTTATTTGTGAAATTTTCTAAATCAATCCTTACATCATCTGAAAAATTTTCATTTATACTAAGGGAAGCTGAAGTGTGTTTTAAAAATAGGTTCATCATACCCATTTTAATATCACTAATATCAATAGCATTTAAAATTTGATCAGTAATAATAAAAAACCCCCTATTAGGAGTTTTTATAGTTATTTCCACTTGCTTCATAACAATCCTTAATTTTTAATTAATCTTATTATTACACAAAAAAGTGACTTTTTAATTACAAATTTTATCTATTCTTCTGAAAAAAATTTTTGGAGTTTTGGAGTAATTACATAATGACAATAAGGATTTTGAGGGTTTTGATTATAATAATCTTGATGATATTCTTCTGCTGGATAAAAAACTTCAAGAGGACTAAGTTCTGTAACTACATTTATCCCTTTATCTTTTAATTCTTCAATTTTTTTTAATGCAATCTTTTTTTGATTTTCATCAAGATAAAAAATTACACTTCTATACTGAGTACCTACATCATTTCCTTGGCGATTAAGTTGTGTTGGATCATGTATATCAAAAAATATATCTAAAATCTTTTCATAAGATATAACTCTTTCATCAAACTCAATTTCAACCACCTCAGCATGACCACTTACACCTGTACAAACTTGCTCATAAGTTGGATTAGGCCTTCTTCCTCCACTATATCCACTTACTACTTTTCTAACCCCTTTTATTCTTTGGAAAATAGCTTCAAGACACCAAAAACATCCACCACCTAATATTGCTTTCATATATTTTCCTTGATTTTTTTTACTAAACTATCTATATCTACTTCTAAATATTTTTCAATATCTTTAGTTTGCCCATGAGGAATAAATTTATCTTCAAATTCAAAAGAAATTATTTTTTTATCTAAATTATTTTCATTACAAAAAGCTTCTAAGCTTTCAGCAACTCCACCTATTTTATTATTATCACTAAAAACAAACCAAGTTTTTGCATTTAAACTTTTAAGCATATCTTTATCTAATGGTTTAATAAATCTCAAATCCATTACCCCTGTATCAATCCCTTCTTGTTGAAGTTTTTTAGCCACTTGCCATGCACGACCAACCCCATTTCCATAACCAATTAACATAATATTATCATTTTCTTTTAAGATTTCAGATTTTCCAAGTTCAAATGGTGTAGCTTCCGCTTCTACTTCATAAAAACTCCCTCTTGGATATCTAAAAGCACTAGCACATTCAGTATACTCTATTGCAAAATCTATAGCATACTCTAATGTTTTAAAGCATCTTGGAGCAAAAATAGTAATATTTGGTATTATTTTTAAATATCCTATATCAAATACCCCTTGATGAGTTTCACCATCTTGTCCTACTATTCCAGCTCTATCAATAGCAAAAATAACTGGATATTTATCTATACATACATCATGAACTATTTGATCAAATCCTCTTTGTAAAAAAGTTGAATAAATTGTTACAAAAGGACGAAAACCTTCTTTTGCAAGAGCTGCCATAGATGTTACTGCATGTTGTTCTGCAATAGCTACATCCCAAAATCTTTCTGGCCATCTCTCAAGTAACTCTTTCATTCCAGTCCCACTTGGCATAGCTGCAGTTACACCAACAATTTTCTCATTTTCTTTTGCTTTTTTTAATAAGTAGTTTGAAAATACTTTAGTTGCACTTATAGATGATTTTTTTATAGGTTTTCCTGTGTCTATATCAAAAGGTCCCACTCCATGCCAATGTTCAAAATACCCTTCAGCTTCTTTATACCCTTTTCCTTTTATAGTTTTTGCATGCACTACTACTGGTTTATTTAAACTTTTTGCTATTTTTAAAGTTTCAATAACTTCTTCAATATTATTTCCATCAATAGGTCCTATATATTCCAGTCCCATCTCTTCAAAAAATATTCCATTTATTGCAAACATCTCTTCAAATTTTTTAGCTGCATATTTAAAATCTTGTGGTAAATTATCTAAAAAACCTTTAAATTTCTCTTTCATTCCTTGATAAAATTTACCTGCTTTCATTTTTGTAAGATATTTACTAATAGCACCTGTAGGTTTTCCTATACTCATTTCGTTATCATTTAAAATGATAACCACTGGATATTTTATATAACCAAGTTCATTTAAAGCTTCATAAGCCATACCAGCCGTAATACTTCCATCACCTATTAAAACAACAGGTATTCTATCTTCATTTTTAAGCTTTATAGCCTTTGCTGCACCAACTGCTACTGAGATTGAAGTAGATGAATGTCCAGCACTAAAATAATCATATTTACTCTCACTTGGTCTTGTATACCCACTAATACCATCGATTTGTCTAAGTCTATCAAATCTATCCCACCTATCACTAAGCATTTTATGTGCATATGCTTGATGAGAGACATCAAAAATAAAAGGATCTTTTTCTTTATCAAAAATATAATGCATCCCTATTATAAGTTCAGTTGCACCTAAAGTAGAGCTTAGATGACCCCCATTTTTAGCAACACTTTTTATTATTTTTGTTTTAATCTCTTTTGATAAATTTTCTAATTCTTCTATACTTTTATTTTTAATATCCAAACCTTAACCCTTTAAAATATGATTTTTTATAGCTTCAAATCTTTTATGAATTTCAGCTTCAATATTACCTGCATCACTTAATATAACAACTCCACCTACACTAATTGCATTATCAGGTATTACTTTTATTTTATCTAAATTTAAATTATCTTTTATATAATCATAATCAAGTGGATTTACTTTTATCTCTATTTGTGTAGCTTCTTTTATATCATTTAAAAGCTCTTTTGTCAAATTAAGTGCTATCTCTTTGGAATGTTTACTTAACTCTTTTTCTATAACTTCCTCAGCTATATCTACCGCAACACCAACAAGCTCTTTTTCAATATTTTCTGCTTTACTTTGATACTCTTTATAGACTTCTTCTATTTTATGAAGAGATTCTACAAGTTTTGAAAGATGATCATTTATTTTAGCTTCAAGTTCTTGTTTTGCTTTATTATACCCCTCATTATAACCAGCTTGATAACTAGTTTCTTTAATATGAGCCAATTTATCATTACAATCTTTTGCCTGAGATTGAAGTTGTTGCTCAAGTCTTATTATAGAAGATGTTAATTCATCACTTTTTTTTAGGAGTTTTTCTATCAATTCTATCTGATTAGAATTATTAGAATTAAGAACCTCTTTTACTTCTTCTTGATTTATCTCTTCTTTAAGTTCAGTTTTAATAGAAACATCTTTTGTCTCATTAGAAAAATCTAAAGACTTAAATGAATATCCACTAACAATATGTTTTCCCTCTTCTGCATTTAAGATTTTACCCATTATTCAATTACTTCCTCTTCTGCACCAATTGAAATTTTACCTTCTTCAGCAAGTTTTTGTACTATTTCGATTATTTTTCTTTGAGCTGCTTCTACATCTTTTACTTTTACAGGTCCTAAAAATTGAAGCTCTTCTAAAAATGCCTCTGCTGCTCTTTGGGACATATTATCTAAGAATTTTTGTTTTAACTCTTCACTTGCTCCTTTTAAAGCGATCATTAAATCATTTTTATCAGCTTCTTTTAAAATCTCCATTATTGCTGTTTTATCAAGTTTAATAATATCATCAAATGTAAACATCATCTCTTTAATTTGATTTGCTAAAGAGTCATTTACTTGTTCAATATAAGCTAATGTACTTTTTGCACTTTTTTGTCCAAGTCTATTAAATATTTCAGCAACAAATCTAGTCCCACCAACTTCTACTTTATAAGTTGTAAGTGCTTCAAGTTTACTTTCAAGTATAGCACTAACTCTTTTAATAATAGCAGGAGATATATCACCAAGATTTGCCATTCTTATTAAAACTTCTGCTCTTAAATCATCACTAAAATAGCTTAATGTCTCAGCTGCACTTGTAGGATCCATATGAGCTAAAATAAGGGCAATTGTTTGTGGGTGCTCATGAATAATAAAATCTGCAAGCTGTTCTGGTTTAACTTTTTGTAAGAAACCAAAATTTTGTTCACTTTGAAGTGATTTAGCAAGTCTATCAAGTACTTTTTTAGCTTCTTCTGGTCCTAATGCTTTATAAAGAATCTCTTTTGCATATTCCATACCACCACTTGAGATATATTGATTTGATTGGAAAATTACATAAAACTCTTCTAATACTGCACTTGCTACTGCTTTATCTACAGCACCAGCAGTTGCTATATATTTTGAAATTTCAGTGATCGATTCAACGTCCATATATGTAAATAGTTGTGCTGTTATATCTTCTCCAAGTTGAATTAAAAGAATTGCAACTTTTTCAGCCATACTAAGTTCATCTAAATATGCTTGTTGTTTAGGTGTTAGTGCCATTATTAAGTTCCTTTTTCAAGCTCATGATTTTCATTTAAAAGAGACTGTAATACATTTGCTACCTCTTCAGGTTTCTCTTCAGTCAAACTTCTAATTCTTTCAAGTAACACTTCATATTTAAGTTCATCTTGATTTATTTCATTGTTTATTCCAAGTTGTTGTTCTACTTTCGCTTTTAATTCTTTTAATTTATCATAAGTATCTTCAACCTCTTCTTCTTCAAAGTCAATTTCCCTTTTTGTAATATCTTCTTCATCTTCAGGTTTAATTTCAAGCATTTTTTCACTAAATGGAACAATAATCTTTTTATAAAAAATAAACAATACTATAAATAAAAACAAATATTTTAAAACAGGTTCAAATGGGCCTAAATATGTACTAATCATTTTAGCAACCTTGCTTGTAGGGGTTAATGCTTCTTTTGTAGTTGAAGATACATTAAATTGAAAATTACTTACACTTACCTCATCTCCCCTTTTTGGATTAAAACCTATAGAACTTTTTACTAAACTTGTAATACTTTCTAAATCCTCCTTACTAAGAGGAATGTAAGTTAGTTTTTCATCACCTTCTTTATCTTTTTTCATTTCATATTTACCATCTACTACTACAGCAGCCGTAATTCTTTTAATTTTTACTATATCTTCTTGTGTATCTTTTATTGTCTTTGATATTTCATAATTTGTAGTTGTTGTTGCTTTATTATATTTTTCTTTAAGCTGATTACTATTTAACCCTTGTACAGGTCCTATATTACTTACAGCACCAGGAACTCCTCCTACTTGTTTTGGAGAATATCCTTCTTTAGATTCTTCTAAAGTTTGTTCACTTCTAACAACATTATCCGGAGAAAAAATTTCAGCCTTAGATTTTACTTTTGAAAAATCAAAATTTACATCAACTTTTGCTACTACTTTATTTTTCCCACCTACAATAGGTGCTAAAATATCTATAATTTTTTCTTGTAATGCTTTTTCATATCTTTTTTTATATAAAAGTTCTGCTTTTAAAAGTTCATTACTTTTAGTCAACTCATCATCTTCTCCAAGAGGATCTCCATATTGATTTATAAGCTTTACATTTTCTGGCTTTAGTCTAGGAACAGCTGCTGCTACAAGATTTTTAATCCCCATAATCTGCTTTGGAGTAAGTATCATATTTTCTTCAAGCTCTATTACGACTGAAGCAGTTACTGGAGTTTGTTGTGATACAAAAAGAGTCTCTTTTGGTATAGCGATATTCACTTTTGCTCTTTTTACAGCTCTTAAACTTTCTATATCGCTTGAAAGTTCTCCTTCAAGGGCTCTAAGATATTTTATATTTTGCTCAAAATCAGTGGCTCCAAACTCTTTTTTATCAAATAAATTAAAGCCAACTTTACTCTCTTTTGGAAGTCCTAATGCAGCTACTTGAAGTCTTACTTTTTGTACCATATCTTTTGGTACTTCAATTACACCATCTTGAGGAATTTTATATGGTATTTTATTTTTTTCTAAATCTTGTACTATTAAAGCTGCATCAGCTGGTTTTAGATTATCAAATAAAACTCTATATCCATCATCACCTTTGATTTTTGAACTAGAATTATATACAATTAAAAAAGACACTAAAGCAACAATTACCACCATTGTAGCAATAATAACAATCTTTTGTTGTTTATTTAATTTTTTTGTAAGAGTGATAATTTGTTTTACTAGTGCATTTAAATCCATACTTTCCCTTAAATCATTCTATCTAATATATCTAAAACTTTATCATTTTGTGATTTTGTACCGATAGTAATTCTTACAGCATTTAAGCCATAACCCGCTAAATTTCTTACAATTATACCAATTTTAAGTAAATCATCAGCCAATTTTGTACTATCATTTACAAAAATAGTGATAAAATTTGTATAACTATCTATATACTTCAATTCTTTTTTATCACAAAATTCTTTATATCTATTCATTTCTATAAAATTATTTTTAATTGATTCTTTTACGAACTCCTCATCCTCTAATGCTATTATACCAGCTTTTAGTGACAAAGTAGTGATATTAAAAGGTGGTCTAAGCTTATAAAGATTTGAAATAATATTTTCATTTGCTATACCATACCCTATTCTCATTCCACCAAGTCCATAAGCTTTAGAAAAAGTCCCTGTATATAATACATTTGGATATTCAAGTATCCATTTTGGCTCTATTTTTTTATTTTCATCTTTAAAAGTAGCATATTCTTGATAAGCACCATCAATTATTACTAATGTATCTTTATTAACTTCATCAATAAACTCTTTTACATCACTCCAATCTAAACATTCCCCTAAAGGATTATTTGGTAAACAAATAAAAATAATATCAGCTTCATCTTTATATTTTCTAAATTCATCTAAATTGTGTTCATGGCTTGGAGTTTTAATAATCTGGGCACCAACTTGTTTTGAATAAATCTCATACATCGCAAAAGTAGTTTTACTCATAAGCACTTTTTTTGGCTCAATCGCATGAATAGCAAATTCAAGTACTTGATCACTTCCCGCACCAATAATTATATTTTTACTATCTACACCATATTTTTTAGATAATCCTTCTTTTAATTCATACATACTATCATCTGGATATACACTCATTTGATCTACTATTTTTCTTACTTCTTCTTGTACTTTTTTACTACATCCATAAGGATTTTCATTACTTGCTAATTTTATGATGTCTTTTGGCTCAATCCCAAATTCTCTTACAACTAACTCTATTGGTTTTCCAGCTTCATAAGTTTTTAAACTATCTAATTTTTTACTAAACATCTATTCTCCCTTTACATAACTTCCAAGCCAAGTTATATTTTCTTTATTTATAATTTTTTGTACATTTTCATCATCAATATGACCTTCAAAATCTATATAAAACAGTGAATGAAAAGTATCATCTTTTAAAGGTCTACTTTCAATTTTTGTAAGGTTTATATTAGCTTCTTTAAATTCTTTAAGAAGCTCAAAAAGTGCTCCACTTTTATGACTTGTTTTTGCAATAATTGATGTTTTATCATTTCCACTTTTTTGTGTTTTATAATCACTAATTACAATAAATCTTGTCTTATTTGCATTATTATCCTCTATTTTTGCAAAAAGTAGTGGTACTTGATATATTTTTGCTGCTATATGAGAACATATTGCTCCTGCTTCTTTATCTTCTTTTGCCATTTCAGCCGCTTTTGCTGTAGATTCTGTAGGGATAAATTCTATATCAAGTAAATTATGTTCTTCTAAAAAGTTTTTACATTGATTATAAGCTTGTGGATGTGAGTATATTTTTTTAAGTTTTGTAACATCCGAACAAAGTGAAGCAAATGAATGATGGATATCCATATATATTTCATTTACTATTTTTACATCATATTTTTTTAAACTATCAAGTGTAACTCCAACTATCCCTTCAGTATTATTCTCAATTGGTACTACACCATATTTACTCTCTTTAAAAGCAACACTTTTAAATACAGCTTCTATATTTAAAAGGGGTAAATATCTTCCTGTAGCTCCAAATCTAGACTCTGCTGCTTGATGAGTAAATGTCCCAAGAGGCCCTAAAAATGCCACTCTTTCAGTTCTTTCAAGGTTTCTACTTGTAGCAAAAATCTCTAAAAATATAGCTTCTATATCTTCTCTTTTTAAAAGTCCATTTTGAGACTCACTTATTTTTGTAAGTCTATCTATTATCTCTTTTTCTCTTTCTGGTCTATAAATAGGAGCATTTGAAGAGTTTTTAAATTCCCCTACTTTTTTAACTACTTCCATTCTTTTATTTAGCAATGTTATTAATTGGTTATCAATTTCATCTATCTGTTTTCTAAGTTCATCTAACATATCAACCCTTTTAAATTTTTAATTATTAAATCTGGTTTTTCTTTTATCTCTTTTTCGCTTTTGATTTTTCCTGTTAGGACTAAAATAGTCT
>Ga0256843_1003570_pt1 | contig 10752 bp, 7 predicted proteins | sample AlvinellametaG_FD_191572 | JGI IMG/M metagenome (GOLD analysis project Ga0256843, IMG submission 191572) | Pompeii worm associated microbial communities from hydrothermal vent at the East Pacific Rise, Pacific Ocean - Alvinella | ecosystem: Host-associated > Annelida > Integument > Unclassified ... | reverse complement strand
AAAAAAATTGAAAAAAAAATTGATTTTTTTAATTTTATCCTATTTCTTTATCCATTGAGAAAAGTGATAAAATTAATTTTGAATCAGTAATTATATAGTTATACTTCTAGAAAAATTAGGAGAAGATATGACTGTAACAAAATACTCTGCAAATGGAAATGATTTTGTCATTCTTATACGTAAAAAGAAAAAAGACCGTTCAAAATTGGCAAAACGTCTCTGCCATCGTCAAAATGGAATTGGAGCAGATGGTTTGGTTGTGGTAATGCCTCATGCTGAATATGATTTTGAGTGGGACTTTTATAATGCTGATGGAAGCCGTGCAACCATGTGTGGAAATGCCTCTAGAGCTGTGGCTCACTTCGCAATGGAAAAGGGAATATCTCAGGATGGTCATGCTGAATTTTTAACAGGTGCAGGAGTGATTCGAGCTGTTGTCAATGGACTCTATGTTGTAAGTGATATGACCAAACCAATTATTTTAAGTGAAGATATTCAAGAAGAGGGAGAGAAGTGGTGGTTTGTCGATACAGGTGTGCCTCATTTGGTTGCTATTCGTGATAATATAGAGGAGTTTGACATTGAACAAGCTAGAAGATTACGTAACAAATACAATGCCAATATTAACATCTGTAGAGTTGAAGAGAACAGACTCTATGTTCGAACCTATGAACGTGGTGTAGAGGATGAAACCTTGGCTTGTGGAACAGGAATGGTGGCATGTTTTGTACGGGCAAACAGTGAAGGTTTGGTTGATGAAAATATCCAAGTATTTCCAAAATCAGGAGATGAACTCTATATTAGTTTAGAGGAGGATATATACAAATTTGGAGGAAAAGTGACCAAGACTTTTGTGGCTGAAACCATAGAATAACACAGTTCTATCACAATATTTATGATAAAATTGTGACTTATTTTATAGAATAAGGAATTAAAAATGCACAAAACCATCGTCACAATTATTACAGCTTTGGCATTAAGCTCTTCGCTTCTTTTAGCCAAAACATTGGTAACCGTTAACGGTCATCCCATATCTGATACACTCATTCCTCCTGGATATGAAAAACTTGATGATAATCAACGTGCCAACCTTATGGAGCAACTGATTAAAGAGGAGTTGCTTCATGCCAAACTCCTTAAGAGTCCTATCGTTCAAGATAGTCAATTTCAAAAAGTCTTTAATCAACAAAAACAGTTGACACAAGAGCAGTATAGACAGAAGACAGGAAAATCGTTAAATAGAGACCAACTTCGTGCAATTAAAGGCTCTATAGCTGTTGCACTCTATCAACAAAATGCTCTAAAAAACGTACATGTTTCAGACAGAGAAGTTAAAGCCTTTTATGATGAGCATCCTGAAAGCTTTAACTATCCTGACTCTATAGAGATAGCCAATATTATTGTTCAGACAAAAAGTGAAGCTGATGAAATTCATAGAAAATTAAAAAAATCTTATGATTTAGATAAAGAGTTTATTCAAGAAGCAAATGCACATAAACAGAATGGTTATATGGGATGGTTTGGAAGAGGTTCTGCTCCTGAAAATCTTTTTAACAAAGCCTATAAATACAAAGTAAAAACATTACTTAATGCACCTGTCAAGACAAAACATGGTTATAATATTGTCTATCTACTCAATAAAAAACATGCTGGAACAGTTAGTTTCTCTGAAGCAAAAAAACATATTAAACAGATGTTAAAACAGAAAAAAGTGATGGAAAATTTACGAAGAGAAGTTGAAGAGCTTTATGGTTCTGCTGAAATAATCTATTAACATCAAATTTAAACTTTTGATTTGTAAGGTTGATAAAACAACCTTACTTTTTATGCGAATTTAAAAATAAATCCTCTTTACCTTAATTTCCCCCCTTTCTATCTTTTAGAAAATATTAAAAAGTACCCTACAGGTAATACCAATAGTGTTAAAACTGTTGAGCTTATAATTCCCCCAACAATTACCACCGAGAGAGGATATTGAATCTCACTCCCTACTCCTGTGGCATAGAGTAGAGGTAAGATTCCAAATAGGGTAGTAAAAGCTGTCATTAATACAGGTCGTAATCGTAAAAGAGTCGCCTCTTTTATTATCTCTTTTAAATCTTTAGAGGGTGATTCCCTTTGAAGTTCATCTATAAAAGTGACCAGAACAATACCATTTAAAATGGCTATGGCAAAGATGGCTAAAAAACCGATAATTGCTGATACAGAGAGATATATTCCACTTAAAATCAGTGCTATAATTCCTCCCATTAATCCAAAAGGTACATTCATTAGTACCAATAGAGCTTTTTTCATTGAGTTAAATGCTGTATAGAGGAGCAGTAGAATTAAAAGAATGGTAACAGGGATAATCATCATCAATTTTTCAGTTGCCTCTTGCATATTTTTAAACTCTCCTGCCCACTCTATGTAATAGCCTGATGGAAGTTTAACCTCTTTTATAATACGTTGATTTGCCTCTTCTACCAATGAAGCGACATCTCTTCCCTCTGTCTCAATCCCCAATACCATATATCGATTAAGATTTTGACGTTTAATAAAAGATGCTCCCTGTTTTATAATAACATTACAGACCTCATCTAATGTTACAATAATACCTTGATTTGAACGAATGGTGATATTTTTTAGACTCTCTATATCCTTTGTAGCTCCTTCTATTTTAGCCACAATTCCAAACCGTTTTACCCCTTCTATCTTTTGAGTAATTGGCTCTTGACCAATACCATTTCGTATGAGTTGCATTATCTCATCTACACCTATTCCATACCGTGCCAAGGCTTGATAATTGGGGGTTATAATAATATTGGCTTGACCGAGCTGAGGCTCTATCTCTATCTCTTCTAATCCCTCTAAACCATTTAAAGCTTTTTGAATATCTTTTGAGATTTGGGTCATAACCTTCTGCTCTTCACCATAAATTTTAATTGCTAATTCTGATTGAACCCCTTCTAGAAGCTCTTCTATTCTCATTGCGATGGGTTGTGTAGGAACAAAACGTACATGTTCAAATGTATGGCTTAAATCTTTAGTCATATCACTACTAAGTTTTGATAAATCTTTGATATTTGGCTTTAAAGTTAAAAGAATCTCCATGTAGTTTGGCTGAGCTGTCTCTCCTTTTTCACTTCGACCTATCATACTTAGAACCGAATCAACATCAACAGAGTAGTTTTTTAGAATATGTTTCTCTATGGTTTGAGCTGTCTCTACCGATTGGCTTAATGCTGTACTTGGTGGAGCAATCACTCGATACATAATGGACTCTTCATTTAATGTTGGCATAAACTCTCGCCCTTGAAGCGTTAAGAGGTATACACTATAAAAAAATACCAAACTCACAATAAAAAGTGTTGTCTTGGGCAGATAGAGTACACCTCGTAAAAAAGGAAGATAGAGCCATTTTAATAGTCGCATTACACTGTTATCTTGCTCTTTTTTTGGCTTTAAGAGTAAAAAACTCAACACAGGAACAAGTAGCAGTGCAACAAGCAGAGAACCCAACATAACAAAAACAATATTTAATGCCATTGGACTATATAGCTTTCCTGCCAATCCATCAAGACTAAGAAGAGGAATAAATACAGCCACAATAATCAAAATAGCAAAAGTTACAGGTGTCGCAACCTCTTTGGCTGACTCCAGAATAATCTCTGCTTTTTTTGTAGGAATAAGGGCATCACTCCTCTCTGCCATATTTAATCGTCTATAAGCATTCTCTACTACAACAATAGTTCCATCAACAATCATTCCAACGGCAATTGCCAAACCACTCAGACTCATCAGGTTGGCACTTAATCCATAATACTCCATCAGTCCAAAAGCGATGAGTAAAGAGAGGGGTAGAGATAGAATTACAATAGAGGCAGAACGAAGCTCAAATAGAAAGAGAAATAGTACAACAGCAACCAAAATAATACCTGTTATTAATGCATTAGAGATGGTTGCTACTGCTTTTTGAGTCATCTCGGTTCTATCATAAATAAGGTTAATCTCCACCCCTTTTGGCAGAGCATTATTGACCAATACCATCTTCTCTTTTAACCCTTTTACTACTTGATTGGCATCAGTTCCAGTTCGTTGAAGCACCATACCAATAACCCCTTCATGCCCATTAATACTAACTGCACCAAACCGTGGGGCTTCTCCCTTTTGAATGATAGCAACATCTCCAATGGTTATCGCTCTACCTTGAAATGATTTTATAACGGTTAAAGCAATCTCTTCTGGGTTTTGATAAAATCCAACACCGCGAATCTGGTACTGTTCACGATTAAATTCCAAATATTGACCACCAGCACTAAGATTACTACGCTCTAAAGCATGAATAACATCTCCATAGGTTACCCCTTTTGCCTGAAGTTTAGAGGCATCAATAATCACTTCATACTGCTTCTCATAACCTCCCCAAGTTACCACCTCTTCGACACCCTTAACCGATTTAAACATCGGTTTAACAAAAAACTCTTGAAGCTCTCTTATCTCTTGCAGTGTTTTGGTTTGGCTTCTATCTTTAACCTGATACCAAAAAACTTGCCCAAGCCCTGTAGTATTTGGTCCAAGTGTTGGTTTTCCCCAACCTTCTGGAATATCCACTGATAAAACCCGTTCGCTCACCTGCTGACGAAGAAAATAGATGTCGTAGCTATCTTCAAAAAAGATAGAGATATAGGATAGTCCAAAAAAAGAGTTACTCATAATACTCTTAACCCCTGCCATTCCAGATAGAGCAGACTCCAAAGGGTAGGTTATGAGCTTCTCTATATCTTCGGCTGAATTTCCTGCACTTTCTGTATAGATAACCACCTGTTTTGGAGTTATATCGGGAAATGCATCTATTGGAATATTTTTATATGATTTGTAACCTAAAAATGATAACAGAACAAAGAGGACAATTACCAATAGTTTATATTTTAGAGATAGGTCTATTATTTTATGTAACATGTTTTTTCCTTTCAGTTCTAATGTCCATGTCCACCCAATGAAGATTTCAACAATAGAGATTTAATATAATAGCTTTTATCACTAACATAATCTTGATGCTCCTCTAATCCTTCAATAGCTACAAATTTACCGTTATCTTTTAAAATTTTGATAACTTTAATATCATAAGGAACTTCCTCTTCTTCATGACCATGATGTTCATTATCTAATTTTTCTTCCTCTTGATGAGGTGCTTCTTCTTTATGTTTATCATCTCCATGCTCCTCTTCGTGGTGTTCTGGTACAAAAACCACCCACTCATTATTAAAAAATGAAAGAGCCGACTTTTTAACGCTCAAATAGCGTTTCCCCTCTCCAAAAAATAGCTTTGAATCTAAAAAGGTATTGACAAAAAGATTATGCACAGGAGTATCCAGTTTTGACAAAACAGTCATCTGTTGAGTCTCTTGGTCGATATTTGGTAATATTTGAGTAATGTGCATTGAATGCTCCTCTGCTCCATAAATAATCACTCCTCTCTGCCCTATTCGTATTTTAGTTGCATATTTTAGAGGAATAAACGATTTAATTAAAAAGCTCTCTCTCCCTTTAGCAATAGAGAGCAGAGGTTCATTTCCACTAACTACAGAATGAATAGGAGCTAAAATTTTTTCTACACGTCCACTACTTTGTGCATAAACACTATATCTGTTCCCTTTTCTACCCTTAATTTGTGCCAACTTACTCTTTAATACCTCTATTTGATTGCTGATAACCATCTTCTCTTCATCCTGTTGGTTCAGTTTTTGAAGTGATTCAACACCAATACTATAGAGCTTATTGGTAATGGCATAATTTCTCTGAACCACTGAGAGTTGCGCCTCTAACCCCTTTAACTCCGTTAATTTAGAAGCCAACTCCAACGACTCAATTGTTGCCACAACTTGACCTTGTTTAACGCTATCTCCCTCTTGAACATGATAAGCTACAATCTTTCCACCCAATCGAGCCATAAGGGTTGATTTTGCTGATAAGAGTTGCACCACTTGACTGTTCGTGATTATTTCCTCACTAAACGTTCGTCTCTCAACCTCATCTATTGGCACATCTAAAGCAAAAAGAGTATGAATTAAAAGAAATGAACCCAAAATATATCTATTCACTGTATCCCCCTTGAAGATAGTTTATTTTTATAATATTCTGCTCTATGGCAAAGCTATTCTCTAAAATCTTCTGTTGATTAAGAATCCGTTGCTTTTTTATCTGTTGAAGTTTCAAAAGATTCACTTTAGCAATGGTATAAGATGCTTTATACATCTCAAAAAGTTCCTCTTGTGAAGCAATTAAACTCTGTTGATGCTCACGCAATATTTCAAGTTGACGATTCTCAGCCATTAGCTGTTCAAGCTGAAGAGCTAATAGATTCTCTTGATTATCTATACGCAACTTCTCATTAGTCATATTTATCTTCTCTAACTGCTTCTCTTCGTGTTTTAAATTAAATGTTGGAAGAGGAATAGAGACCCCAACCCTAAAGACATCTTGGTCGGGTTCTCTCTCTAATTCAGAAAAGAGTTCAATCGATTCAATTGAGTGTTCTAAAAGTTTAAGCTTGGCTTGGCTCACTTCATTTCTAGCTTCACCTAAAGCGATACTTGGGAAAACTCCATCTGCTTCTTCTAACAGAAAAATATGTCCAGATTCAACAGAGTACTCCTTCTCTAAATTAGCAAAAGCCAATAGCTCATTTTTCATCTTTACCACATCAAACGCCAAACGCTTCTCTTGGGTCTTGGCACGTTGATAATCCAGCTTTGCTTCTAGATAATCACTTCTTGCCACAGCCCCCTCTTGATAACGTTGATTGACTGTATCTAAAATCTCTTTTGAGAGTTCTACAGCACGTGATTGGAGTGCTAAACTTGCATCTGCTTTTCTATATGCGAGATAACGAATATTGAAGTTATAGATAAAATTTGACCGTTCAACCTTATACTCCAGAGAAGAGAGATTTATTCTCTTCTCTGTAATGGTTGCTCTCTCCTTTTGAATATGAGGTAAAGGAATAGATTGTACCACCCCAACTCTTACTCCAAAGCTGTTGCTTTTCGTCATAAATTGACTTGAAAAATCAGCAACTTCAAATTCTAGATTGGGATTCTCATAACGTCTCTCAATTGCTCCACTCAAAGAGATTTTCTCTTGTTGATTGTGAATAAGTTTTAGGTTGATATTGCGATGTAATGCCTCTTCAAGTAGTACTTCATAGCTTTGAGCATAAAGATTCACTGTAAGAAAGAGACCAAATATTGTTTTTTTCATGGGTATCCTATAGAATATTAAACAGTTCTGTAGGCTCAATTTATTAACAAAATATTAATATTGACATATAATTAATGGTCAAAAAATCGACCCTACGGTGCAAATGTAAAAAAGGGAGTAAAAAACTATACTATAGGGGGTCGAAAAGTGTTATTCACATGTGAATAACTTTGTGTAGGTATTATAAAAATTAAGGTATTATTACTTTTGGGTATCTCTGAGAGTAAAAAATTAGAAGGTAAAATAAAAGAGAGATGCAACATAAAATGACTATTGCACAAATCACCATTATGCTCCTCTATATCATGCTCAATGGGATGAGAAAACTCTGCCACAAACTCTTGGGCTGAGCAGTGTCTCTCTTTGTGTATATCAAGCACCACACCATGTGCTATGGAGAAACTCATAACAATTAAAAGGAGTAGGCTTAATATCTTTTTCATAAAGTTATTATAACAACTTTAATTTAAACTATAACTCCTCTTCACTCTCTTTAATTGCTTTAGTATCCATAGTTAACATACTGGTAATCCCTAAAGCATCTTTAATTTTGGCTTCAATTTCATCACGCAAGGCAGTATCTTCTTTAAATTTCTTCTTAACATTCTCTTTACCTTGTCCTAATTTTCCTTCTCCATAACTAAACCATGCACCTGATTTATCAATAATATCAAGTTTTACACCATAATCAACCAGTTCACCCTCCATTGAAATTCCCTCTCCAAACATAATGTCAAATTCGGCTTGTCTAAATGGTGGGGCTACTTTATTTTTAATTACTTTGGCTTTGACACGGTTACCAATTTGAGCTTCGCCCTGTTTAAGTGTAGCAATTCTTCGTACATCAATTCGAACAGAGGCGTAAAACTTCAATGCATTACCACCTGTTGTTGTTTCAGGAGAACCGTAACCCATCATTCCAATCTTCATACGCAATTGATTAATAAAGATAACAGTAGTATTGGTTTTATGTAAAACAGCTGTCAACTTTCGTAAAGCTTTACTCATTAGTCGTGCTTGTAAACCAACCTGTAAATCACCCATCTCTCCTTCGATTTCAGCTTTTGGTGTCAATGCAGCAACAGAATCCACAACAATCACATCAACAGCACCTGAACGGGCTAAAGTCTCTAAAACATCCAATGCCTGTTCCCCAAAGTCAGGTTGAGAAACCAAAAGATTTTCAACATCAACACCCAAATTTCTTGCATAAAGTATATCCAAGGCATGTTCAGCATCAATAAATGCACACACCTTATCATCTTTTTGAGCCGAAGCTGTAATCTGTAGTGCCAGAGTAGTCTTCCCTGAACTCTCTGGACCATAAATTTCAATTACTCTTCCAACAGGGACACCACCAATCCCCAATGCCATATCCAATCCCAATGAACCTGTACTAATCGCTTCAATTGGCTCTATATCTTTATCACCAAGTCTTACTATTGTACCTTTTCCAAAATTTTTATCAATCTGTTTCATCGCCATATCTAAGGCTTTCTGTTTGTTCGCATCCATGGTTTGTGATATCCTTTACTTATTATAAAATAGTAATACAATTGTAGTCTCTTTTTTAAAATAGCCCTAGAAATATGTCAAATTGTAATGTTTTTTAAACTATCCTCTAAAAATAGAGTTTAATTAAGATTCCTTTGTTAATCTTTTGTTTTTAAATAAAAGGTAATAATCAATAGTTATGAAAAAACATTTGATACTCTTCTTTATTTTCACCTACCACTTCTCGCTTTATGCAATTGAGATTGACAACAACAGCTCTAACATCTCAATATTAGATAAATCCTCTATATTTCTGGATAAAGGAAAAAAGTTTACATTAGAAGATATTAAAAGAAAAAAATTTATTAAAAACAACGAATCTCAACTCAATTTTGGTCTTATTCCAAATACCAATATTTGGATTCATTTTAAACTACACAATAGAAGTAACCAAGCTGTTAAAATGGTATTAGAGTATCAATCAACAGAGGTTGAAAGCCTCTCTCTTTATCAAAAAGATAAAGAGATAAAAAGAGGTTTATATCATATTCCAAAAAAAGATAAAACCATTCATCCTCATTTTAGCATTCAACTTTCACCAAATGAAAAAAGAGATATTTATATTAAAATTGAATCCAAAATGAGAGCCATATCAGCAAAAATGACACTTTGGAATAAAGAAGATTTTTTAAAAGAGGACTTTCATCTCAAAATGGCACTTCTACTCTTTTTTGCTATCATGCTTACTCTATTTATCTATAATCTTATGTTATGGCATTTTACGCAAGACAGAGTCTATATGTTTTATATTCTCTATCTTTTAGGGATTTCATCTTTTGAAGCCAACTATTATGGACTCTACTCCCTCTATCTCTTCTCACCTGAATTAACTCTCTTTTTTGAAAAAGGAATTACAATAATATTGGTTATAATGGGTATATTCTTTATTCTCTTTGCACGAGAGTTTTTACAATTAAAAAAATTTAAAAAAATTGATACAATATTGAAATTCTATCTTTATGCTATGCCAATAAGCTCTCTATTGGCATATGATAACCAATTTTTCAATACAAATATTATCATTTTTTACACTTCTGCTTCACCCTTTTTAATCTATAGTGGTATCTTTGCACTAAAACAGGGAATTAAAGAGGCAAAATATTATCTTATTGGATGGACACCCATTCTACTCTCTATGCTTATTATTATTCTTCAATTTATTGGAATTTTTGATGTAAAAAACGCTTTTCCTTATATTTTAGAGTTTGCATTTGTCTCGGAAAGTTTTATCTTCTCCATAGCTTTGGCACATAGAATAGAGATTGCAAAAAAAGAAAAACGCTTGGCAGATAAAAAATTAATTAACTTTCAAAAGTATGAAAAAGAGAAACTTCAAAAACTGGTAAAAGAGAAGACAAAAGAGTTAAGTATCTTACTCGAAGAGAAAGAGATTCTATACAAAGAGTTAAACCATCGTATTAAAAATAACTTTATGATGATTCTCTCTCTGCTTAAACTACAGACTAAAAGAACAAAAAATAGTGAAACTGTGGCATCATTAACCATTACTAGAAATAGAATTGAATCTATAGCCAAACTTTATGAGATGCTTCTTTTAAATAACAATGCCATAAATCTTGATACCAAACTCTATCTTCAAAGTATATGTAGTAATATCGCAATGAATGTACCTCAAGAGATTACCATTAGCTATAATATTCAACATAATTTAGAGACCAATAATCTTGTTTATATTGGACTAATTGTCAATGAACTTGTCACCAATAGTTTTAAATATGCCTTTGAAGAGAATCAAGGAGCGATTGACATCTCAATTGTCAAGAGAAAACAGATAGCTTTTTTAAGAGTCAAAGATAATGGTAAAGGGTTTAAAACGAGACGAAAAAACTCCTTGGGGTTGACAATTGTTCAAATTTTAGTCGAAGGACAACTTCAAGGAGAATTAAAAATAGACTCTTCTCAGGGAACAGATACCCAAATTATATGGAAAGAGAA
>Ga0256843_1003569_pt1 | contig 10753 bp, 9 predicted proteins | sample AlvinellametaG_FD_191572 | JGI IMG/M metagenome (GOLD analysis project Ga0256843, IMG submission 191572) | Pompeii worm associated microbial communities from hydrothermal vent at the East Pacific Rise, Pacific Ocean - Alvinella | ecosystem: Host-associated > Annelida > Integument > Unclassified ... | reverse complement strand
TGTAGAAGTTGATGATATATCTTTGGATGATTTAGAAGAACTTGATGCTGGTGATATTGATTTAGATGAAGATCTCTCTTTGGATGATTTAGAAGAGTCATCAGATGATATGGAAGAGTTGTTAGAACTAGATGATTTAGAGGATACTTTAGAGATAGAGGATGATAATCTATCTCTAGATGATGATATACCATCTTTAGATGATTTTGATTTAGAAGATAGTGAAGAGTTAGGTGAGAGTGTATTAGATGATGAAGAAGCTCAAAAGGTAAAAGATTTGCTTGATGAAACTGAATCTGAGACTGAATCTAACGATATAGAGGAAGATTTAGATTTAGATGAGGTAGATTTAGAAGAATCATCAGATGCAGTAGATGAAGAAGAGATAGGTTTAGATGAAGATATATCTTTAGAGGATGAAGAACTAAATCTTGATGAAGATCTCTCTTTGGATGATATGGAGAGTGACTTGGATGATTTAGACTTAGAAACTGAAGATGAAGTTTCACTAGAAGATAGTGAAGTTGATATTGATGAGCTAAGTGGTATAGAGGATGAAGATAGTTCCGAGTTGGAAGATTTAAATCTTGATGAGCCAAGTGAAATAGAAAGTGAGGAAGAAGAAGTTTTAGATGATGATTTCAATCTTGAAGATGAAGAAGATGAAGAACTTGATTTAGAATCTCAAATAGAGAGTGCTGTTACAGAGCTAAGTGATGAAGAGTTAGAGAGTGAAGTAGATGAAGATTTACTTTTAGATATAGTTACAAGCGATGCCTCCTCTCTTGACTCTTTAACAAGTAGAGATTTAAAACTCGCTTTTGGTGAAGAGGTTGAAGAAGCTGAACCAGAGGTAACAGAAGTTGAAGTGGATAGTAGTTTTGAAGACTCTTCTGAAGATGAAGCAATTTCATCAGAAGTAACACAAAAAGTAGATGGTGTGGAAGCACTAAAAAATTTACTTACAGCATTGAGTGATAAAAATGTTGCGGCTTCTATGAAAGGTATGAAAATTAGTATAAATATTACATTAGGTGATTCATAATGATTGAACATAATGGAGTTGTATTGGTTCTCTCTGGACCAAGTGGTGCTGGGAAAAGTTCACTCATAAATAAAATTTCAGATGATATAGGGGATTACTATTTTTCTATTTCTACGACTACTCGTCCTATGAGAGAAGGTGAAGAGGATGGTGTTCATTACCATTTTGTAACGAGAGAAGAGTTTTTAAAAGATTTAGAAAATGATAATTTTTTAGAGCATGCTGTTGTTCATGGAAACTACTATGGAACTTCTCTGAAACCTGTTAGAAAAGCACTCTCTCAAGGTAAGCTTGTTATTTTTGATATTGATGTTCAGGGGAATATGGCTGTTAAAAATAGACTTGGGGATATTACTACTTCTGTTTTCATTACTCCTCCAACACTCTCTGAACTTGAGAACAGACTCAAAAGTCGTTCAACAGATTCTGCTGAAGTGATAGAGGGACGTTTAAAGATGGCAAAGCGTGAAATTCAGAGAATATCTGAATATGATTACCTTGTTATCAACGATGACTTAGATGTTGCAGCTACTGTTTTAAGACAGATTGCAATTACTGCACGACTTAAAATACCACATGATAGAATAAATGACTTTGTTCAAAAATGGGAAGATCTGTAATTATAGAGAGATAAATAGTTACGATAAGAGAAGTTACAGCAAATGTGAGATATACTCACAAAATTAATTTTACAAAAGGAATTACAGTATGGGAATGCCTAGCGGAACAGAACTACTTATAATTTTTGGAATCATCGTTTTACTATTTGGTGCGAAAAAGATACCTGATTTAGCAAAAGGTCTTGGAAAAGGAATCAAAAACTTCAAAGCAGAGATGAAAGAAGTGGATGAGGTTGCAACTGATGCACCTAAAAAAGTTGAAGGTAGCGAAGAAGTAGCATCTACTGAAGCACCAAAAACTACTACACAAGCATAAATTTTGAAACAACGTGTATCGGCGCTTTTGCGCGAAAAACTGGGTCGTGAGGTTGTTTTAGAAAAACCACGTGACCGTTCTTTTGGTCATTTTGCTACTCCTATTGCTTTTTCACTTGCTAAGGAGTTGCGTAAATCTCCTATGGTTATTGCTGAGGATATTGCTGCATCGTTTGGTGAGGTGGAAGAGTTTTCAAGTGTTGAGTCTGTAAAAGGGTATTTAAACTTTCGTTTGAGTGAAAACTTTTTAGCAGAGTATGCATCATGGGCACTCGATAATCCAACAGAATTTGCAACTCAGAACAAAAACCAAAAAATACTTTTAGAATTTGTGAGTGCAAATCCAACAGGACCTCTACATATTGGTCATGCCCGTGGAGCTGTTTATGGAGATACTCTTTATAGACTTGCAAAACATCTTGGTTATGATATCACTGCTGAGTACTATGTTAATGATGCAGGAAATCAGATAGATTTACTTGGTCTTTCTATACAACTTTATGCAAGAGAAAATCTTCTTGGTGAAAGTGTAGAGTATCCTGAGTCTTACTATCGTGGTGAGTATCTTGAGGGCTTAGCACAAGGTGCTAAAGAGAAGTTTGGCGAAGAAATCTTTAGAGATGAGTCTCGCCAAAAAGAGCTTGCAATGTGGGCAAAAGATAGAGTGATGGAAATCATTGTTAAAGATTTAGCGGACACTAATATCTTCTTTGATACTTTTGTGAATGAGTCTGGACTCTACTCTGACTGGGATAGAGTCATGCAGAAGATGGGCGATAATGTTTATGAAAAAGAGGGTAAACTTTGGATAAAATCAGAATCAAAAGGTGATGATCATGACAGAGTTGTTGTACGTGATGATGGCCGTCCTACCTATCTTGCTGGAGATATAGTCTATCATAACCAAAAGTTTGAGCGTGGGTATGACCACTATATTAACATTTGGGGAGCAGACCACCATGGGTATATCCCTCGTGTAAAAGCTGCCATAGATTTCCTTGGTTATGATTCAGATAAACTTGAAGTACTTCTTTCTCAGATGGTAAGTCTCTTAAAAGATGGTGAGCCTTACAAGATGAGTAAACGTGCTGGTAATGTTATACTTATGAGTGATATAGTTGAAGAGATAGGTGCTGATGCACTTCGTTTCATCTTCGCTTCTAAGAAGTCTGATACTGCTTTAGAGTTTGATCTTGCTGAGTTTAAAAAACAAGATAGTTCAAATCCTATCTTCTACATACAGTATGCTCATGCTCGTATTCAAACACTGCTAAGTAAGGCAACTGTATCTCGTGAAGATATAAATAGTGCTTCTCTTAAAAATTTAGGAGAAAATGCAGATACACTTCTTTTTGATGCACTACTCCTGCCTGAGATTGTTGAAGATGCATTTAGTTCACGACAAGTTCAAAAATTGCCAGACTATTTAAAGGCACTTGCTGCATCTTTACATAAGTTCTATTATGATGTTCGTATGATAGGCACAGAAGATGAGGCAAAACTACTGAAACTTCTTTTAGTAGTAGCCTTAAGTATTAAAACTGGTCTCTCTCTTATGGGAATCGAGGCTAAAGATAGAATGGAGAGAGAAGAAGCTTAGTCTTCCTTTCTCTTTTATAGTTTGTTTACTACTTTGACAGTAGATAGACGTATCTTAGTCTATTCTGTTAAAGGAAATGTTTCATGTTACAAAAAATCGTTTCTCTCCTCCTCTTTATCTCTTTATTCTCTATTGATAGTTATGCATATGAAATTCCTAAAGTAGACTTTTCAAAAGAATTAAAACCAACTATTGTACTTTTTTCTGCAGAGAGTATAGTTGTAGATAATGTTAAAAAATATAAACTAGTTTGGAAAACTGAAAATGCTACACATGTTCAAATTACTTTCTTAGGTAATGTCAAACTCTCAGATAGTGTTATTATTACGGCAAAAGAGTATGAACGTGGACCGATAACTCTTACCGCAACAAGTATAGAAAACTCTTTCTCAGATTCAAAAACGATTAATCAGTTTTCTAAAGCTGAAAAAGAAGCACCTGTTATCATTAGAAAAGAGAATAAAAAGATACATCAAGAGTTTTATACGCCAAGACCATATGGAAGAAGAGTTGATCCAAGACGATATAGAGGTTATTAGCTTACAAAAGTTTAGAATTTTTTAACTTGGGGTAGAGTTTTTTTATCTCTTTACTGGAACTTTTTGGTATTTGAATAAAAATAGGATTTTTATTTTTATCTAGGATTTTTAAAATTTTTTTTAAATCCTCTTCTTTCATAGAGGTGCATCCTGCTGTTCCTATACCTTGCGCCTTTTGTATATGTAAAAATATACAGGAGCCTCTCCCCTTTATTTGTTGAAGATTATGTCCTACAGTAATGCCATATTTATATTGATGGTCATCTCTTCTCATATACTCAAAACTTTGTTCATCTCCAATCTGCATAATGATTTGGTTGTAAAAAGGAGAATGAGAGTCATCAACACAGATAAGTTGCTTGTCTGCGTATAAATAAGGTAAAGAACTATTTGGGCTATATTTATAACCAAAACTTGAAAAGAGTTTAAAAACTCCTGCTGGTGCTTTTTTATCTCCCTCCTTTTTAAGTGGTTCTTGTATGTTTTGTTCTAATGCAATCTCGCCTAATCCCCATCCCAGACCATTCTTTCCTATATTTACCTTAGTAGAGAAAAGTATGCTACCTTCCTCAAAAAGTTCTAATGATGCAGTAGATGTATTAAAGTCATCTGCTACGACTAAGAGTATTTGTTGGGAAGAAAATAACAAAATTGGAAATATTATTGAAATTAAGAAAGTTTTTATCATAAAGTATGGTACTATTACTAATATATGATTTAAATTAATTTATGGATAAATACAATGAGTATTCAAATAAAAAAAGCAAGTATACAAGACGCTCCTTTTCTAGCACAGATGATTTTACAGAGTTCTAGAGCTGGTAAAAAAGATGGGTTGTTTGATTTACTTTTTCAGACGAATGATAATAAAATTATTTTAGATAAATTAGAAAAGCTTACACAGACCGAGTCTAAGAGTCATTGCCATTTTAGTAATTTTTTAATTGCTGAGATGGATGGAAAAAGTGTTGGTACTCTTTGTAGCTATGAGCCTAGAATAGCTACAAGAGAAGCTTTTGTAAAAGCTCTTGCGGAGATAGGATATGATGATGTAGATGAAACTTTAGAAGTTGTTTATGGTTGTGATTTTAACTTAAATAATAGAACTCTTATGTTTGACTTTATGGAAGAGCTAGAGGGTTTTATAGATGTCGGTGTTTTAAAAGAGTTGATGCGAAAGTCACTTTTAACAGCACGTTTAAAAGGGTATAGAATAGCACAAACTATCATAGAAATAGGTTCTTTAGAAGCAGAACTTTTTTATAAAAAACTTGGCTTTAAAGGGGTTGCAGAGAAGGAGTGTGAACTTTATAAAGAAAAATTTGGAAGAGTAGGCTTACAACTCTTAGCAATAGAGTTCTAGGAAATACAGATAGAACTCTCTGCTCTCTCTTTACTTCCTTCTCTTTTGGCCATTGGCGTGGCTATCTATTCTAGAAATGTACTTTTATCCCTTGCCGGTGGTGTTCTCTTCGCTCTCTATATCTTAAATGATTTTTCTATATTTCAAACAATTGAAGCTTTTTTTTCTCTTTTTACTTCTTTATTGAGTGAAGCTTGGATTTTAAAGACTTTGGCTTTTGCCATTCTTGTTGGGAGTGTAATGGAGCTTATAGAGCGGAGTGGAGGAATAGAGAGTTTTGTCTACTTTGTTGAGAAAAAAAACTCTTTCATTAACTCTAGTCGTTCTGCTTTACTAGTACCTTATTTCATAGGTATATTTATCTTTATTGAGTCTTCTATTACCTCTTTGATTGCGGGAGCTGTTGGAAAACCACTTTGTGATACACAAAATATTCCTCGAGCAAAACTAGCTTTTGTATGTGATTCAACTTCTGCACCTATTAGCTCATTAATTGTCTTAAATGGTTGGGGTGCTCTTCTTCTTGGTTTAATTGCAACACAGATTGAGAGTGGAATGATTAGTGGAGATAGTGTAAGCATATTAATTGAGTCAGTTATGTATAACTTTTATGCGATGAGTGCCTTAGTCGTCACTTTTTTGGTAGTGTGGTTTGGAATAGATATAGGGGAGATGAAAAAAGTAAAACCTCAAAATAATCATCAAAAGTATAGTAAAACTCATCCTACGAGTATGGGCTATATGATTTATCCTATTATTTTGATGATTCTATTTGTATTTCTTTTCTTATACATAACAGGAGAGGGTGATATTCTCAAAGGGAGTGGTTCTAGTTCTATTTTTTATACTATGGTAAGTACACTTACCTTTATGTTTATTTATTATGTTGGAAGTAAAAATATGAGTGCTAAACTCTATACAAAATTTGCATTGAAGGGTGCAAAAAAATTATTTGGTATTGCAATGATTTTACTTTTTGCTTTTGCTATTGGTCGAGTAACTTCAGAGTTAAAAACAGGTCTCTATCTCGCTTCTTTAGCAAATGAGAACTTAAGTGTTTATCTTTTAGCAGGTGTGATATTTCTACTGAGCTCTTTTATCTCTTTTTCAACAGGAACTTCATGGGGGACTTTCAGTATTATGATTCCGGTTGCTGTTCCTATGGCAGTAGGACTTGATGGGGAAGTGGCACTTGCCATAGGAGCAGTTATAAGTGGAGGAGTATTTGGGGACCACTGCTCACCTATCTCTGATACCACAATTATATCCTCTATGGCTAGTGAGTGTGAGGTAATAGAACATGTGAAGACTCAACTTCCTTATGCCCTTATAAGTGCTTTTATTGCATTGCTTCTATTTTTACTTTTTAGTGTTATTTAGTATATTAATATTTATCAAAAAGAGAAAGTGTTATACTTGGTGTGTGAGGTTTATGTAGTTCACACAAAAAAGGATGGGAAAGATGAGATTTTTTGTAATTTTAACGCTTCTTTTTTCTGCTTATGTTTTTGCTAATGAAACACCAACTGTCGAGTTTCAGTATGCCAAAGCAATCAAGTACTATAAAGAGAAAGATTTTCAAAGTAGTTATGAGTTGTTGTCTAAGTTATATTTGACAAAACTTTCAGATGCAAAGCTAAACTTTTATTTGGGTCGTTCAGCTTTTGAGACTGGACATTATGAGATTGCTCTTGCCGCATTTGAACGGGTAGAGATGTTGGACTCTGGTAACTTACGCAATAAGCTTGAGATGGCTCGAACATACTATATGCTAAAAATGTATGAGGATTCAGAACTTAAGTTTAAAGAGATTCTTCAAAATCCAAATATCCCCCAAAATGTGAGAACAAATATAGAACTTTATCTCTCTAAAGTGACGAAAGTACAAGAAAAATCTTTTACTTACTTTTCAGCTGATATAGATTTACTCTATGATTCAAATGTAAATTATGGATCTTTAGACTCAATGTATAACATAGGTATAGGAACAATTCCTGCCGAACCTGTCCAGTCAGATATGGCGATGCAACTCTATGGGGATGTTGTAAATCTGTATGACATAGGAGACAAAAATAGTTTTGTTATCAAAAACAAACTCAAAGCCTATCTTAAATACTATACGGATTTGAGTGATTATAATATACAATATATCTCTTATACTCCATCTCTTTTATATAGAGATACAAGATACTTAGCTGAGTTTGTTTTAGGGTATGATATTTTAAACTTGGGTTCTACGGACTATCTTCATACTATTTCAATCATTCCGAGATTTGAGTATAGCCATACAAAGACACTTCGTAGTATTTTTCACCTAAAATATCAAACTAAAAATTTTAGACAAGCTTCCGAAGCAGATTTGGATTCTAGACATTATGAGTTGGCATACTCACTCCAAACGATTTTATCTCCTCGCTCTTATGTTCAGGGAAATATTATACTGATGCAGGAGAAGAAAGTTCAAGGAACTAGAGATGATGTTGATTACAGTGAGTACAGACTGAGTGTAACGTATGCAAATCAATTTACGAGTGCTTTTGGTGGAGAATTCTTTGGAGAGTATAGAGGAAGAGCCTATGATGATTATAGTACACTTTTTGCATCAACGAGAAAAGATGACGGTATTATGATTGCAGCTACGATTAATTATAAAATTTATGATAGTTTGCTAGCTCATTTCAAAACTGATTACAACAGAGTAGACTCAAATCAGGCGAGATATGCTTATGATAAATATACCGTTACTCTTGGTATAAACAAAACATTTTAGGAGAGAGGTTATGAAAAATTTTATCAAAATAATTACACTTGTTTTATTGTTGGGTATTTCTCTCTTTTCTAAAGAAGTAGGCTCTGTAACAGCTTATAGTGGGAAAGCTTCTATTCTGAGAGACGGAGAGGTAAAAGAGCTTACTTTAGGTTTGAGGCTCCAAGAAAAAGATACTGTTATAACAGAAAAAAATTCTAAGGTGCAAATCATCTTTAATGATGAGACAATCATCACGATAGGGAAAAGTTCAAAATTTTCTATTGATGAGTATATGTATGAAAATGATCAAGAACCAAATCTTCAATTTGGACTTCTTCAGGGAGCTATGCGGACGATTACCGGAAAAATAGGAAAAATTGCTCCTGATAAATTTAAAGTAGAAACAAAAACAGCAACAATAGGAATTCGTGGTACAAATTTTACAATTGTTCAAAGAGAAGATAATATTGGTGATATTTATTGTACATATGGAACAATTACTGTAACGATAAATAGTTATGAAAATATTATAAAACAGGGGTTTTACGCACATATAGCAGATGGAACTACTGTTGTAAAAGCTTTTAGTGTAAAAGAGTTGAAGTCACTTCATAAGGCTAACTTTAGTAGTACTTCTAATGATAAAAGTAGTGATACTTTAGGGAACAAACTAGAAGGTATCTTAGAAGCAAGTAAAGAGACCCAGTTTGATACTACTAAAGATGTTTTTCAAGAAAATATTAATAAAGAACTTTTAAATGATGTACAAGATGCAAAACAGACATCCATTCCTGAAGATTATCATCATTACATAATTAACCCTACTGATAATGAAGATAATTCAAATATAAAACTGGCAAATTTAGTAGGTACCTCAATTACTAAAACAGAAGATATAAATTTAGGTGCTTCAAATTTAAAGTTGAACTTCAGTGATACCTCTTATGAACCTTCAGAAATGGGGCTTTATTTAACAAGTAGTAATGGAACGTATGAGTTATGGTATCTTTATGTAAGAGACCCATCAAGTATTCAATCACAAGAGTCTTATACAACAGATTTTTCCTCTGTTTCTATTAGTACATTTAATAATGATTCTTCTTCATCGAATCCTAGAGTTGCAACCGGAAAATTTGAGGCTATAGATGATGACTTAGTCTCTGGTGATGCAATGACATGGGGAAAATGGGAAGCTTCTCTTCTTTATGATAATAATCAAGGGGCAAATCAGATACATGATCTATATGGTTTATGGATAGTTGGTGATAAAACATCTTCTAGTATAGTTGACTCTTTAGTGGGTAGTGCAGTTAGCTATGAAGGTATCTATAAAGCTATAGAGTATAGTACAAATAATTTAGTACATGGTTCTGCATTAATGGAGATTGATTTTGGTGCAGATACAGCTCTATTAAGTATACTCTATGGTACAGGAAGAGAGTTTGATTTACTTCTTCTAAGTGATAATAGCTTGAGTGGGTATCAAACGGCTCCTGAGTATGGAATCGTAAATGGAAATTTTTATGGTTCTGATGGTTCATTAATTGGAGGAAGTTTTTCTACAACAAGTGGTGGTTATGAGAGTGTAGAGTTAAAAGGTGTCTATGAATTAGCACGAACTGATGTTCCAGATTCTTCAATTGCCGCAGCTTCTCAAAGAGAGGGATGGAGTATAAACTATACAACGGATAGTTACTATGATACAGTGAAATATGAAATCAGTAATGATAAAACTTTTGTAGAAGATAACTCCTATTTGGTTATTAATGCTTTGGAGAGTAGTACAGGGGAGTATGACTATTGGGAATTGAAATTATCACCAGAAATAAGTACCTATATCTCTGATGAAACTTTTGTTGGTAGTTTTAGCTCTGCAACTATTATACCTCCGACGGGTGGAAAATCTAAATATGGAGAGATTGTAAGTAGTACATTTATGGCAACAGGTGATGATTTAGCAGTAGATGATTATATGTCATGGGGTTTATGGAATGCAGAACTGACATATGAAAATGAAGATGGAGCGCAAAGTCATTCAGTTTCTGGATTTTGGCAAGCAGGGGAAGTGACACCTGTCAGTATTGTTGATGCGATTACATCTAATAGTGTTGATTATAATGGAATATATAGAGCAGTTGATTTACTCTCTCAAGATATAGTCAATGGAGAAGCAAGTATGAATGTAAACTTTGGAGCAGATACAGCTACTTTAGATTTAGCCTATGATAATGGAAGAACGTTTGATATGACTATCTCAGGAAATACACTTTCTGGAGGTATGCAAGTGAATGAGGGTGAAGCGTATGGAACATTTTATGGACCAGATGCGAGTTCAATAGGTGGTAACTTTTCTACGAGAACAGCAAATGATGCAAAAGAGTTAAAAGGTGTGTATCAAGTGAGTAGATAAACTACTCTTGATACACAATAATTTTGGTTCTTTCTAACGATCTAAGACACAAACATCGTGATGAATAAATACATAATCTTTAGGGTATTTTACTTTAAATACAATAGCATAA
>Ga0256843_1003568_pt1 | contig 10755 bp, 4 predicted proteins | sample AlvinellametaG_FD_191572 | JGI IMG/M metagenome (GOLD analysis project Ga0256843, IMG submission 191572) | Pompeii worm associated microbial communities from hydrothermal vent at the East Pacific Rise, Pacific Ocean - Alvinella | ecosystem: Host-associated > Annelida > Integument > Unclassified ... | reverse complement strand
TATGCCATAATCATTTTTAAGATTATAAAATGTAGAATCAGGAGTGATCTCCAAATCTTTCATTCTACCAAGCTGTACAAGAGAGTTACGACTTATATCTATACCATTTTCACGAAAGAACTTGCGTATATTTACAAATTTTACATCTTCTACAAACTTATACTCAAACTCCCTATGCAACTTCATCTTATCACTTATGAACAGATGTTCATTTACATGAAGTTGATCAGAAGCATACTTAATTGGTAGATAACCAGAGAGATCTGTTAAAATCTCTTGAATATGTAAATGTTTTGAAGGAAGCGTATCTTTTTGAATAAAAACATACTTATTATTGAGTTTCAATGTTTGTGTGTTTTTCCAATATTTGTAAGCAGGATTAGAGACGCCAAGTTTTGCATAAACTTCACGCCATAACCAAAAAGAGTTAAGTGTATTTGGAAGTGCTGACATCTCTTTAAGGCTCCTTTTTAATCTCTATATTAGATTATATACTCTTTTTTCCTAGAGTTTTATAAAAGGAGTAAAAAGCCGCACATCCTACCTATGCAAATGCTGCAGTTACAAGTTTTGTAACAATAAATCCACCGATAACAAGCCATGCGAACATTGAACCTGCTGTGTAGAGCGGTGCAAGACCTAGACCTTTAAATTTTGAGAAAATTGTTCCCATACCTAATGCTGTCATTGCCATAGTCAATAAAAATGTATCAATTTGATTGATAATATCTACAATATTGTGTGGCACTAAATCTAAAGAGTTAAATCCTGCCATACCAATAAAATAGACAGCAAACCATGGGATGACAAGTTGTAATTTTCCACCAGCCTTACCACTTTTTTTAGCTTCCATAGAGAGATATATACCAAGAACAATAAGCATTGGAGCAATCATAATAACACGTGTCATTTTAACAATAACTGCAGAGTTTGCCATAACCTCAGGAGCCCCTGGAATAGAAGCAGGAACAGCTACAACTTGTGCAACTTCATGGATTGTACCACCAGTATAGATACCAAACTGTTCAGGCGTCATATGTAAAAATCCAGTTGCCGGTTCAATAATAGAAGCATAAAGCACAGGATATAAGAACATTGAGATAGTTCCAAAGAGAACAACCATAGAGACCGCAACAGCAGTTTTATACCCTTCAGCTTTTAAAACCGGCTCTGTAGCAAGAACAGCGGCTGCACCACAAACTGCACCACCGGCAGCTGTAAGCATAGATGTCTCTCTATCCATTTTGAAAGCTTTAATGCCTAAATATGTCCCAAGCAAGAATGTTGTTGAGAGCATAATTAATGAAACAGTAAAACCACTCAATCCTACATCCATAATCTGCTGAAATGTAATTCTAAAACCATAAAATACGATAGCAAAACGAAGTATCTTCTTCCCTGAAAATGTTATACCTGTTCCCCATTCACTTGGGATGTGTTGATGCAGTGTATTTGCATAAAAAATACCTAGAACAATACCAATAACAAGTGGAGAGATACCAAGCTTATGTATAAATGAAATTTGTGCAATGGAAGTTGCTGCTGCTGCAAAAATCGCAACAAAAATGATACCTGAAATAGTACCTTTTCGATTTTCTTGTGAAAATGCCATTATTTACCTTTATTTGTTTTTTTTATAAACTTTAATGTGCAATTATAGCAAAAAATTATTTATCTTTGCTTTGAATGACAATATCCAACTTAAGTTTTATCACTTTTTTATCATTTTCTTTTGATGCTATTAGTTCTCCTCTCCGAACTCTTTGCTGCGAAATACTCTTCTCTAGACAAAGATAAGAACTTATCATTTGAGCTCTTTTAGCTGCTAGTTTTTCCAATGATTTCTTATCTACCTTTTGAATAGCAGTACATAATTTAATTAAACTATTTTGATATGCCCGTTCAAACTCATTTTTATCTTTATACTCTTTTTGCAGTCTCTGTTTTAACTGAAGAACTTTATCATCTTTTCTTAACTCACTGTAAACATCTTCAAGCATAGTAATATTTAAAGCTGTTTTACTGTTTTTTATATTTTCATCACCACTTTTTTTCATTACCATTGCAACAAGTTTCTGTCGCTTCAATGCTTCTAAATCTTTCACCTCATCATAAGTCCCGTTAATTTTTAAATTGATTTTTGGTCGCTTAATCATCATCTTGGCAATTTTATCCAGTTTCTCTCTTTGAGGTGGAGTAATATTAGTTTTACCAAACTCAAAAGTAACAAACTCTAACTCCTCACCATTAAGACCCATCATCGAACCTAAAAATTTAAATGGTGACGTAACCGCTTTAGCTATAAGATTTCCAAGTGTCTTCCAAACCAAAGCTCCATATTTAAAATCAGGTGAATTCACATCACCTTTAATCGGCATATCAATATCTACAATACCCTCACTATCTTCTAAAAGTCCAATCACAAAACCAAGAGGAAGATGGTGAATATTTTCCCCCTCAAGCTCTTTACCCAACTTTATCTTTTTAATCATAATATTGTTTGTAGCATTAAGCTGTGAATGCAGTATCTCATAGCCTAAATCCAAATAGAGCTTCCCTGAATTAATCTCATAGCCGGCAAAGGATGCACTGTATCCACTCATTGCGTGAAGGTCAAGATTTTTAAAATTAAAATCCATATCAGTATACTCTTTAGGATTGAAACTATCTACACTCCCTTTAAGTTTTGTAGATCCATACTTATCGACTTCTCCTCCTATATCTACATAAGTAGTATCTCCTGGTGTAGTAGATATTGCATAAATCTCACCATTTAAATCGTGGATATTTGTCTTAAATTTAATTGGTAACGAGTAGTCCTGAAACTCTGCGCTTCCATTTTTCACATTGACTTTGACAATCTTTACAGGAAACGCCTTACTCTCTTTATCTTTTGAAAGCTCTTTTTTCCCTTTTTGCTTATCTATTTTTGAGGGCTCAGAATTTTTCATCAGTTTAGCAAAGTTCAAACTCTTATTTTCATCAATCTTTGCTGAAACATAAAAAGAGTCAACATCAATTTTATCCACATAGAGTCTGTTAGGAGAGAGTTCAAGCGTAAATGGTTTCACCTCTAACTTTGATAAAGAGAAAAGAGAACTATTTGAGTCATTGCTATTTGTAACAAAAAGTGAGTGCAACGCCATCTCTCCATGCATCCGTAAATCAGGGTAATTTTTAGAAGGAAGATAACTCTCATTCACACTAAAAGAGAGACGACCATCATCCAGACTTAAGTAACTCTTCTCTTGTATATATGGTTTCAATGCAACAAGCGATATACCTTTCGCTCGAATAGTCCCACTCTGCTTTAAAGGAGTATGACGTAATTTTCCATCTGCTGTAATCACCCCTTTTTTATTTAAACGTAAAGATGCACTATAGTGCAACCAACTTCTTTTTTTAGAATCTAGTTTATTAAGATGAATATTGACTTTATCAAGAGTGTGTATTTGCTTCTTGTGTAAAACTTTATCAATAAAAACAAACGTTGCATTATTCAAAGCTACCTGATTTATTTTCACTCGATACGGAGACTCTTTTTTCTTAGCTTTTTGATTATTTTTATCTGCTTTTTTTGGAATAACAATATTGTCAATATTAAGAACTCCACTCTTCTTTCTAATAAGATTTGTCATAAGATTATTTAATGCTATTTCATTAATATCAAGCTCTTTTTTCATACTCTCAAATGCTATTCCATTTATTGTAAATGTTTTAAATTTCAAAACTCTTTTATGAGTGCTTTTTTTACTTAATGCGAAATCTTTCAAACTTATATTGGCATCTTTTATATCAGCGTATATACTATTGTTCTTATCTTGCACTTGAGCTACTGCTTGAAAATCCAAAAAAGCTTTATCTAAAGAGATGTCATATTTTAAAAGATTTTGCTTTGCAAGAGTATCAATATATGGTCTATAGTGCACAATATCAAAATCTCTACACTCTATCTGAGTCATAAGGTTTAACTTTTTATATGCAAGTGAACCATCTAGGTCGCATTGTGTTCTTTGATTTAAAAGCATCATTATTTTATATTTAAATGGTTTCATTCCTGCTAATGTCAAATTATCTGCAGAGATGTCCAATCTCTCTATTTTTGTTTGTACGTTTGGATTAATTGCCGCATCATTAAACTCAATAGCAATTTTTTTCAAATCAACTCTAGCTAAAGAGATCTGCCAATCTTGAGAAGGTTTACTTTTTTGAGGAGTTGCTTGAGGAGTTTTATGATGAGTAGCAGTACTGTTTATTTTTACATAATCGACCCAATCTATCTTACCGTTTTTATTTCGTTTTACTTTAACACGCAATCCATCTAATGCTATCTTCTCTATCTCTCCTCGTTGTTTCAGTGGGAAAAATGTAGCATGTTTGATAGAAAAAGTATCAAGATTTAGTACATCTTTATCTCTATCTTTTGGTTTTATACGTAACTTTTCTACTCTCAGATTTAAGTTGTCTATCTGCATACTTTTTATATCATCAAGATTAAGAGCATAATGTGTAGAAAAAGAGACCTTTCCATCTGCAACTTCAAGATTTAACTCATCACGCAGATATTTCCATTCGGTATAGAGCTTACTTGCTTCAAATGCGACACTTCCGTCAACTTTTAAAGGTTGTAATGATTTAATCTTGCTCTTAAAATCTATAAAACCCCCATCACCAAGACGAGAATATAGACGTATACCGGCACTCTTTTGCGCAATTTTCTCCGTATCTAAATCCTCAAGAGTAAAACCAATATTTTCCAGAGAAAAAGAGAAAGGTGTTGTTTTTGTATAATCACTATAAGAAACTGTTCCTCCCTCCATCGCTACCTTCTCTATAATAATATGAGGAAGTTCTAAATTATCACCACTATTCTTTTTCGTTTTGACTTTTTTCTCTCTTATAACATGTTGCAAATTAAGTGTTCTATCTTTACTGTAAACCAAAAAGAGTCGAGGTCTTACAAGTGATAACTCTTTTAACTCAATTGCGCCATAAAAAAGAGATGTTGGATTAACATTAATACGCAAAGAGTCAAAAGCAAAAAGCTCCTCATTTTGAGGATTATTTAAAGAAAATTTTTCAATACTTAACTGAAAGATAAGAGGATTAAAAGAGAGACTACCCATGGATGCTTTTGCATATGTTTCACTATTGATAATTTTTATAATTTGAGGTTTTAAAATAAGTGGTACAAGTAAGAAACCTATAAAAAGATAGGCTATAAAAAGATAAGAAAAATATTTAAAGATTTTTTTTAGCATAGCAAAACTCCATAAGAGATAATATCTTATGAAGTTTAACTTATTTCAGATTAAAGAGAAGTAACTACTCCCCTTTTAACAGGACACTCTCTTTAGGGAAAACAAATGTTGTCTCTCTATAAACAGAGATATATTTACTCGGTTTTCCATCTTTATCAAGTGCATATGCATGGATTTTAATAGGTAAGATTGTATCTTTTCTATTATTATCAACAAGCATATCGTGAGTAACAAGTGTTACAATTTTTTTCTTTTTAACACCTGGAACTACTCTAAATGGATGAGAAGGTTTTCTAATTGAAATTTTACCCTTCATACCTTTTGGAGGTATAATATCAAAATAGAACTTCATAGGTTTATTTTCTGTATTTTGCAATAAGAAGATATAAGAGTTTTCTACTTCAAATTTTTTGTCACCAAGATGTCTAATTGCATAGAGTCTTGTCTCTTTATTGATATTTAAAAGCATATGCTCTTTTGTTGTACTCATATATGCAAGTGCTAACATAATCCCTACTAGAAGTGCCATATAAGCAAGAACTTTTGGACGGAAATATTTTGTTTTTCCTTTTCTTTCAACTATCTCATAATCACTTGACCAAGTAACAAGAGAAGGTTTTCCAAGTTTACCCATAACAGTCGTACAAGCATCAACACACTCTAAACAGTTGATACACTCAAGTTGTAAACCTTTACGAATGTCAATATGTGTAGGACAAACAGTCACACACTTCTCACACGTTGTACACTCAGCGTCTGGATCTAGTTGATGTAACTCTTTTTGATTATGAACAATTTTATGGTGTACATTTTGTTCGTTATCATAAATTTTACCACCACGATGCTCATCATAAAGAGCCATAACCGTATGTTCATCATAAAGAACTGATTGAACACGAGAGTAAGGACAAACATAGATACAGAAGTTCTCTTTTAAAAAGACAATATCATAAATCAAGAATGCTGCAATACCTAAAACAAACCCTATCATTGTCATATGTTCAGCAGGATCCATTAAATATTGAAAAAATGTTTCAGGTGGAATAAAATACCACATAAAGTCAGCTCCAGCAATGACAGCAAGTGTTGCCCATATCAATACAGCAATAACTTTTTTAACTTTATTCTCTGGCTTAGACATATCAGGTTCTTGTTGTTTATTCCCAATACGTTTACGTAATTTTAAAAGTTTTGTCTCAATTAAATCACGATAAATTACACGGAATGTTGTCTGAGGACAAACCCATCCACAAAAAACACGTCCACCCATTACAGTCATTCCAAAAATACCTAAAAACATAAGCATTAACAAAAATGGCATTAAATATAGCTCTTGCATATCAAATTGCACAAAGGCTAAATCAAGTTTCATCTTATCAAAACTCAACATAAAGAATTGGTGTCCATTGATATGAATCCATGGTAATCCTAAGGCAACAACCGTTGCTATTACATAGACATAATATCTTTTAATTCTCCATGGAGTAGGTATTTTTATACCTTTTTTCTTCTCACTCATATAGTTCTCCCTATTTATTAATTTGGACAAGTAATTGTATTAATCACTTGAGCCTCTGCATCTTTTGGTGCTTCTGGTAACAAAGATCCAAATGCAACTTGCTTTAGTTCACGTGACTCAATATAATCTTTAAGCGAACTTCTACTCACATCTAAAATTCTTGCCATTTCACTCACACTTTTACCATCTTTTATAAAGGTAATAAGTTCATTTATATAGACATCAAATTTTGAATTTGAACGACTCCCTTTAGGTCTACCAATAACCCTTTTAGACTCACTCTGAAGTCTTTGACGGAGTTGGTCCATTAAACCTAAAACTAACATGACATTACTTTTCTGCGAAATTATAACAGATTGTTTAATAAAATGTACTTCATGCTCATTTTTTAATAAACACGAAATCATTTGAATTAAATCTTCCATATTTGTTGTTAAAACCCAAACATCATATATTAGGACAACTGTTTTATGTTTTTCTTGAAAATATTTTGTCACATCACTGCGCTCTTCAAGACGTTTATTTTGTGAAGTATAATCCACGAACTCATCATCAATAACAAGGTTATTCGAGATAGCATAAGAGTTAATTAACTGCAGTTGTTCATGCGCAGGAGCAAAACTCTTATCTGGTCTTATATATGCAATTACCATTTAACGATTAAACCTCTCTTATTATTGATTTTCATCGTCATTATACACTCTTTTGACGAATTAAGTCAATACTTTTTTAGTTTATTTCGTCAATTTAACTCTATTAACCCTTAAAAGATTCTACTCATAAAAGTGTCACAGCAGTTTTTATGCCCTTTTTTGATAAAATATCTTTTATATTTTAGAGGTAAAAGATTCGCAAATGACAACACAAGAGTATATCTTAGAGACTATCAAAAAACGCCCGCTTATTATAGATGGGGCAATGGGTACACAACTCCAACAGCGTGATGATCAAATTCCCAAAGAAGCATGGGAAGGAAATGAGGGTTGTAACGAACTCCTCAATGTAACAGCACCTGAGATTATGAATGATATCTTTAGTGCCTACCTTACTGCTGGTGCTGATTTTATAACGACCAATACATTTGGTTCATTTAGCTGGGTACTTGATGAGTATCAGATAGGTCATCGTGCCTATGAACTCACACGCGCAGGAGCCCAACTTGTCAAAGAGGCATGCCAAAAGTTCTCTACACCAGAACATCCACGCTTCTGTCTTGGCTCTGTTGGACCAGGTACAAAACTCCCATCTTTGGGACATATTACCTATGATGCGATGTTTGAAGGATATACTGAGTTTTGTATAGCTCTTATTGATGGTGGGGTCGATATATTTTTACTTGAGACTTGTCAAGATCCACTCCAAATCAAAGCAGCCCTGCATGCTTGCGAAGAGGCAAATCGTCAAAAAGGTGTCAATATTCCTATTATGGTCTCTGTTACTATTGAGCTCAGTGGTTCTATGCTGATAGGAACAGATGCGCAGACAATTGCAACTATTATGGAACCTTTTAACATTCTCTCTCTTGGATTTAACTGTGGAACAGGACCTGAGCAAGTTGAAAAACATGTCAAAACCCTCTCTGAACTTTGGAGTAAACCGATCTCTGTACACGCGAATGCAGGTCTGCCTCAAAATCGTGGTGGTTATACCTACTATCCCATGGGACCTGATGAATTTGCTGATAAACAAGAGAGCTTTTTAAAATATGATGGCGTAAGCTTTTTAGGTGGATGTTGTGGAACAACACCTCAGCATATTCGTGCTCTTGTAGATAGAGTCACTACTATCACACCAAAAGCACCAAGTGGAACTCAAGAGAACTCACTCGCATCACTTTTCAACACAGTACCGCTTATGCAACAACCTGCACCCCTCTTAATGGGAGAACGCAGTAATGCAACAGGTTCAAAAGCCTTTCGTGAACTTCTTTTAGCAGAAGATTATGAGGGGACACTCTCTGTTGCTCAACAACAAGTACGTGCAGGTGCCCATCTTCTCGATGTTAATGTCGGTTTTGCAGGACGAGATGAGACAAAAGACATGAACGCGGTTATGGGGATGTACAATCAAAAAATCGCCATTCCACTCATGCCTGACTCAACACAAACAAAAGGACTTGAAACAGCACTTAAAAACATAGGTGGTCGCCCAATACTCAACTCTGTCAACCTTGAAGATGGAGAGGAAAAATTTGATGCCGTTTGTCAATTAGCCAAAAAATTTGGTACTGCTCTTGTCTGTCTTACTATTGATGAAGTAGGAATGGCAAAAACAGTAGAAAACAAAATTGCTGTTGCAGAGCGCATCATCGATCTTGCTACAAATCGTCATGGACTTAAAAAAGAGGATCTTGTCTTTGATGTTCTTACCTTTACTTTGGCCAGTGGTGATGAGGAGTATCTCGATGCAGGTATCAATACCATTGAAGCTATCCGTGAGCTAAGACGTCGTCACCCTGAAGTTGGAACAACACTTGGACTCTCAAATATCTCTTTTGGACTGGACAAAGATGCTCGTCCATATCTCAATTCAATGTTTTTACATCACTGTTTAGAGGCAGGACTTACCTCTGTTATTATCAATGTAAAACATATTATCCCTATCAATAAGATCTCTAAAGAGGATCAAGAGATTTGTGATAACCTTATCTTTAACCGTGGAGAGGAGCCTCTCTTTAAGTTCATAGAACACTTCAGTACAAAAGAGGCTGTTGATAATGATGTTGAAGATGCTGAATACCTAGCAATGAACGACGAAGAGAAGATCGCAAAGCTTCTGATGGATGGAGATAAAGATCGAATGATTCCTCTTGTTGAGAGAGTACGCCATGAGATCGCTCCTGAGAGAATCGTCAATGAGATTCTCATCGATGCTATGAAAGTTGTCGGTGAACTCTTTGGATCAGGGCAGATGCAACTCCCTTTTGTTTTACAATCAGCAGAAACAATGAAAAAAACAGTCGATCATCTTAATCCTTATCTTCCAAAAGTAGAAAAAGAGGTCGATACAACCCTAGTTCTTGGAACAGTTAAAGGTGATGTTCATGATGTTGGAAAGAATCTTGTAGATATTATTCTCTCCAACAATGGCTATAAAGTTAAAAATCTCGGTATTAAAGTTGAATTAGAGAAGTATCTTGAAACACTCGAACAGGGTCATGTCTCAGCACTTGGAATGAGTGGACTTCTTGTAAAATCAACACAAGTAATGTTAGAGAACCTCAACATCCTTGAAGAAAAAGGTATCAATATTCCTATTCTTCTTGGAGGAGCAGCACTTACACGTAGTTTTATCGATGATTTTTGTCGTCCTGCTTACAGTGGTCCAATATTTTATTGTAAAGATGCCTTTGACGGGGTCACAGCTATGAGCCGAATTGAAGCTGGGAATATGGACACAAATCTCCATCCTGACTCTCCAGAAATTGAGAAAAAAGAAGAAAAAGAGTATATTATCCCACCATTTGAAGAGATAAAAATGCCCTCACGCGATGTAGAAGTTCCAACTCCTCCATTTTGGGGTCGTCGTGAAATAAAGCTCACGCAACAACAAGTCGAGATGGCATTTGAGTGGATAAACCACAAACTCCTCTTTAAATCTCGTTGGGGTTATAGCTCCAAAGGAATGAGCAAAGAGAAGTATCAAAAGCAGTTAGATGAAGTCGTCTGGCCAGCTTATGAAAAACTTAAAAAGCGTTTTCTTGATGAACAACTCTTTGAACCGACCATTCTCTATGGTTACTGGCCATGCCGTAGTGATGACAACTCACTACTTATTTTTGATGAGAGCGAAGGGTGGCATAGTGAAGATGAGATCAACCGTGAACCACTGGAACATATTATTGGTCGTGCAGAAGAGGTCTTTACCTTTCCAAGACAACGCAAAAAACCTCACCGAGCACTCAGTGACTACTTTCACGCAGACCGTCATGATGTGATTGCACTTACTTGTGTCAGTGCCGGTGCAAAACTGAGT
>Ga0256843_1003567_pt1 | contig 10758 bp, 8 predicted proteins | sample AlvinellametaG_FD_191572 | JGI IMG/M metagenome (GOLD analysis project Ga0256843, IMG submission 191572) | Pompeii worm associated microbial communities from hydrothermal vent at the East Pacific Rise, Pacific Ocean - Alvinella | ecosystem: Host-associated > Annelida > Integument > Unclassified ... | reverse complement strand
TGTACAGGGTAAACATATGCATGTCTTTGCCTACCTTAAGAGCTTTCTCTTTCCAGAGGAGTACCTTACCAAAAAGGTAGGACAGCTTAGCGGTGGAGAGAAGAACCGGGTTGCCTTGGCACTACTCTTTACCAAAGAGGTGGAGTGTCTGATTCTGGATGAGCCTACAAACGATCTGGACATCCAAACCATCAACATTCTAGAAGAGAAGCTCATCGCTTTTCCAGGTGCTGTGCTGTTTGTCTCGCACGATCGCTACTTTATTGACAAGATCGCCTCTAAACTCTTTATCTTTAAAGGTGATGGCAAAGTAGAAGAGTCCTACCAGAGCTATACGGAGTATCTTGAGATCGAAAAAGAGATCAAAGAGATCAGCCAACTTGAAAAAGAGCTTGTTATAGCACCGGAAAAATCAGAAGCCAAAGAGGAGACACCCCGAAAAAAAGCCAAAAAACTCAGCTACAAGGATCAACGGGATCTTGATGCCCTACCCGATGAGATAGAGGCACTTGAAGCAAAAATAGAGGCACTCAACAGCTGTCTGGCTGATCCGAAGTGCTACCAAGAAAAAGGACTTGCCCAACTTAGCCAGGAACTTGCAGCAGTAGAGAAGGAGTACGAAGAAAAAAGTGACAGATACTTAACTCTACTTGAGTTGCAAGAGGAGTTAATGGGGTAAGGGGGCAGGTGTCGTTTGCTTAACGGCCAGCCTGCGGCGGTCTCTCACTTCGTTCGATACATCGCCTTCGGTTTCGCCCCTACAAACGACACGCAGGTGTCGTTTGCTTAACGGGGCTCACCAATAAATCACGACGCTTCTTCGGCCCCATTTTAGGGCTTTTCGTTTGTTTAAGCCCATATAGATGTCGATACGGCGTTTGTATCGTTTATTCATCTTGTCTCGTACACGGTAGACACCCGGCAAACCGCTGATGCGTACAGGAGTACCGTTTTTCATACCATATTTGTAGAGTAGATCGCGAGAAACGGCAATGATCTTCATCCCTGGACGCAGACGGTTGTTCCATGCTGCCAAGAATGGGGTGCTGTCTGTCTGGTTGCCATGTGATGTGTATGCTGTAGCCGTAACACGAAGTCTATGCTTACCGATACGTCTAAGCAGTTTTCGCTCTTTGGCCTTTTTACGTGCCAGAGCCTCTCGTTTACGCTTCTCCTCCGCTTTGATACGTGCTACAATATATGGAAGTGGCAACTTCAACGTCTCTCCAATGCGAAGATGATCACTTTTTTTAATATGGTTGAACTTTTTCAGCTCCTTAGGGGAGAGGGAGAATTTTTTGGCAATACCAATGAGGGTATCACCCGATTTTACACGATACTTGCCGCTTACAAGTGCATCGATACGCTCTTGAGAAAGAGGTATCGTTAACTTCTGCCCTACACGTAGATGATTTTTTGCTTTTAGGTGATTGGCCTTAACGATATCTTTACTTTTAATACCCAATATCCATGCAATATGGCTGAGTGTATCGCCAGAGCGTACAACATACTCCCCTTTTGGCAGCACTTTTTTAGGCTTTGGGGGTGCTTTTTTTACAACTGTCTGGTTCGACTCTTCTGTCTTGTTTACATCAACAGTCTTAGGCTCTCTTTTTGCCTGAATGTGCTTCTGCTCTGTTTGATTTGACTCTCTTGTTCCGTTTCGCTCTGTAGGGGTAACATGTGTCTGTTCAACATGCGTAAGCTTCTCTTTGGTGGTATCTGCCTGAACCCCTGCAACCTTCTCTGGAACTTCCTCTATGTTGTGTGTGGCATTCTCTTCTTGAACAATAGGTTCAATCTCTGGTTGAGGGGGCAGAACCAGTTGGCTTCCTCTGTATCGTTTTGGCTCTTCAACATCGACAACTTCAATCGGTTCAAGAAGCGGAGTTGTCTCTGTTTTTTGTGGCAGAGGCAGGATTTTTTCGACAATGGCATCTCTTTTGGGTGGGTGCTGTTTCTCTAGCTTTGTGGCTTTTAAAAGACGGGTAGGGTAAGGTGTACAGCTGTGTATGCCATGCACATACATACGACACTCAGGAATTCCCCCATATAAAGCAGATACCGCTGCCCCTATGAAAACAAACGCTTTTACGCTCTTTACTCCCACCATTCTACACAACTGTCAAGCTTACAAAAAGCTCAACATCTCCGCTTTAATAGCATCTTTCTCTACCACCGTTTGATGTACGATCGGCTTTTCAAAAAGATCATGGATCATCTTTGGTACCGAGACGTTGGTATGTTCACTTACCCACTTGAGTGCCTCGATATCACCATTAACAGGGTGCCCCAGGGCTTTGGCAACCGTAGGAGAGAACTTTGTCCACTCTGCTGTTGAGTAGATCACCGTTGGAAGGGCTTTCTCTCTAAGGCTCTCATAGGCTTTGATACAGGTTGCCGTATGTGGATCCATGATGTACCCTTTCTCTGCATACTTGGCGATCTCTGCTTCACACGCCGCATCATCAGACCAACTTGCAGAGAACTCCGATTTGAGTTTGGCATGTTCGTCGGCAGTTAGGGTAAACTTGTTCTCGTTGGCTAAAGACTCCATCAACTCTTTGGTACGTGCCGCACCAAACATGTCGTACATGATACGCTCAATGTTGGAGCTCTTTAAGATATCCATTGCCGGAGATTCCGTTAAGACAAGCTCACGCCCGTTCAAGTCATACTCACCTTTCTCGATCCAGTCTGTGAGAATATTGTTCTCATTGGAGCTAATGAGAATCTTCTCGATAGGAAGTCCCGCTTTTTTAGCGTAGTAGCCACCCAAGGCATTACCAAAGTTCCCACTTGGCACAACAAGGTAGATCTTCTCTCCCATCTTGATACTGCCTTTACGTACCATCTCAAGGTAGCTGTGGATGTGGTAGATGATCTGGAAAATAATACGCCCAAAGTTTACCGAGTTTGCCGCAGAGAGTTTAATGTTTTTGGCATCAAGCTCTGCTTTAAAATCCTCTGAAGCCAAGAGTGCTTTGAGGGTGTTTTGGGTATCGTCAAAGTTCCCTTTTACTCCAATCACTTTGAGGTTTGGTGCATCTTCTGTTACCATCTGAAGACGCTGTACATCCGATGTTCCCCCTTCAGGGTAGAGACATGCTACTTTTACATTGGGCTGATTTTTAAATGTCTCTAGTGTAGCTGGGCCCGTATCACCACTGGTTGCTGCCATGATCAAATAGTTCTCACCGCGTGCCTGTGCCAATTTTGAGAGAATGTAACCAAAAGGTTGCAGTGCCATATCTTTAAACGCACGGGTTGGGCCATGGTAGAGTTCTGATACGTAGCAATCCTCTTCTATTTGCGAAAGCGGTACCGGATCTTGCGGATCATCAAAGAGATCGTAACGATTTAACGCCTCTTCAATTACCTCTGGCTCAATATCAATACCAAAAGCTGTCAGAAAATCCAATGCCAAAGTTTTATAATGACTTGTAAGGTGCTTTTGTAAAAATGCCTCATCTACACTCGGTAGACTCTTGGGGACATAAAGCCCACCAAAACTGGCACTTGGGCTTAGTATTGCTTCTGAAAACGTAACCGTTTTGGGGTGTTTTCCATCATTCCCACGTGTCTCTGTAAATTGCATATATCATCCTGATCGCGTAATTAATTTTACGTAATTATAGCCAAATAAACTAAGCCTCTATAGACACTACCCCTTCAGGTTTGCTGCAAAGAAGTTCAAAAGTGCCAATTCACTCATCGGACTGGCAAAGTAGTACCCTTGCCCCATATCACACCTATTCTCACGCAAGAACTCCTCTTGCTGTGCTGTCTCTATCCCCTCTGCAATCACTTGATAACCTAAACTGTGCGAGAGTGCAATAATCGCTTTAGACACCTCTACATCATGGGTATTGTCAGGAAGATCGGCAATAAAGTTTCGATCGATCTTGATGGTATCTAACGGTAGTTGCTTAAGGTAGTTCATAGAGGAGTAGCCTGTTCCAAAATCGTCAATAGAGATCTGGCATCCTAAATATCTTAGATCTTCCAGTATCGTCATGTTGGCTTTGGAGTACTCCATAATAAAACGCTCGGTGATCTCGATCTCAAGATGCTTGGCATCCATCCCTGTCTCATCCAAGATCTCCTTAAAACGCTCAAAGAAATCCTCCTCTTTAAACTGAACAGAGGAGATATTAACAGCCACCCTCTCTATATGGTATCCTTTGGCTACCCATCTGGCATAGGCACGGCACACCTCTTCAATGACATAATAGCCGATCTTGACAATAATCCCCGTCTCTTCAGCAATCGGAATAAAGTGTTCAGGCGAAACCCATCCCAACTCTTCACTCTCCCAACGTATCAGAGCCTCCAGGCCTACAACCTCTCTGCTGTTAAGGGCATATTGAGGCTGATAGTAGAGCTGAAACTCTTTTCTCTCCAGTGCCCGAATCATCGCTTGTTCAAAACGCAAACGCTTCTGAACATCCAAAGAGAGTGCCTCTGTATAGAAGTGATAGGTATCTTTCCCCTCCTCTTTGGCTTTGTACATTGCCGAGTCTGCATACTTAATAAGCTCTTGTTTGCTCTTAGCATCATCAGGGAATATCGCAATACCGATACTGGCACTTACATTCAAATGATAATCTTGCACATAGATGGGTTTACGCACCTCTGCCAAGATCACTTTGGCGATCTCTGCTGCCTCACGTTCATCTAATTTCAATGGTGCAACAATCATAAACTCATCACCTCCCATACGGGAGAAGAGCATCTCTTCATGCAGTACAGAGCGAATACGTTTGGCTACCTCTTTTAAGATGGCATCTCCCACCGTATGCCCCAAAGTATCATTAATGACTTTAAAGCGATCTAGATCAAGAAACAAAATAGCCATCTTCTGATCGAACTTCAAAGTCAGATCCATCATCTCCTCAATGTGCTGATCGAGAAAGGCACGGTTTGGGAGCCCTGTAAGACTGTCATGATATGCCAAGTACTCTGCTCTCTCTTGGGTAGAGATGATCTCCTGTAAATCGGTATAGATAGCAATATAGTTTACAATCTGCCCCTCTTCATTCTTTACCGTTGCCATTGTAAGCCATACCGGGATCATACCACCACTGCTGGTTCGATTGTAGATCTTTCCAGACCATCGTCCTTCTGCTTGTAGGTGTGCCCACATTCTGCGGTAGAAGAAGTCATCACTCTTAAGTGCCTTGATGATCATCGGCTCCTGGCCTATCAGGCTCTCTTGGTTATAGCCAAAGATCTTTAAGAATGCAGGGTTGACAGAGACAATACGAAGATTGCTGTCAAGTACCAAAATACCATCTTCGATCATCTCATACACAACCCCCGAGAGCTTAAGTCTCTGCTGTTGCTCTTTGTATTCGGTAATATCCAATTTAATGCCCAGGTAACGCACCACCTCATCGTTGACACGAATAGGAATAATAGACTCCTTCTCGTAAAAGAGTGTGCCATCTTTCTTCTTGTTGATCATCTCCCCTTGCCATATTTCACCCAAGTTGAGTTTCTCGTTGAGTGCTTTATAGACAGATTCATCAACCAGTCCAGACTTCAAAATATTGGGGTTTTTACCCAAAACCTCTTTTTGTGTATATCCGGTTCTCTCTTCAAACGCCCGGTTGACATACTCGATATTACGCCAAATATCCGTAATGACAATGGCATTATCACTCTTCTCGATAGCTGAGCGAAATGCTTCAAGTTCAAGGGTGTCTTTACGAATCTTTCGGTAACTATAGAGCAACAGAGCCAAAATGATAAAGGTAAACCAAAAGAGAGCAACCACAATGATCTTTTGCTGATAGATACCTATCTCATACTTCGATCTTAGATCAACAATCAAAGACTCTATCGAATCAAGCAGAGGAATCGCTGTTGCCCGTTTTTCTACCTGCTGAATCAGTTTAATGTCATGAAAAAACTGTCGGCTCTGATCGACAAAGTTTTTCAAAGTTTTATCATCGGATGTAACACTCAAAAGATGGCTAAGTTCCTCTTCAACCTTTGACTGATTATAGGGCATATCCATCAATACCTGACTGATCGCAAAGAGAATATCATCAACAGGATGTTTCTTTTCAGGGGATGCTTCCAAACGCTCCTCAATACTCATACGCAATTCATAGAGATAGTGAATCGCATTGGTTGCTCTGGCATTGAGCATTTTAAAATCTTCCAACAACTCCTTTTTCTCCTGATACGCTAAAGAGATCTCTTTAAGATGTCCTTTGATATCTGCAAGATACAGGTTTGTTTCAGGATCATTGAGAAGCTCAAGTGTAGCATCGAACGATTTTTCTGCAAAATTAACCTCATCATAATCGACAAAACGAAACCGTTTCTCAAATACCCTCTCTATTTGACTGTTCAAGAGTCTCAAGTGGTTCAATTTTTTATTGTAGAGATCATACTTCTCTATATCGGCATTAACCCTAATTAAGTAAACAAAAAGAAAAACAAGTAGTAGGAAAAAGAAGCCAAGCAGAAGACTAAAACGATCTGTGCGTTTTTGCCAAGGATCAAACCGCTTTTTCATGGTAGTACCTTTGCAGTGATTGGTACTTCACCCTCTAAACTTTGTAAAAAGCTGACTATATCTTCTATCTCAGCATCACTCATAAAGCGTCCAAGCTGATACTCCGTCATTAACTTGACTGCATCAAAAAGTGTGGTTACCCTGCCATCATGCATATAGGGTGAAGTGAGTGAGACATTTCGCAAAGAGGGTACTTTAAAGACATATTTGTCTGACTCTTTTTTGGTAATGTGGTAGCGGCCCAGATCTCTGCTTTTAGATGCTTTGTAGATACCGAATTTATTGTAGAGGTTTCCACCTACATTGACACCGTTATGGCAAATAATACACCCTTTGTATTGAAAAAGAGCATACCCCCTTTTTGCTTCAGGGCTAATCGCATCTTCATCCCCTCTTAAATATTGATCAAAAGGAGCATTTGGGGTAATCAGGGTACGCTCATATGCAGCAATGGCATTGGCAATATTGGCAGGAGCAACACCATCTTCATAGAGCTGAGAGAACTCTTTGGCATACCAGATATTTTGTTGCAGCTTTTTGGCAACGTGTTCCATACTCTCTCCCATCTCCATAGGGTTTTCAACAGAACCATACACCTGTTCGGCCAGATCTTTGGCACGGCCATCCCAAAACTGCCGAAAGTTAAATACTGCATTGTAGACAGTAGGAGCATTAATATCCCCTACTGCACCACCTATCCCAATAGAGACAGGAAGTCCATCATCACCACCACGTTGTAGATCATGACAACTGGCACACGATACTGTATTGTCTTTAGAGAGGATAGGATCATGGAAAAGCCGTTTCCCCAATGCAGCTTTTCTCCAATTTACACCACTGTTTAACGGAATAGGTTTTAACATATCTGCACAAAGCAGTACCACTCCCCCCATGATAGCCCCTACCAACCATCGCATTGCTCTATCCCTTTATCATGCTATGTACGTTATGTACCTTTCTTTTATATATACATCTTTGGTATATACACCACTATAATTCAATACACGTACCTACTCCTGAACTGGTTAAAATTTCAAGTAGCAACGAGTGCTCTACCCGTCCATCAATAATATGTGCCTTCTTGACACCGCCTCGCAACGCTTCAATACAGGCATCCACCTTAGGTACCATCCCCCCACTGATGGTACCATCTGCTTTAAGGGCTTCAGTCTTGGCAATGTCAAGGTTGGTAATGAGGTTCATCTGCTTGTCAAGTACCCCGGCTGTGTCTGTTAGAAAGAGTACCTTACGTGCCTCAAGGGCAATCGCGATCTGACTTGCAGCCAGATCGGCATTGATGTTGAATCCAGGATGTCCAACCGTTGAACTTGCCGCAATAGGGGCGATAACTGGTACAAAGCCATCATCGATGATATTATCGACCACTTCAGGATTAACATGTTCAATAATGCCGGTATAGCCAAAGTTTTCAAAATCTTTGGGACGAGCCTCCAGGAACTTTCCATCTTTTCCCGATATCCCAATAGCTTTGGCACCGTGGTTATTGAGCAAAGAGACGATCTCTTTGTTGATCTCACCACTGAGTACCATCTCGGCGATACGCATCACCTCTTTGGTTGTGACACGCTGTCCATCGACAAATGAGGTCTCTACCCCTAGATCTGCCAGGAGGTTGGTAATGCTCTTGCCTCCACCATGTACAATAATAGGCTTCATTCCAACCAGGTGCAGCAAGACGATATCTTGTGCAAACTGCTCTTTTAACTCCGGAGAAGTTTGTGCCGAACCACCATACTTGATTACGATCTTCTCATTGGAAAACTTTTTAATAAACGGTAAAGCATCCAGCAGGGTTTTTACCACTTCGATTTTGCTCTTCACGCACTATATCCTTTAATGTAACTGTCAATTTTATATAATATATCATTATTTATCTTTAACTCAAGCTTCATGACACTTCTTGGCAACTTGAAGTGATCCATCTTGACTGCATCTTTTTGTGTAACCAGTAGGCTTTGGGCATGTACCTTTTTCATCGCTTCTTTCAATACCGCTTCATCAAAGTAGGCATGATCTGGCAAATAGAGTCGCCCTACCACACTATGGGGTAAAAAGGGATCCAGACGTTCAGGGTGGGCAATGGCTGTTACAAGCAACATCCGCGACGTCAAGGATTCAAATGTCACAACACGTTCAAAATCCCGTCCCTCTTTGGCAACAATATCTGCATAACGTTTGGCAAATGCAAACTCCCTATACGGCCCGGCAGGAAATGGTAGAGGGTTACGCACCACCGATGGTTCAAGAAGCACTTCGAACTTCTCTATCTCTACCCGGTTAAAGCCATCATCAAGCAAAATAATCTTGGCACCATGCCTTTTGGCAAAATCAATTGCCTCTTCTCTCTTTTCACTCACTACTACCGATGCGTTAGGCAGGGCCTGAGCCATAAGCATCGGTTCATCACCACTCTGCTCGACACTCGCTACAATATTGCCGTTACGGCTCACCTCAACCAAACCGCTACTTTTTCTTCCATATCCGCGAGAGACAATACACACCCCTTCATAGTTGGAAGCAACAGCAATAGCAAAGGGGGTTTTGCCACTTCCACCCACAATAAGGTTACCTATACTGACAATAGGAAGCTCAAAATTTTTACGCCTAACCAGCTTTCTACGTAGCCACATGATGGTACCATAGAGCAGACTCAAAGGCAGCAGTATTACCATCAAAAGCCAATGGTACCATTGTGGATGAAAAAGCATCTGCTCATAAGCCTGGACTATTCGCACGACTTTGCTCCGAGTTTCAGTATCTCTTCACAGGCAAATCCTGCCTCTTTTCGTGCCTCTACATTGATGTGCGGACGGTGTTTGTTCAAAAGCTTGTAACGTTCGAGTATCTCAAAATAGATCTCTTCTCCAAGCCCCTCCTCTTTACAGAGGTACTTAAACCATCTGTCTCCTTTATGGACATGCTCGATCTCCTCTTGCAAAATCACCTCTAAAGCCTCAATCAGTGCTTTTACCTGCGGATGCTTACGCTTGTTGTCTAGTTTTTTCATAATTTGCGGGTTGACATCCAGCCCACTTGCCTCGTAGTAACGTGGCACCACAGCCATTCGCTCCAATGCACTGTGTGCAGTATGCTCTGCCGCATCAAAAAGCCCACAATGTACCGGAAAGTCACCATAGCTATACCCCAGGCTCTCAAGGAGCCTATGAAGCATCTTGAAGTGACGTATCTCATCTTCTGCAACCACCAGCCAATCTCTTTTATATGCTAAAGGCATATGAGGAAACCGATAGACTGCATCTAATGCCAGATCGATTGCAGAGTACTCAATATGAGCTATGGCATGAATGAGCGTACCCAACCCCTCTTTGGTGTCAAAATCTTTTCGTGCCGGTAGCTCCCTTGGATTTACAATGTGACACCTGGAAGCATAGGAGGGGGCTTCAAACACTTTTGGCTCAAACCCCGCCTCTGCCCTAACCTCATTTTCGTTACAATATGCCAACGCCTGAAGCGTCAGCCTCTCTTTTGTTGATATATCGTCGCTGATAATTGCTTCTTCAAGTAGAGTATAAAAATTCATAAGGAATTATAACATGCAAATCAAAATCCAGCCTATGGGTGTCTATCAGACAAACTGCTACATTGTAACGATCGAGGGCAAAGATATCATCATCGATCCGGGTGTTGATGCAACCAAGTGGGTAGTGGCTAATGTCTCCAACCCCGTTGCCATCCTAAACACACATGGACACTTCGATCATGTCTGGAGCAATGCAGAGGTACAAAAAGCTCTCAACATTCCCATCTACTGCCCCAAAGAGGATGTTTTTATGCTTACAGACGATCCGCTTGGACAAGGCACTCCCCCAAGCAAACCCAACTACGAAATCAGCGGTGACGAGCTACTCGATATTCAAGGTATTAAAGTAACCTATCGCCACTTTCCCGGCCATACTCCCGGATGCTCTGTCATTGAGATAGGCGATGTTTGGTTTAGTGGAGACTTTCTATTTGAGCAGAGTATTGGAAGATGGGATTTCCCTGCATCAAGTGGAGAAGATATGATCAAGAGCTTAAAAAGAGTAATGACAATAGAGCAAAACTACACCATCTATCCAGGCCACGGTGGCTCAACCACCCTCAAAGCCGAACAACAAGTCATCCCCTACTGGATAGAACAGGTGAGGAGGACAATATAATCGTGAACTGCTTCACGATTAGTCCGACGAAACCGAAGGTGATGTATC
>Ga0256843_1003566_pt1 | contig 10759 bp, 12 predicted proteins | sample AlvinellametaG_FD_191572 | JGI IMG/M metagenome (GOLD analysis project Ga0256843, IMG submission 191572) | Pompeii worm associated microbial communities from hydrothermal vent at the East Pacific Rise, Pacific Ocean - Alvinella | ecosystem: Host-associated > Annelida > Integument > Unclassified ... | reverse complement strand
TTTGATTTTTATAAATAGATTAGGCTCTCTCATAACACCATATTCAACAATACCTATAATATCAGACTTATCTTTAACACTACTATCTGATTTTATATCAAAATCCAAAATATAATACTTATTTGGATTATTTATTCTCAAAAGCTTTTCCACTCCGATTGCTGTGATATTTCTCGAAGTGAGAGCATCCAAAACAGCTCCCAATGAGCTTATTGTTGTATCAAAGTAGTAATTTATAGCAAAATTAAATACTCTTCTAAAATCTTCAAATCCCAACTCATAGTGCATCAGCAACCTTTGAGTATAAGTTTAAAAGTTCCAACTGAGCATCGTATCTATATATATCTTGGTCAAGTTCTCTAATCTTGAGATTATTTAGTACTATTTGAGTATCATAGCTTGTAGCGTCGCCAACTTTTTCCAAATTTTGAGCTACATTCAACATACTCTCATAATTTTGAGCATCTGCTTGAGATAAAGCAATTTTTTGGTCTATAATGTCCAATTTTGTTTTAACTAAATTATACTCATTTATTACCTTTTTTTTATCCTCATCCAAAGTAATTTGAGCATTAATATAATCCAGTTTTGATGTCTCTATATCATGATAAGAATTAATACTCAAAGGCATAGAGACTTTGAATCCATAAGTATAATAACTTGTTTTTATATCTGTACCAACAAAGAGAGGATTTTCATCTTCATTTACATACCTACCTGTAATAGAGATTTGAGGTAAATACTTTGTCCATACCATATATTTATTATGTCTCTTCTCCTCTACCCTTAGCTTATCTCTCTGAATCTCTAGTTGAGAGTTTTCATATCTATTTTGCTCTATCATACCAAAATTTGGCAACTCTATCTCATCTGGAGATTTATCACTAAGTAGGGAAAAATCATTTTTTAGCTTTGTAATTTGCATTTGCAAATCCAATTTTGAAGTAATATCTTGATTTCTCTTTAAAAGTGCTTGGTCATAGAGAGTTCTATTTGTAACTCCTGCTTCATAACTCTCCTTTTGAATCAAAATATCTAATTCATCATTTTTTATAAGATAATCAAACTTTTTAAGCTGAAGATATGATTTTCTTAAATTAAAAAGAATATTTAAAGCTTGAGTTACAAGTTCTCTCCTTTGCAACTCAATATCTATCTTATTTGCCTTTCCTAAAGCTTTAGCATATTTTATAGCTTCCCAAATACCTCCCATTTTAAAAATAGGTTGGTCAACAGATATAATAAACTGTCCTGAACCCTCTACATCTCCAAACTGATTAGAGTAACTCTTTGAGTAGCTTATTGTGATTGGATTTATCCAAGATTTTTCTAAAATATCTGATTGTAATTGGGTTTGCTCCTTTTGAGTCTCTATAAGTTTGGTTCTATTTTCTGATAAAACATCTACAAGCTCACCTGAACCCAAAAGAGATACTGTAACAATACTATAAATTACAAATAGCTTTTTCAAATCGCTCAAATCCTTTGTCTATTTCATTTTTACTGATAGTAAGTGGTGGCAAAAATCGTATAGTATTTCTCCCTGCTTTTAATATAATAACTCTCTCTTTCATAGAATTTGTCATAATTGATGAGACTATATCTGAATCTTTTGCTCTAAGTCCTCTCATTAAACCTATTCCAACCTCTTTAATAAATAAATTTTCATATCTATTTGCTATGCTTTTTAGCTTTTCTTCAAAGTAGGAAATAGTCTCTTTTAATTCTTCTCTACTATATAAATCATTTAAAATATCCAAAACAGCAAGTCCTGCTCTGGTACTTAGATAGTTTCCTCCAAATGTACTACCGTGGTCTCCTGCAGATAAAATATCTTTGTGTTTAGTCATAACAGCACCAATTGGAACTCCTCCACCAAGCCCTTTTGCAAGAGTAATAATATCTGGTTCTATCTCATATAGATTACTTGCTAACATCTCACCTGTTCTATATATTCCTGTTTGAACCTCATCTACAATTAAAAGTATATTATTCTCTTTCAAAAATGAAGCCAACTCCTGAACCTCTTTTTTTTCAAAAGGTTGTACTCCACCTTCTCCTTGGACTAGCTCTATCAATACAGCCACAGTCTCATCATCTATACTATTATAAATATCTGATATACTCTTGACATATGAAAATCCAGCAGGATATGGAGAAAAACTTGTAGTGTGAAAAGTCTCTTGTCCTGTGGCTTTGACTGTGGTTATTGTTCTGCCATGAAAAGAGTGTTCTAGAGTTATTACTTTATATCTCTTTTTGTCAAATTTAACCTCTCCATATTTTCTAGCTATTTTAATAGCACCCTCATTAGCTTCAGCACCAGAATTTGCAAAAAACAAAGCACCATTATAATTACTAAGCTCACAAACCTTTTGAGCAAGTTTAGCCTGAGGCTCTATTAGTTGTAAGTTTGAAATATGAATAATATTTCTAGCTTGTTGGCAAATAGCATCTACCAATTTTGGATTGGCATGTCCTACACTATTGACTCCAATACCAGATGCAAAATCTATATAATCCTCTCCTTTATCATCAAAGAGAGTAGAACCCTCTCCTCTCACAAAGTTAGTATAATCTCTCTTATAAGTTTGAAGTACAAACTCTTTATCTATCTGTTCTAAATTCATTATATTCCTCTAAATTGATTTGTGTGTCTCATCGGTTAAGTGTTCAAATTTGAGCTTTGCACCACCTAATAGATGAAAATGTAAGTGGTCTATCTCTTGCCCACCATCTTTACCATTATTAGTAATCAATCTATATCCACTCTTATCAACTGCTACCAGTTTTGCCACTTCTTGGATAAATGGAGTCATCTTTGCCATAATCTCTGGTGACACATCCTGAAAACAATCTACATGCTCTTTTGGAATAATCAAAATATGAATTGGTGCCTTTGGATATAAATCATGAAAAGCTATAAAATCATCATTTTCTAAAACTTTATTACTTGGTATTTCACCTTTTACTATTTTACAGAAAATACACATTATCTCTCCTTGGGTAAAAATAAAAATATGGCAGGATTATATCACATTACATCTCACTATTTAATAATACAATGCTATAATAAGCACATGAAAGTTATTGTAGTTATTGCCATACTTATAGGTATAGGGTTACCAATTTTAATATATAAAAAAAACAAAGAACTCAAAGAGTTACTTATCTCTTTTGTTTTATTGGGAGGAATTGTTGGGTTATTGATAGTTGGAAATGTAACTCGTGCTGTTTTACCTATCTATCTAACTCATATAGTAACAATAATATTTGCATATATTAGCTATATTATTTATCTATTTAGAAGTAAATTCTATTGGTATCTATATTTTCTACCTCTTGCTAATCTAATATTTTATGTTTTTCTATCATTTGTAGGCAATAGACACATCTCTTGGTTTTAATCTTGATAGTTAATTAGGTACAATACAAAAAAATATTTAACAACGGAGAATAAGTTTGTCAAACAAGAAACTACACCTTGTAAGTTTGGGTTGTACCAAAAATTTAATAGACAGTGAAGTGATGTTAGGTCGCCTAAGAGATTATGAGCTAACAGATGATAGTAGTCAAGCAGATGTAATTATAGTCAACACATGTGGTTTTATAGAAGCTGCAAAACAAGAAAGTATAAATACCATTTTGACTCTTCACCAAAATAGAAAAAAAGAGTCTTTACTTGTTATGAGTGGATGTCTAAGCCAAAGATACCAAGATGAGTTACAAGAGGCACTACCTGAAATAGACATCTTTACAGGTGTAGGTGATTACGAAAAAATAGATGAAATTATTTCAAAAAAAATAAACAAAGCATTCTCTCCTCAAGTTTATCTAGCAAATGAAAACTCAGATAGAGTAATCACAGGTTCATCTACCCACGCATATATAAAAATAGCAGAAGGGTGTAATCAAAACTGCTCTTTTTGTGCTATTCCTTCATTCAAAGGCAGACTTCACTCAAGAACTATTGAGTCAATCAAAAAAGAGGTTGAACTTTTGGTTCAAAAGGGCTTCTATGAGTTTAGCTTTATCTCTCAAGACTCTTCAAGCTATGGGAGAGATTTAGGATTGAGAGAGGGGTTAATAGATATGATAGAAACTATTGAAACTATAAATGGAGTTAGAGTTGCAAGAATCCTCTATCTATACCCAAGTACAACCTCATCTAAACTAATTGATGCTATTGCTAACTCAAAGATTTTTCAAACCTACTATGATATGCCTATTCAACATATAGACAATGAAGTTCTAAAAATTATGAAAAGAGGCTTTGGAGAAGAAAAAACTATCGAACTTCTAGAACATATGAAATCAAAAAAAGACTCTTTTATTAGAACTTCTATAATAGCAGGACATCCTCAAGAGAGTGATAGAGCTTTTGAGAGATTATGTAACTTTTTAAGAGAGTTTCAATTTGATAGAATAAATATATTTGCCTACTCAAACGAAGAGGATACCACAGCTTTTGATATGCCACAAACCCCACCAGAAATTATAGAAGAGAGAGTTAATATATTAGAAGAGATAGCCCATGAATCATTAATAAATTCTCTCAAAAAAATGGTAGGAAAAACAGTAGATATTATACTAGAGGGAGAGAGTGATGAACATGAATATATTCTTTCAGCAAGACCAACTCTATGGGCAAAAGAGATAGATGGAGATATATTAATCAATGATACCTCCGATTTACCTATTGAATATGGAGAACTATACAAAGCTAAAATTACTCAATTAGTAGGAGATAGACTTATAGGAACTCTACTCCAAAAGAGCTAAAGATGACACTATCCCTAAATTATATAGATACCCTCAAAAAAGGCAAAAATTTATTAGCTTTTTCTGCTGGGATTGATTCTGTGGCTCTTTTTTTTCTACTACTAGAGAATAATATTAAATTTGATATAGCAATAGTCAACTATGGAATTAGAAAAGAGAGTATTCAAGAAGAAGAATATGCAAAATATCTAGCAAAAAAATATAACCTAAAAGTCTATATAGCCCACTCTATAAAATTTGAAAATAACTTTGAAAAAAATGCAAGGGATTTCAGATATAAATTTTTTGAAGATATTATAGAGAAAGAAAAATATGATAACCTACTAACAGCACACCAATTAAATGACCAACTAGAATGGTTGCTTATGAGATTATCAAAAGGTGCTGGAGTGGTTGAGCTGTTAGGGTTGAAAGGAATAAGCAAAAAACAAGATTATACTCTAATAAGACCTATATTAGAGCATTCAAAGGATGAGTTGTTAGATTACTTAAAAGAGAAAAAATATAAATATTTTATAGATAGTAGTAACAGTGATGAGAAATATGAGAGAAACTACTTTAGAAAACACTTCTCAAATAAACTAATAGAAAAATATAAAAAAGGAATTAAAAAAAGCTTTGAATATTTAAACAGAGATAAAAAACTACTTATAGAGGGATATAGAGAAATATATAATCATAATGAACTATATATTATCAAACTAGAAAACCAATCTGCTAAAACTAGAGTTATTGATATATATCTAAAAAAATTAGGCTATCTGCTCTCTGCATCACAAAGAGCAGAACTACAAAAAGAGAAATCTATAGTATTTGGAGGAAAGTGGGCTGTGGAAATAGTAAAAGATATAATATTTATAGCTCCATATCTAAAGGTCACCATGCCAAAAAAGCACAAAGAGAAATATAGAATCCATAAAATCCCTCCCAAGGTAAGAGGATATTATTACAAATATAATATAAATTTTCTTCTAAAAGATTAAAAAGGCTTCAAAATCATAGTAACTTTTAGAGATTTATTTATATCCTCAAACTCTAACTTATCATCTAATGATACTTTATAATTCAAAGACAAATCTTTTAAAAAATCATAAAATTTTGATAAGGCATCTTTTTTAAAAGTAATCTCTACTTTATACTTATCATTTGGAATAGATTTTACATTCACTTTATCAAAATATGTTTCTGCATCAATCTTAAAGACTTCAGCATGAAATACTTTTGTTGCTGTTGCCCTCTCTCTGTGGTCTAGCTTTTCTAACTCCTTGACTTTTTGACTATAAAGTTTTTCATTTTTATAAAAACTAACAGCTGTGGGAATAACCCATAAAACAAGTAGTAACAAAGATATAATAAAAATTAACTTACTCATTGGTGATACCGATTTCAATCCTTTACTCATTTTTTCTCTTTCTATTTTGATATAAAAGAAAATTCTGTTGAAAAATTCTCTAAAGGTTTAACAGTAAACCTCCCACCACTGTATAACTTTTTCAAGTTTTTCTCTAGTGGTCTTATTCCCCAAACAATTCCTCTAATATCAACTAATTTTGTAGATATAAGTGCTTTTTTCAACTCAGCATTTTTACCCATAGCTTCAAATATATTTTTTGAGACCTCTTCTAGTGCTAGATTTCTCTTGTGTGCAGAAATTTGTAAATTTTTTTCAGCAAGTGCATGAGATATTGTACCATTTTTTATTGTAAAAAAGCCACCCATTCCCAAAACAAATATCAAAGGGAGTAAAGAAAATAATAAAGAAGATTTATTAGTAGCACTATCTGATGAATTCATAGAAAAAAATGATTTAAACCCTGCAAAAAACCCTCTACTCTCTTCTTTTTGAGCTTTGTTTATCTTTATATCATCTAGACTCTCATTCTTTACAAAAGTTTTTTCTGCTTGGGTTTGAATATGAGAAGTAGTACTATTTTTTATAACCTCACTAGTTTTTACCTCATCACTATTTTTTACTATTTTTAATGGAATTTTTATCTCTCTAAAAGATTTTATATAACTACTCTTTGCTATATCTTGACTACTTCCCATATGATGCAACAGGTTATGAATTGTACTTTGAGATAACTCAATATGTAGAGATAACTCCTCTCTTAGTACTTTTAATAGTTTTGGAGAATCATCAGTAATTAGCATCTCTATATGTTCTGCAAAATTATATGAAATTTTATAATAAACTTCCATACTCTTATAGACTCTATCTGCTATTTGCTTTTCTGTTAATCCTCTTGTTCCTATTATCCAACTTTGATGAATTTTATCAGATGTAGCAAACATCATAAAAAGTTTTCTATCAAATAAACCTATAAATAGAGTTAATTTATCATTCAAAACATTTTTATAATGCTCATACAAAACGGCAAAAGGAGAAAAATATAGGGTTGTTGGAATATCTCCAACATCTATCTCATCTTGTGTAACAAAATTATCATTAAAAATTCTAGCTGTTGCTTTATTTCTATCCTCTTTTTGAGTTACGACTTGTTTTGCATTCAAAGATATAGAAACTACATTATTATATGGATATTTTGATTGAAGTTTATTTATCTGTTCTATAAACTTTGGTTTATCGCTCTCATGAAACTGTTCAAACTCTTTGACTATAAACCCTTCTTGAGTCTGGATAGCATGATTCAAAAAATAAAATTCTCTCTCTTTATAGTGTGTAATTGTTACATATGGCTCTTGGGTACTCATATTTTTATCTCCTAATACTAATATTACTTCAAATCACATAGTGGATGTGCTTTGTTATATTCATTAAACTTTTTACTATTTTCTAATTTTGTATAAATTTGAGTAGATACCATACTCTTATGTCCTAAAAGCTTACTCACATCTGCAATTCTTGCTCCACTATTTAATAGATGTGTAGCAAAAGAGTGTCTGAGCTGATGAGGAGTCACTTTTATACCTCTACTCTTAAAAAGTTTTGCTAAAAGATACCTGACTTGATGAGCAGTCATCTGTTTACCTTTATCTTCCAACAAAAACTTTATTGGGTTATAAATACTTATATATTTTTCTATCTCATCTGAAACTAAAGGAATCAAAGGTATCTCTCTTTCTCTATTTCCTTTACCTAAAACTTTAACCCATTGATTACTTATATCTTTTAATTTTAATTCTACTAATTCAGAAATACGCAACCCCAAACCATAAAGAGAGACTATAATAATCCTCTGCTTTGGATTTGCATACTCTAAAACCTCCTCGATAATGTTTTCATCTATTGGCTTTGGCAGAGTTTTTGGTACTTTAATAGCACTATCTCCAATTAGAGTTAGCTCTAAACCCCTCTGCTCTCTCAAAAATTTAACCAAAGAACGAACACTACTTAACTTTTTCGAAATAGTCTTTTTAGAGTTATTAATAATTTTTAATCGAAATGGAGTAATATCTAAAAAATATTTATTATCCTCTTGATAAAAATGACTAACACTCTCCATCTCCAATAAAGCTATTTTATAAGTTTTAATAGAGCTTTGAGCATAACCTCTATTTTTATCAAGATACGATAAAAAAATATTAATATTTTCTTTTAAACTATTCATGTCAAAAGTATAACCTATATTTTATTATTAACAGCTTATGTTTATAAATGTTCTTTTATATTTAAGTCAATCTCTAATTTTCATTAATTTTTTAATTCACTTAGAATATTTTAAAATAATATTAAGTTTAATCTTTGATTAAGCTTTAAGAAAGAGATTAAATAGAAAAATATATTCTTTTATAAAGAATATTTTATCATAGAGCGTTGTAAATGCTTTTTTGCATCTTTTTTTTCTATATTATCAAAATCTATAACTTGATGATAAATATTTATAGTAGTAAAAGGTTTTGGAATTAGAAATTTATCCCAACTTTTTAGTTGCCAGTAGGAATCAGCTTTATAGTTAATAGCAACTATTGGTAATTTAGTTTTTAGAGCCAAAGCTACTGCTCCATCACTCATACTATATCTAGGACCTCTTGGACCATCAGGAGTAAGTAGTATGCTTTGCTTATTTTTTATAGCCCTTAGAGAGTTGATTAAAACTTCTCTAGCACCTTTATTGGTAGAACCTCTAAGAGGTGCAATATTAAAAAAATTCAATACCTTTTCTACCAACTTACCATGAAAGTGCCTCGATACAATGGCAGAAGTTGGCTGTTCTTTCCTCAACTTTCTATAAGCTTGAGGAGAAACCAACAGTTCAGAGTGCCAACTTACAGCTATACACTGCTTATCTATTGGTTTATCTATAAAATGAAATCTCTTTTTATAACTAAACCACAAAGTACGCATCAGTATAAAAATTAATGTAGGCAAAACTCGTATAGAAATCTCTCTAACAAAGTTTTTACGCCATTTTTTATCAAAAATCACTAAGCTACAACTCCCTCTAGTGCAAATCTAGAAGTTTTAGTTACTTTTATAGGAACTATTTTTCCTAAAAGTTCTTCACTTCCTTCTACAAAAAATAGCTTTCCATCATCACTTCTACCAGAAACTTTTCCACCTGATTTTAGCTCATCAAAATAGACTTTATGAATTTTTCCCATTTGAGAAGACATAATCTCATCTACTATCTCGGTATGTCTCTTTTGAAGTCTTGTTAGTCTTTTGGAAGCTATCTCATTTGGAATTTGATTTTCATAATTTGAAGCTGGAGTATGAGGTCTAGGAGAGTACTTGAATGAAAAGATTTGCTCAAAGCGTACCTTTTCTAATACATCCATAGTCTCCTCAAAATCCTCATCACTCTCATTTGGAAAACCAACTATAATATCAGTAGATATTGTAGCCTCAGGACAGAGAGTTCTAACTTTTTCACAGCGATTTAAAAACCACTCTTTGGTATAACCTCTTTTCATATCTCTCAATACTTTAGTTGAGCCACTTTGAAGTGGAATATGAATCTGTTTACATATCTTTGGATTATTTGCAAACTCTTCTAAGAATTCATCATCCATATGCAAAGGATGTGGAGAAGTGAAACGAATTCTCTCCAATCCATCAATTTTACTAACTTTTCTCAAAAGTTCCGTAAAGTTACACTTTTCTTGAGGAGAAGAGAAATACTTACCATAATTATTAACATTTTGTCCCAATAGCATGACCTCTTTTGCTCCATTTGCTACTGCTCTTTTTATCTCATTAATAATTAAATTGGTAGGAATAGATACCTCATCACCTCTAGTTGCAGGAACAATACAATAAGTACAAGACTTATCACACCCCATAGAGATATTTACCATAGCTTTTAGAGGATTTGTCCTATATTCCCCAAAAGTATAACTACTATCATCATAATCCAAATCAATCTCAACAGCATGTCTTTTGTCAATTACCTCTGGAAGCTTAGATACATTTCTAGCCCCTAGTACAAAATCCACAAATGGAGCTCTTTTTATAATATCTTTTCCCAAATGTGAAGCAGTACAACCAGTAACACCAATTTTTGCACTCTTTTTTTTGTATTTATTAAATACACCTATCTCAGAAAAGAGCTTTGAAACTGGCTTTTCTCGGACACTACAAGTATTGATAATGATTAAATCAGCATCACTTAACTCTTGAGTTAACTCATATGGTTCTCTCTTGTTTAACTCAGCAATCATATGCTCACTATCGCGAACATTCATCGCACAGCCCAAAGTTTCTATATAAAGTTTTTTTGAATTCATCTCTATTGAACTATATGCACTTCATATATAAATTCATCATCATTTAAACCAAATTTAACTTCTCTCATATGTACTGAATAACCTTTATCTTCAAAATATTCAATTAGAGCTTTCAAATCCTTGTGAGAATTGTCTTTATCGAAATAAAATATAGATTTTTTCTCTAAATCTTCCTCAATCTTTTCTATATCTATTGCCTTAGGTTTTGTAGAGATTGAAGCCCTTGCTAGTTTAAGTTTCATTGTTTCCATTCCTTAAAAATATATATAATATGTTATGTTTATGT
>Ga0256843_1003565_pt1 | contig 10761 bp, 10 predicted proteins | sample AlvinellametaG_FD_191572 | JGI IMG/M metagenome (GOLD analysis project Ga0256843, IMG submission 191572) | Pompeii worm associated microbial communities from hydrothermal vent at the East Pacific Rise, Pacific Ocean - Alvinella | ecosystem: Host-associated > Annelida > Integument > Unclassified ... | reverse complement strand
TGCTTTTTACACTACTATTGGTTATCGAATTGTTTATTGTATTTTAGAAAGGAAACAAAGGGCAAATGCCCTTTGTTTAACAAGAGAAGATTTCTAATGAAAATTAGAAGTTTTTAGAAAGAATAACTCTTACGTGTTGTGTATCGTCTTTAAGACCAGCGTTAGCTACTTTTCCTTCATCGATACTTCTGTTCATGTAGATAAGTTTTGTGTTGATTCCAGCTAATTTTGTAGCGTAGATAACATCTAACTCACTTACATTTTGCATTGGGTTGTTGTTGTCATTTTCACAAACAACATATTGTGCGATAAATTTACCAACACCAGCAACATTTGCAGAAGCTTTTACTTTGTAAGCATCAGAACCAGGAACAGCTACACCTGTACCATCAGTATAGATACCAGCAGTATATAGTTTAGTTTTCTTACCACCAGTTGTACCTGCACCAGCCATTGTATTTAATGTTGCTGTATTTGCAAGTGCTACAGCTGCATTTCCATTGTCATCATCTACGCTTGAGTATGCTGCCATTACATCAAACATACCGATTTTTGTACCGATTTTTACACCGAAACCGTTTGTATCACCTACACCATCAAGTGCACCTTTTGGCATAATTGAACCATATTGCGCACCAAGATCGAATGACATATCATCAGCCATTTTATAGGTGTAATCAGCATCTGCCCAGAAAGCATCAGCAGTTCCAACTACATTGTAGTACCATAGGTTAATAGGCAAACCTTCAACAAAGTTTGTCAATGCACCAACCGCATAAGCACCTCTTGCTTTTGCAGCTACTGCAACATTTCCATCTGCATCAAGAATACTATTTAAACCATATGATGTAAAGTTGTCTCCATTTGAAACTCTTACTTTTGCACCATTTCCTTTACCAACATACGCACCAACAAGTGTTACGTTTTTAATGTCTTGGTTTAGAACAACGATTGCATCAAAACTGTTTGGTGCAAGATTCCATTTTTCAGTAAATGCTAACGGAGTATCAAGATATTGTCTACCGATTTTAAATGTAGTGTTTGAAAGGATAGTATTACAAGGGCTATATGTTACATATGCCTGAGATGCCCAATCTTGTGTATCTAAAATAGTACTGTTTCTACCATAACCCATTCGAGTATTTCCAACAACATTGTTTTCAAGACCAAGTGTATCAGCTACCATGTACTCGAAGCCATATCCCCAGCAGCTATCAAATTTACCTGTCACACCGACATTTACCAATGCTTGTCCAGATGCACTTGCTTGATCAAAGAGATCATTACCATTCATATCTGTTGCTTCATAGTATAGTTTTGCACCTGCGAATGGTTTTGCAGTTACTCCGCTAAGATCCATTGCCATTGCGCTACTTGCAAAACCTACTACTGCTAAAGCAGCGATACTAAGTTTAGTAATTTTCATTCCAACTCCTTTTAGTTTTTAAATTAATTACAAGTGAAATTATAACGCATTTTTCTTAAGAATTTTTAAATTTTGTTTACTATTTGTTTACTTTACTCTATTGAAATTAAATTATTTTATTTATGGTTTTTGAAGTTTATTCTCATCTCTAAAATATTTTACCTTTCAAATCACAAAAAACGCTATACATTATATATGGTTTTTCCTAGCTACTTTATAAAATTATTATAAATATCATAAGCATTACTTAAAGAGTCAAAAAGCAACACAATAGTAAACGAAAAATTTTTTAAATTTTTTTATTTTTTCCTATTCTGCGAGTATTGATTTCATAAAAATCTTATCTTTTGGTATTGAATTACCACCTCTTCCAAAACTACAAAAAGCTCAAAATAGTGTATAATATAGGAAATAGTTATATTATAAAGCGACTGGGAGGATTTCATGAAACGCATCAAGGGATTGCTTTTTGATATAGGCGGCGTTTTATATGTGGGCAACCAAGTCATCAAGGGTGCACCCGATACTATTGCTATGCTGCAAAAAGAGTATCCGATGCGCTTTTTGACAAACACTACCCGACGAACACCTCAAACGATGTTTGAAAAATTGATAAAAATGGGATTTCCCATCAAAAAATAGGAACTCTTTAGAGCACTTGATGCTACCAGAAACTATGTTTTAGCACATAACGGTAGTATTTATCCGGTTTTAACCGATGAAGCCGAGAGCTACTTTGACGATCTCAAATCCGACCATCCGGACTTTGTCGTCGTAGGAGACGCCCATCTCAACTTTGACTATTCCAGACTGAACGATGCTTTTCGTGCATTGATGGATGGCGCAAAGCTCATCGCAGCTGCAAAAAACCGTTATTTCAAAGATGAGGATGGTCAACTCTCAATGGATGCAGGCGGGTTCATCGCCGCACTGGAGTTTGCCGCCAAAACGGAAGCGAAACTCATCGGTAAACCGAGCAAAGCGTTTTTTCACCTTGCCGTCAAGTCGATGGGACTGGAACCGGAAGAAGTGCTGATGGTTGGGGATGATATCGAAGCTGACATCAAAGGAGCTATGGATGCCGGACTTCGTGCGGTATTGGTTAAAACGGGTAAATTTCAGGAAAGTGACCTGAAAAAAGGTATTGAACCTGACGTCATTTTACCCGATGTCACTGCCCTGCCGTCAGTTTTGATGTAAGATTTAGTGGAAAATTCCTACAATTCATAAAAACTTTAACAAAGGAACTGCATGACAATCACCAAACGTGTCACATTTATCGCCAAAGAAGGCGAAGAAGAGAAGATGAAAGAACTACTTTCGGCTATGGTCAAACCCTCCAAAGCGGAAGACGGATGTATCTTTTACGAGATTTTCCAGTATGAAAACAACCCGCGAAAGTTTATGGCGGTAGAGACCTGGAGAGACGAAGCGGCACTGGAAGGACACAAAAACTCCCCGCACTACAAAGTCTACAAATCCAGCTACGAACCCTACTGCGAAAAGAAATATACCGACGAACTGGAAGTACTGGGATGAAAAACCGCTGGAGCGACGAGGCGGCGGCTGCCTGTCGGGATGATCTGAATCTGAGAGTCTACACCTCCAACCTGCTGGGCGCAGATCAAAACCTCGTCTTGCATGGGGGAGGAAACACCTCTCTCAAATCAAAAGTAGAGGGCGAAGATATCCTCTTTGTCAAGGGAAGCGGCTGGGATCTCTCGACCATCGAGCGTCCCGGTTTTGCTCCTGTGAAACTGCATACTTTGCAGGAAATGGCAAAGCTACCTCACCTTAGCGATCATGAAATGGTACGCCAACAAAAGGCGGCGATGATCGACAAAGAGGCACCCAACCCCTCCGTCGAGGCGATTTTACACGCGATCATCCCCTTCAAATTTGTCGACCACACCCATGCCGATGCGATCGTGACGATCTCCAACTCCAAAAAGGGAGAAAACATCATCGAAGAGCTTTTTCCAAACTTTCTGATTGTCCCCTATGTGATGCCCGGTTTCATCCTCGCACAAAAGATCTACGAGATGAGTAAAGATCTTGACTGGCAAAAGTGCGAAGGAATTATCCTCCACCACCACGGCATCTTCACCTTCGATGACGATGCAAAAAGATCCTACGACAAAATGATCTCCGCCGTACAAAAAGCCGAAGATTACCTCAATGAGCATGCACCGCTGGAGATACAGGAAACAGCCGCACAGGAGTTTGACTTCGACAAACTCGAAGCAGCCGTCTCCAAAGCCAAAAGCTACCCCGTCACGATGGTCATAAACGACACGCCGTTGGCACGCTACTACGCCTCGCTTGGCAAAGAGGCAGTCAGCAGAGGGGTATTGACCCCAGAACACATCATCCGTACCAAACGCACCCCGCTCTACCTCCAAAACGACAGCGAGATCGACACCGCACTGGCAGAGTATCAAAGTGCGTACGAAAACTATTTTCAGCAGTTTGCCACCGATGAAATCATGCTAAACCCCGCGCCAAACTATGCCGTCATCGAGGGCGTAGGCGTCGTAAGTTTCGGTAAAAACGAAAAAGAGGCGGGAATCATTCATGACATCGTCTCCCATACGATGGAAGCGGTACTGCGTGCGGATAAGCTGGGTGGATATGAGAGTATCACACTGCATGAAAGCTTCGAGATAGAGTACTGGGAACTGGAACAGGCAAAACTAAAAAAATAAGGATACTTCATGAAATACCTACTGGCAATCGACGCGGGTACTGGCAGTATACGGGCAGTACTTTTTGACACCGAAGGAAACCAGATATCCATTGCCCAACAGGAGTGGCACCACCTCGAAGAGGATGGCGTACCAAACAGTATGTCCTTTGACTTCACAACCAATTGGGAACTGACCAAAAATGTCATTCATGAAGCGATCACCAAAGCCAACATCAACCCCGATGACATCCTCGCCCTGAGTGCTACTAGTATGCGCGAGGGAATCGTCCTCTACGACAAAGAGGGAAAGGAACTCTGGGGTGTGGCAAATGTCGATGCCAGAGCAGGTAAAGAGGTCGCTTATCTGAAAGAGAAATTCCCCGGTATCGAAGAGGCGTTTTACCGGATATCCGGACAAACCTTCGCACTGGGCGCCCTGCCCCGTCTGCTGTGGCTCAAAAACCACCGCCCCGAACTCTATGAAAAGGTCGCTTCCGTCTCGATGATCGGCGACTGGGTATTGGCAAAGCTAGGCGGTGTCATCGCCGTCGATCCCAGCAACGCAGGAACCACCGGTATCTTCTCGCTGCAAAAGCGCGACTGGGAACCTTCTATGGCAGAGAAAACAGGGCTCGATCCCAATATCTTCCCGCTTTGTCATGAGTGCGGCACCGTCATCGCTCACGTCACCCCCGAAGCAGCCCGGGAAACAAGACTCTCCACAAAGACCAAAGTAGTCACAGGCGGCGGAGACGTGCAGCTTGGCTCTGCCGGACTGGGTGTGGTCAGTGAAGGTGACGCGGCGATTCTTGGCGGGTCCTTCTGGCAGCAGATCGTCAATATCAAAAGCAGTATTACCCCGCCTGAAGATATGAGCGTACGTGTCAATCCCCACGTCATCCCCGGACTCTCACAAGCAGAAGGTATCACCTTTTTCAGCGGGCTGATCATGCGCTGGTTTCGCGACGCCTTTTGTGATGCGGAAAAAGAGGAAGCCCAAAAACGCGGCATCGACACCTATGCCATTTTGGAGGAGAAAGCCAAAGAAGTTCCCGTCGGATCATACGGAATACTACCCATCTTCAGCGACAGCATGAAGTACGGCAAATGGTACCACGCCGCACCAGGCTTTCTCAACCTCTCCATCGATCCTGCCGTCTGTAACAAAGCAAGTATGTTTAGAAGCCTGGAAGAGAACGCCGCCATTGTCTCCAAAATCAACTTGGAAAAGATCGAAGCCTTCACCGGACAAAAAATCGACACCCTCGTCTTTGCAGGAGGTGCTAGCAAAGGCGATCTCTGGTGCCAGATCCTCAGCGACGTCACCAGGTGTAAACTTAAAATCCCCAAAGTCACCGAAGCTACCGCCCTTGGTGCTGCCATGAGCGCGGGAATCGGCGCGGGAATTTATAAAGATTTTGAAGAAGCCGCCAAAAAACTGGTAAGTTGGGAAAAGGAATATAAACCCGATATGCAACATCATGAAACCTACAAAACGATACGGCAAAAATGGGAAAAAGCGTATAAAGTACAGTTGAAGCTGGTCGATGAAAATATAACAAACTCTATGTGGAAAGCACCGGGACTATAAAAAGTATAAAAATGGAGCGGGAAACGAGACTCGAACTCGCGACCCTCAGCTTGGAAGGCTGACGCTCTAGCCAACTGAGCTATTCCCGCATATGACAAGGAGGCTTATGAATGTTAAGTTTCTTTGAAATTGGTTGCGGAGGCAGGATTTGAACCTACGACCTTCGGGTTATGAGTTCTCGTTCTAACCCGTGACGGAATAATAGCATTACTTCCTTAAAATTATTTTGAAGCCTGATTACGTTCGCCGTCCTCCGAAGATTATTAGCTCGGTCTAGGTTGGTAGTGAGATGACATACAGCGCCCCAAACAGTTAAATCCGCCCTTGTTGCTAACTAGCCTCTGGAGCGAAGCACATAGCAACGTAAAATGAGAAATTGAGGCAATGGAAGCTTGATATAAAATCTCTGTTAGAACTCGTCCCTATAAGCTCCTTTATGAACTAAAACACATTTTCTCTCTTATAACAGACTTTCAGGACAAAAAATAGAATTTTTAAAAGCTTACAACCTGTTTTATGGGCTAACGGGAGCGCGGCGAAGCCGTGCGGCTGATCGACGAACCGACGACGACCGTGACACATCACGGCGCGCGGTCGGGCGGTCAGCTTTGGACGCGATAGCGGACAAAGCGTTAGCCCCCTTGGCTATTTATTAAAAGTTATCGGCGCTCCGAATATAAGGGCTTTTGGAAGTGATCAAAAAGTATCAAGTTTAGGTTAATTAATCATCATTAGGAATAACTTTTTTCTCTTTTTTGAGATTATTTGTTTCACTTTTGATTTTAGTATACTCTTTAATAAACTCACTTGTTTTTTTAATACCTTTTGCGATTTTTAGTGCCCCAATTTTATCTAAGATTTCTGCGTCGTCTAATGCATCAAGTAACAAGTTTCTCATAAGTACTGTTTTTGGAACTTCTAATGATTTTGCCAACCGTTCTATTCTCTTACTCTCTTCTTCTGATACTTTAAAAGAAACAACTGTTTCTCTCACTACTCCATCAATTGGTTTTCTTCCCATTTTTGCCATACTTGTTCCTTTTTTACACAAACGTATTACGTTTATTAAAATTTATTTTCTTTTTTTCTATAAACGTAATACGTTTATGATATATTCGTATTACGTTGGTTTACGTATTACTAATTATATCAAAAGGATTGAAAATTTTATCATACGGTTTAAGCGAAAGAGATATTGAAGATACTTTGGAAAAAATAAAAAAGCGTAAAAGATATATTGAAAGAGAAGGTTTTGCACCCTTTACAAAAAATGCTTGGTATAATGCCGATAAATATATAGCAGAATTGCAAAACCGTGCTTCTTCTTTAGTTGCTTATGCGTCAATGCAAAACCTTGTTTCTCTTTTTATAACACTTACTCTCCCCTCTGAATATCATCCTATAAAAACTTTAAAAAATGGGAAGGTAATTAAAAATCCAAAGTTCATTGACGATCTGGCACACACTCCTAAAGCTGGTTCAAAAGTTCTTAGCAGAATGTGGAAAAGAATTTTAGATTTACGTCCTGTAAAAGATTTACGAAAAGAGCAAAAATGTTATTTTCGCATAATAGAACCTCATAAATCGGGAGTTCCTCATCTTCACGTTGCTTTATACGTTCCTGCAAATAGTATAGAGAAAATTTTAAACTCAATATTTGCTATTTATACTTTCCCACAAATAGAGATTAGTTCTCAATATATACCCTCTTCATATAAAAAGTATTATGACAAAACCGTTAAACGATCGGTTTATAAAAAAAATCCAAAAGATAAGTTTGGTGTTACAACTCTGATTAAGAACCCTCTTAAATATATGATGAAGTATATTCTTAAAACACTTGATGATTTAAGAAAGAATAAAAACAAATATACGCCTCTTACACTTTGGTATATTATTCACGGTATTGGCAGATTTTATACTTCACGAACTTTGATACCGTTATGGATATATAGGAAAATTCATTATTTACCCCGCTTTCAAAATATGCTTAATGCAACAAAAGAATATATTAACGGTCGTATACGGGTTTCAGCAAAAAAAAGAATTATTGAATATCTATCTTTAGATGAGAATGGAAATATTACAGAGGAAACCATTTGGCAAAAGAGAATAGAACAAAGTGATCTTAATCCAATTCAACGTATTCGATATATCAAAAGTTTTTGGGAAAAGGCAAAAGTTGATTTTCTCAATGCTTATGCTCGTAAACATCCCAAAATAATACCTTTAGAGATCAATGGTAAAAGGTTGAAATTCAATCTTACGGAAAATCGCATAATATCAAAAGGTAGCATTATTACCCCTGCATATATGAAAGACCATACTTTATATACCTACTATCACTCTTTGGATCCTGAAGATGAAAAAATTTCATTATTTCATTACGGTGTTACGCAAAATGAAATGATCAGAAGAGGTCTTTTAAGCAATATTCCTATTCATCGTCTTGACGACTTTAACAATGAATTTAAATTACCTATGGAGGAAGCATTATGATAAATACTGAAAAACATTTTTGTGTTAATTGCAACTGGGAACTTACTGAAAAAGAGACATTTTTTACAATATCTGGGGGTTGTAAATTTTGTGGACAAACCAAAGGATTTATCACTTTATCCGATGGACAGAAACCTCTTAAATTGCCTGATACTTATTTGGATAATTACTTAGCCAGTTTGAAACAAAAACAAAAGGAATTTCAATGAAAATAACATCTATCACATTAAATGATTTATTTATTCAATATATTGAAATAATTGAACCTTTGCAATCTGAACAAACGATTAGAACAAAAAAGGGATATTATAGAAAACATATCCAAAACAGATTTGGGGATAAAGATATCAACACTCTTGGATATCGTGAATATCAGCTTTTTGTAAATGATCTTCTCAAAAGTGGATTGAAACCTAAAACCGTTAAGAATATCAAAGATATTTTGCAAGTTATGTATAAAATGGCTAATAAGCTGGGCTACACCGATAAAAACCCTCTTTCAGATATTGAACTTCCAAAATTTGATAACAAACTACACTTTCATTACTCTTTAGAATATCAACAAAAGTTAATCAAGGCAATTTTAGAGTTTGACGAGCCAATATATAAAGATATATTCTTTTTTCTGCTACACGGACGCAGGTTAAACGAGGTTTTGAGCTTAGAATGGGAAATGGTTGATCTCAATAAAATGATCTATTACATTCCAGCTAAAATCAATAAAGCCAAACGAAATATGGCACATATGATGGGAAAAGATTTATATGATCGTTTATCCGTATATTATCATCAAGCCTGTGTTAAACAAGGAAAGCTTATACCAAAAGGTTATATTTTTTTAAACCCTAAAACAGGTAAGAAATTCGTTGATTTACGTAAACCCTGGAAGCGTCTTTTAGCAAGTCAAAACCTACCTCATACACGTATTCACGACATAAGACATTTAATCGGTACATACTCCATAAATCACCTCGAAATCCCCATAGAAAAGGTATCCCACACACTTGGGCATACTAGTATAGAGATAACACAAAAGTATATAAGTGCTAGTCCTGAAACATCAAAAGAAGTATTTGAAAAGATTATAAGTTCATTGTAGGAAAATCATTGGTTGCGGAGGCAGGATTTGAACCTACGACCTTCGGGTTATGAGCCCGACGAGCTACCAAGCTGCTCTACTCCGCGTCAAAAGAGGTAAAAAATAAGTGGATGGGGTAGAGGGACTCGAACCCCCAATACACTGGACCAAAACCAGATGCCTTACCATTTGGCCATACCCCAATCTTCTTATCTCTTAAATTGGAGTGTGATTATAATCATTTTTTTCTTATTTGTCAAGTGTTTTTAGAAATTTTTTGTATAATTTTGAAAAAATTTGGAGGGGTTATGCCTATTAAGCGTGTTCAAGAAGCCATAGAAGAGATCAAAAAAGGAAATATTGTCATCATGATCGATGATGAAGATAGAGAAAATGAGGGAGATCTTGTCTATGCAGCCACCTTCTCCACTCCTGAAAAAGTTAACTTTCTTGCCAGTGAAGCAAAGGGACTCATTTGTGTAGCACTTAGTAAAGATATTGCTAACAGACTTGATCTTGCACCGATGGTTGCAAAAAATGACTCCTCGTATGAGACAGCATTTACCGTTTCAGTAGATGCAAAAGCATGTGAGACAGGAATTTCCGCAGCGGAACGTGATATGACTATCAAACTTTTAGCAGACTACAGTACCAAACCTACCGATCTTGTCCGTCCGGGACATATTTTTCCGCTTATCGCAAAAGATGGCGGTACTTTGGTTCGTACGGGGCACACCGAAGGTTCTGTGGACTTGTGTAAAATGGCAGGAATCTCTGAAGCTGCGGTTATTTGTGAAATCATGAAAGAAGACGGTACGATGGCAAGAAGGGATGATCTGGAGATTTTCGCAAAAAAGCATAATCTGAAAATAGTCTATATTTCGGATATCGTAGAGTATCGTATGCAACATGAGTCTCTCATACAAGTCGTTGCAGAATCCAACACGGACTTTATGGACGTTCCTGCACGTCGTATCGACTTTCTCGATCACAACGAAAACCATCATGTAGCCTATATTTTCAAAAACAATGGAAATACATTGCAAAATGTACGTTTTCACAACATCGGTACCGACCTTGAACTTTTTGCACACCACCGTTACGAATCTATCTTTAAAAGTGTGGAAATTCTAAAAAAGGAAGGCGGAGCTTTGATCTTTCTGGAAAAGTCGGCAAACGAAAACCCTTACATGAAAGAGTACGGCATAGGTGCGCAAATACTCAAGTATCTTGGTTTTACACAAATTAAACTACTTGTTACAAAACGAAAAAAAGAATTTGTCGGAATAAGTGGATTTGGATTGCAGGTTGTGGAGGAAGTGGAGTTGTAAGACAAATAGAGAGTATTTTTACTCTCTATCCATGGGCTGTTTAAGCAACTTGACGATCAGCGTCTTGTGAAAGTACCGATTTTAAACTTCTGATTTTCTTTGCGTATAGATCCATCTCTTGCTGAATGACTGCTTCTTCAAATTCATCGT
>Ga0256843_1003564_pt1 | contig 10763 bp, 14 predicted proteins | sample AlvinellametaG_FD_191572 | JGI IMG/M metagenome (GOLD analysis project Ga0256843, IMG submission 191572) | Pompeii worm associated microbial communities from hydrothermal vent at the East Pacific Rise, Pacific Ocean - Alvinella | ecosystem: Host-associated > Annelida > Integument > Unclassified ... | reverse complement strand
TTAGAGTGAGTTTGCACAAAAGAGGCTATAACAAATCTACTGATAGCACCAAAAAATCCACCCATACCGACTATAAGTATCATCCACATATCTGCCACCTATTTGTGTTTGTATGAGATGACTTCTACATCCATCATCACACACATACCCTCATCTATGATACTATCAATGGAGGTTAAAAAATCTTTGAGTTTAGACTCATCATCTATAAGCTCTATAATCAAAGGCAGATTTTGAGAGAGTGAAAGAAGCTCAAAAGAGTGTATCTTAGTATGTACTCCCATACCTGCTACTCCTTTAAAGACAGTCGCCCCACTCATACCAAAGTCCTTGGCACGAAGAAGTATCTCTTCATATAGTGGTTTTGACTCAAACTTATCTTGTGTATCTATGTATATCCTAGCTAACTTTTTGGCTCCTACAAATTCACTCATATCAACTCCTTATAGATTATCTATCCAACTTTGCATTTTGGATATCTGCTCTTGAACTCTGCTTGAAGCTGTACCACCTTGTGAAGTTCTAGCATTCATCGAAGCTCTAAGGTCAAGCAAAGACAGTACATCTTCACCTATTCGTTCATCTATACTTTGAAGTTCACTTGCACTAAGTTCTGATATATCTTTGCCCAACTCTTCAGCTAAGTTCACTACATTACCTGTGATATGGTACGCATCTCTAAATGCCAAACCTCTCTTTTGGACAAGATAGTCAGCCAAATCTGTAGCACTAAGGTGTCCTACCATACAAGCTTTCTGCATAGCTTCTACATTGACCTTCATACCCTCCATCATCTCATTTAACACTTCAAGGCTTAAAGTTGCTGTCCTAACTGAGTCAAACACCCCCTCTTTGTCCTCTTGCATATCTTTGTTGTATGCCAAAGGAAGTCCTTTCATAGTAGTAAGCAAAGCTATCAAGTTACCATTGGCACGACCTGTCTTACCACGAAGAAGTTCAGGGATATCTGGATTTTTCTTTTGTGGCATTATCGAGCTACCTGTTGCGTGTCTATCGCTGAGTGTTATCCACTTAAACTCAGCCGCACTCCAAAGTATCAACTCTTCACTCAAACGACTTATATGCATCATCATAGTAGCGATGTTAAAAAGTATCTCCAAAGCAAAATCTCTATCACTTACAGTATCCAAGCAGTTTAGTGTAGGCTCACGAAACCCTAACTCTTTGGCTGTAAACTCTCTATCTATAGGGTGTGGTGTACCTGCTAGGGCTGCACAACCTATGGGTGAGAGATTGTTTCTTTCGTATGAGCTTACAAATCTTTCATAATCTCTTTTGAACATACTAGCATAAGCCATCATATGATACCCAAAGTTGATAGGCTGAGCATGTTGCAAGTGTGTCATACCAGGAAGCATAGTAGAATGATGCTCTTTTGCTATGTTTAGTAGAGTTTGGATATTGTCTAGTAGTAGGTTTGCTAGATTTAAAGAGTGTTTTTGCACATACATTCTAAAGTCAAGTGCCACTTGGTCGTTACGACTTCTAGCAGTATGAAGTCTCTTACCTGCATCACCTATACGACGAGTAAGCTCTCCTTCTATCGCCATATGGATATCTTCATCATCTCCATCAAGCTGTAATCTACCCTCTTGGATATCAAGCAGTATCTCTTCTAATCCACTCTTGATAGAGTTATAATCCTCATCTGTGATAATCCCTTGGGCATTTAACATCTTGGCATGAGCCAAAGAGCCTGTGATATCTTCTAAAAACAGTGCCTTATCAAAAGGAAGTGAGTTGTTAAGTTCTTGAAGAAGCTTTGAACTTTGTGTTGTGATACGAGCTGATGCAATCTTTTTTGACATAATAAAATCCCTGATAAATAAAATTGTTGTATTTTATCAAAAAAACAATAATAAACACCAACTCCTAACTACTCACTCCTACTTCCTACCTATTCACTACTCTCCACATCCACAACATTCGCATCTTTTGTCTCTTGTGTTTGATTTGTGATATTTGATAGGTTGTGTATCTGAAGTGATTCAAAATGCTCTTTTTCCAACTCAAGTGCTAAAAGCTTAGCTCTCATCTCTTCAAGAGTTGCATTGAAAGGCTCTAAGTCTGAGAGGATATTGAGTCTGTCTAACTCTTTTTCAAGCAAAGTTTGCTCCACCTCTTCTATCTCATCTTCTAACTGAATCATATCTTTAAGTTTTCTTTTATGTAGTTTGTCATACTCTGCTTTTTCTATCGTCTCTTCAAACTCCACTTTAAACTCTTCTATCATTTCAGCTTTTTTGACAAAAGAGTCATTGAGTCTTTTTAAAAGTCTAGTCTCATACTCTATATCTTGAGTAACATTGTCAAGTTTTGCTGTATAGTTTTGAGTCTTTTGCTCTTGGAGTTTTATCTGATCTTTGAGTTGAGAGATAGATATGGCATACTCTTTGAGCTTTGTAGCATACTCTAGCGTAGCTTTATCCAAAGAGTTTTTGACCTGTGCCATTGCCAAGATGGTTGTAGCTGTTTGATTGTCATTGGTTACTAGTTGTTTATCTTGCATCTTTAGCCTCTACAATCTATCCAAAATCTTGTCTCTTTTAGCTCTTTGAGCCTCTATCATAGCCACTACTTGGTTTTTAGAACTCTCTTTTGCTCTTGATTCCAACTCTTTTATCTTGTTGTTTAACTCTATGATGGCTTTTTCATTTTCGTGATCTTTTTCTACCTGTTTTTGCTCATTTTGAGCTGAGAGTTGTTTAAGCCATTGGATTTTTTCCTCTTTTTCTTCCAACTCTTTTTTGAGTTTGCTAACATCACCTTGATACTTAACTACCATCCATATAAGTGCCAAAAACACCACACCACCCAAAGTGATGAGAGATATTTGTAACTCATTGTATGCACCTTCACTAGCTTCAAGCATACTACTTAGATATAAAAATACAAATGTTATATTTAAAAATTTCATAAATTTACCCCATATTTTAAGATGATACAATTATATCATATAACTTTTTATCTATTCTAAATCCTTTAGAGATAACTAAGTCTAAAAACTCTATAGCATCTTGTTTTTTGATATATCCTCTTTGTATATTGAGATACAATACACCTATCAAACCCACTATCTTAACACCTAGATTTTTAGCTACTTTTCTACCTTTTTTTTCATCTATGATAAGTGGCAAATTCATCTCTATAGCCAAAGCTATAGCCTCACTCTCTCCTATATCCAAAGATAGTTGCAACTCTTTGACTTTTTGTTTGTTTTGAACCTCTAGCACTTCAAACAAAGAAGATAACTCTATATCTTTTTTAAAATTAAGTTCATCATATACAGCCTTTGGGATATAAAGTTTGTCAAATAGATGGGACAATAAATCTTCTCTTTTTACATCCAACAAAACTATCAGCGTAGTACTGTCACTTACTATCATCAAATCCCTCTATAAACTCCAAATCATCACCAAAATCATAATCTATCACATCTATCCCCATTTGTGAAAGAAACTGCATAGTCTCTTTTTTGGATAAGCCAAGCTCAGAAGTAAGTTGCCCCAAACTTAGATAACCATTTTTATAGGCTTCTATCAACAAAGCCCTTTTCAATCCCAAAGATATGATATCTTCATCAAAAGAGAGTGCCAAGCCTATAGGATGATTGCGTTTGGATATGATAGTAAAATCTTTGTTATCAAAAGATTTGGTAAGTAAAGATGGATTTGTTTGAAGCTCTTTGATACCCAACATTTGCATAAGTACTCCTTTTTAGGAGTATTATATCACAAATAGTATTTTGTACCTTTTATAAAGTACAAAATACTAAACTCTATCTGCTATACTTTTCCAACCACCACATAAAAGCAAACATCAATCCAGGTGTTTTGGCTATAGACTCATCATATATAAAATCTTTGGCTTCTTTGGTAGGTAGATAGACTACATCTATCATCTCTGCATCAACACCTCCACCTTCACCAACTCTCATACTTTCATCAACCTCTACATAGTATAGTGTCTGCTTACTACCTGCAAAACCAACTGAAGTGTGAAAAGATGTGATTTTTTGGATAGTTTTGGCATCTACTTTGTATCCACACTCCTCTTCTATCTCCTCTTTGGCTATATCTACCAAAGATAACTTTTTATCGACTATACCTGCACAAAGCTCTATGGTAACACCCTTTTGATTGTTTAGATATACAGCTGGTCTAAACTGTTTGACCAAAACAAAAGCATCTTGTTCTTTATGATATATAAGGATAGCTACACTATCACTAGCATCTACTACTTCCCAAGTTTTTTCTACACCGTCTTGTTTATAGTGAGCCAAAGCAGTAAAAAGAAATCTTGGCTCTTTTAATGGGGTTAGTTTAAAATCTGTAATCTTCTCTAGGCTACTCATACTGTTGTTTGTCATATCTATATACCTCTGTTATATCTCTATCTTGCCACTGATATGTAGTTGTATTGGCATCTATCATCTTGGCTAGTTTTTCTTTGTTGCGTGTAGCATCTTTTAGGTTTACACTTTTGTACTTGGTAATCTTAATATCTTGATACTTAGTAAAAGTTTTAAGTACACTCTTTTCTCTTTTTTTACCAAGATACTTCATAGGATTGACCCATCTTCCTCTTTTCATCAATCCAAAGTGCAAATGTGGTCCTGTACTTCTACCTGTACTTCCTACATACCCTATAATCTGCCCTTTTTTAACTCTCTGTCCCAACTTAACTCTGATACGACTTTGATGGGCGTAGAGTGATACAAATCCACCTCTATGTTGTATCTTGACAACCTTACCATAACCTCTCATCCATCCTGCATAGATAATCTTACCACTCTCAACTGCCAAAAGTGGTGTACCTCTCCTTGCTCCAAAGTCTGTACCGTGATGTGGTCTGTAACGATGCAATATAGGATGCCATCTACGAAGTGAAAAGCTTGAAGTAACACGAGGATGGCGAAGAGGCATACCAAATATAGGCTGTCTGGACTTTACAGGTACTCTTTTTTTATAAGTTATCTTCTTTTTTGTATTGACTTTGTATGGTATCTTTTTTTGCATAGATGTGTAACCCAAACCATCATCTTGGTCTATATAGATATTTTGCTCTCCATCTTTTGTTGTTAGCAAGATACTTTTAATCTTTGGTTGAGTAAATGCCATACCACATCTAGTTGGTTGTTCATAAAAGATATCTACTATATCACCTTTTTTAAGTTTACGAGTATCTATACAGTTTCTCAAAGCGATAGTTACTTTATGAGCCAACTTTGGATTTTGGGTGGCTTTAAGAGTATCTGTATATGGGTTGGAGTCTATAATCACATGGGCAAAATACTCATCTGTATCACTCTCGATAGGTATGATATCAAAACCATAACCATTTTTTTCTCTAAAAAGATGTATCTGCATCACTTCACTGATGGGTATAAGTGCTTGAAGCAGTGTTAGGTTGTTATCAAGCAGTTCAAAGTATTTATATCTTTGGGTTATCTCAGAGAGGTATTTTTGGTCATCCAAAGATATCGAGTCCAAAAGTCCTATAGATATGTTATGTTCTTGAAGATACTCTGAAAATGTCTCTCCTGCTCTCCACTCCTTATAAAATACTTTAGATGCAAAAAGATTGATACTTAAAAATAAAATTAAAACTAGATATTTGACAATAATCAACACAAAAACCTCTTAATAAAATGCGATATTATATCTGATTTTTGTTAAGATATGTAGTTTTTTAGTATTTAGTATGTATAATCACTAAGACAATTATATAAGGATATATATGTATAAAATTTTAGTTTCGATACTTATCACTATACCATTGATGGCTGACTTTTTTCCAAAAACCACTACTACAACTATATCAAAAGTAGATGAGCATACCATCACACTCAAAAAAGCTTTGCCAAAAGTTGGTATGAGTTGTGCTATAGTACACAACTATGGTAACAATATCAATGCCCTGATACATATGGCAAAACAGGTTTCAAAAGATGGTAAAATCAAACTTATAGACAGTGATATCATCCATCATGACAACATACCTACTATCAACACAAAACCTCATGTTGGAGATAAAGTTATAGGTGGATACTTATACTCCAACATACTTCTACTAGCTCCAAATGAGCAAACTTATGAGAACATCACAAAAACATATAACAAAAAGTGGATACATCCTGATTTGTTTGCTATGTTTTTATCACAAGATGGCAGTGCTGAGCCTACAAAAGAGACACTAAAAGCATTTGCAAAAAGATATCAAGTAGGTTTGATTATGATCGTACAAAAAAACAAAATCGTACTGTATGATCCATTGTCTCAAGAAGAGGTCGCATCAAAAGCATTCAAACCTCAAAACACACAAGCCAAATACCCATTTTATATGCATTTTAAAGAGATAGAGAGTGGATGGTTTAGTAAAAAAGATGGTGATTATTATAAAACTATGGAGAGATTTTAATGATAGATCAAAAACATATAGATGCACTCAAAGCTATAGTGGGTGAAGACAATGTCTATAGCGATAAAGCTCATATGATAGCATACAGTTATGATGCTACTAGAACTAGGTATGAGCCTGATGCTGTTGTATTTCCTAGAAATGAAGATGATGTAAGTCGCATACTTATCTACTGTAACAAACACAAAATCGTTATCACTCCTAGAGGTGCTGGTAGTGGATTTACCGGTGGTGCATTGCCAACAAACGGTGGTATCACTCTAGCGATGGAAAAACATATGAACAAAATCTTAGAGATAGATATGGAAAATATGGTCGCAGTTGTACAACCTGGTGTTGTCAACAAAGACTTGCAAAGAGCAGTTGAAGAGGTGGGGCTTTTTTATCCACCTGATCCTGCTAGTGAAGAGTACTCGACTTTGGGTGGCAATGTAAGTGAAAATGCTGGAGGTATGAGAGCTGCTAAGTATGGTTTGACCAAAGATTATGTGATGGCTCTTCGTGCTGTTAGAGCAAACGGTGATATCATCAGAGCAGGTAAAAGAACTATCAAAGATGTAGCAGGATACAACATAGCAGGTATCATCATAGCTAGTGAGGGAACTTTGGGTGTGATTACAGAGATCACTCTAAAACTCATCCCAAAACCAAAGTTTACCAAAGGGTATATGGGAGTGTTCCCATCAGTTGAAGATGCTATGAATGCTGTGTTTAAATCTCTAGCTTCAGGGGCAAATCCTGTGGCTATGGAGTTTATGGATTCACTAGTAGTTCAAGCACTCAAAGAGAAACTTGGAGTTGAGTTACCAAAAGATGCTGGAGCATTGCTTATCGGCGATGTAGATGGAAATGTACCTCAAGAAGTGGACTTTCAGCTACAAATACTACAAGAGTCATTTAAAGAAAATGGTGCTCAAGAGTTTGTAGTAGCAAACGATGATAAAGAAAGAGACAAACTGTGGTATGCAAGAAGAAATGCATCTCCATCTATCACTATCTTTGGTAGCAAAAAACTAAATGAAGACATATCAGTACCTAGAAGTATGCTTCCTGTGGCACTTGAGAAGATATATGCTATAGGTGATAAGTATGATTTGAAAGTGCCTTGTTTTGGACATGCTGGAGATGGAAACATACATGTCAATGTAATGGTAGATGGCTCATCAAATGAGGAGTTAGAAAAAGGTCACAAGGCTATAGAAGAGATATTTGAGATGGTTGTAGAGCTTGGAGGAACTTTGAGTGGTGAGCATGGCATAGGTACAAGTAAAGCTCCGTTTATGCATATAGCATTCAATGAAGCTGAACTTCAACTCTTTAGAGATATCAAACAGGCATTTGATCCAAACAATATCCTAAATCCAGGGAAGATGGGGCTGTAGTTGGCAAAGTTTACTAGTAGAAAAATCCTAAAGGGATACTATCTTTTCATCAGAGACTTTTTTGCTGATCTCTTTGAAGACAAGATAGGCTACTACGCATCAAGCCTTAGCTGGAATACACTCTTTTCTATCATACCACTTCTAGCTATAGCTTTATATCTTTTTACTACTATGCCTATATTTGAGAGTGTGCATCAAAAGGTACAGGATTTGATATTTGCCAACTTGATGCCAACGCAATCAGCTGAGATAATGCAACACCTCAATACATTTGTAAACAACTCTTACAAGCTAGGGATTATCGGTGTATTTTATGTACTTTTTGCTTCATTTATGTTTTTTAAAAACTATGACTATATAGTCAATGACATCTTTGAAGTAAGCCCTAGAAAACTGCATAAAGCTATAAGGCTATATACATTTTTGATGGTGTTTATCCCTTTGATGATGGCTCTATCGTTTTATGTATCAAACACTATACAAGCACTACTAGATAAAACACACATAACTAGTATGATACACCTATATGCTATAGTGCCTTATCTTATCGTATGGCTTGTTTTTTATATAGCTTATCAGCTATCTGCCAAAGTACACATAGATTTTCTCTCAGCACTGAGTAGCTCTTTTATATCTTCAGCTATATGGTATCTGAGCAAAAGTGCTTTTGTGTTTTATGTAGTACACAACCACACATACAGCAGTGTATATGGTGGGATAAGCACTGTTTTGTTTTTCTTTTTGTGGATATATATATCTTGGGCTATATTTTTACACGGGTTAAGACTATGCTATCTTATAGATAAATATGATGATATTGAGGAGATTGTATGATTTGCAATATACTAAGCTACAGCTTCTAAACGAACACCTAAAGAGTTTAGTACTTTTAAAACTGTATCAAATCTAGGTTTTGCTCCTGCACTGAAAGATTTATACAAACTCTCTCTACCCAAACCTGTATCTTTGGCTATTTGTACCATACCTTTAGCTTTTGCAATATCTCCTATCGCCACTAAAAGTTCGTCCAAATCACCATCTGCTAATATCTGAGAGAGATATTCTGCGATAACTTCCTTACTATCAAGGTATTTTGCTACATCAAATGTTTCTAATCTTTTACTCATCTTGAAACTCCTTTGCTATTTTTTTAGCTTTTGCTATATCTTTTGCTTGTGTTGATTTATCTCCACCTATAAGTAAAATAACTATAGTCTCTTTTCTTTGGGTATAATATACACGATAACCAGCACCTACTGTGATCCTTAGTTCAGATACACCATCTCCAACACTTTTATGATCTCCAAAATTTCCATCTTTTATCCGAGAAACTCTACGAAGAATAGCAACTTTTCCTTTTATATCTTTAAGTCTCAATAACCATCTGGAAAATATCTCTGTCTCTTTAACTATAAACATACAAAAGTGTATCCTAAAAGATACAATTTGTCAAGCATATCTATAAAAAAGTACAACACTAACAAGACTATATAAAATAGCCACAACCAAAAGAGCATAAAAACACTTCTTATCTTTTATAGCTTTGTATGAAAGAAGAAGATAAGGGAGTATAAGCCATTTGGGTGTAGTGATGTCAACTGATTTTATATCTAGTGACAACAGATTTGACAATAGATTGTCAAACACTCCACCTACACCTATAAAGTGCAAAAAAATAGATATGATATAAAAAGGTGTAAATAGTATAGACAACAGTGGAGATGCTAACTGATAAAGTGTTGTCACACCAAATATAGTATGGGCTATAGGTTGCATCAGTAGATATATCCCTATAGGCAATATTATAAATGCGACTATCTTTTTGTCATACTCCTTAGTATAACTAAGTATCAAAAATATATAAAACACACCCATAACAGATAGCCAAAAACCTATAGAAAAAAGTAGTGAAGGAAGTACTACTAAAAGCACCATCACAACAGTAAGTAAAAACTCAAAGCTAACAAGCTCCAAACCCATAACCAAAACGCCCCATCCAAAAAACAACATCCCGTAAGCTCTAAGCAAAGATGGAGGATAACCTACCATATACACATAATACCCCAAAAATATCAAAGCTATCAAACCCAAATCAAACATATCATAACGATATGCAAAAAATCTCTGTTGTAAAAACCTGTAAGGATATAACAATACAGCATACATAAATGCCCACAAAAGCCCTAGATGAAGTCCACTCAAAGCTACTAGATGACTCACTCCTAGCTTGGATATCTGCTCTCTTATGGATTTATCCAAAGGGGTTGCTAAAAATATCGCACTAAAAAATGAAGCTATATTTGAGTTAGTATGTTGGGAAGTTATATAGTTGGCTATAGTTTTTTGAGATGTAGGTGGTAGTGCTTTGGTAGATTTGAGTTTGGATTTGACATAAAAGCTACTCATATATTCACCAAAAGATATACTATCATTTGGAAATATCTGTAACCTTACTTTGGTATCTTTGAAATCTTTTTTTGCGTGAGTTGTAGTAAAAAAGTGCAATCCATCATCGCTTAGTAGTTTCAAAACTGTATATGAGTAGTTGTTTTTGTGCTTGGTGTAGCTATCTATGACTGTAGCATCTGTAAAATAAAACGGCTTGGATATAAACTCTTGGTATGAGTGATATGAGATAAGTAGTCTAAAAAGCAAAAGAGCCAAAAAGATATAGATACTATATCTAAGCTCTCCTTTAAACTCATACAGTTTTGGTGGTGTTAGCATGGTATATTATATCGGTGGTAACTCTATGTTGCCTGTATTGGCTGGTATATCACTATCTTCATATACCACTTCAAATGCTGGTGATGCAGATGCATCCACAAAGCGAGTAAATCTCTTTTGAAATACCAAATCCACAGTAGCAGTAGGTCCGTTTCTTTGCTTACCTATGATAAGCTCTGTATCATCTTCGCTTCCTTGTATGAGTTCATCATA
>Ga0256843_1003563_pt1 | contig 10764 bp, 19 predicted proteins | sample AlvinellametaG_FD_191572 | JGI IMG/M metagenome (GOLD analysis project Ga0256843, IMG submission 191572) | Pompeii worm associated microbial communities from hydrothermal vent at the East Pacific Rise, Pacific Ocean - Alvinella | ecosystem: Host-associated > Annelida > Integument > Unclassified ... | reverse complement strand
AAAGATTTTAACATTTTGGCAACAAACAGTGAGGAGATCGTTGGGGAAAATATCGTATGGATTCCATCTCAGGTTGATAAGTTTACTGAACTTACTACACTCGGATATATAGAGAGCTTAGATATCCCTCTTGATAATCCATCTAAAATAGAATTGACTACATCGATAGTCGGTTTTCACTAAAGGAGAATAAAATGACAACAATATCTGGATTGAAACCTTACGATGGAACTATTCCGTCTCTGCTTAACGCTACAGATGAGCTATCATATGCTAATGAGGTAGAGAATTATTTAACGTGGTGGGATACAGCAAATATAGGTCAGCTTGAAACATTTATAATACAACTTAACGCGTTAGGTAGCGACATAAATAAATACGTTGAAGAATCAATTGAATATATAGTGTCTGCTAGAGATGACACCAGTGAATATATGAATGTTGCATCATCATATGCTGACGCTGCAAAGAATAATAGTGACTATGCATTATTATATAGAAATGATGCTTTAATTGCAAAAGAATATATAGAATCATTTGTAATACCAGACGGAGCAACATTGTCTGAAAATGCAATAACTGATTTAATAAACAAAAATAAATTTGAAAATTTTTTAGGATTTAATTTTTAACTAAAAGGAAAAAGTATGACAACAACACAAATATTAATAGAAAGAAGTCTTGAATTAATTAACACAGCGACATCTCTTGATGATGTTAGCTATTTGGTAAAAAGTTTAGCAGACTCTAAACAATTAGACAGCACACTGCTTGATGCAATTAATACAAAAGTAGACGAATTAAGTGCAACAAGCAGTGCAAAAGATATAGCGTATGTACTAAAAGCGCTTGAAGCATCAGCAGAACTAACGAACGACAAGATTTACAGTATTGGAATTCCAGGAGAGATAGGGTTTGGTGTTGCAACATGTCCTTCAGATATTCTTCCATACGGATGGGTTGGCATTAGTGGTCATGATGATATAGCATCTCCAAATTATGGGAACTATATCGATCAAAATGGAAGCGTACTTGTTTACATACCTAAACATTATTACAAATATTCTGGAAATGAACTATATATATCAGACCAACCTTTAACAGGATATGTTCTTGATAGAAGCTTCATAAACGGCGGAGTTGAAAAGCACGGTGTCTTTATTTACAAGTATGGTGCGTCTAATCTTGGCGGAATCTTTGGAAGTCAAAAAGGTGCAGATCCATTAAGTACTAATGCAGAACATAATCCTATAAGCGTATTGACAGGTGCATACACAAACAATTATGGTGGACTCTATGCTGCCGTAAAAGGTGCTGGAGCAAAATACTATCTTACTTCAATATTCAACTACTCAATGTTAGCAAGACTTGCATTTGCTCATGGAAAGGCTGCAACATCTGAAGTCGCATGCGCTTACATAGATGTAAACCCAAAACTTCCAAAGGGTTGTCTTGTTTCAGCACTCCATGATGTCAATGATACAAGTGTCACATATGCATCAAGTGGTTATAGCGACTGTGGACTTACAGGAAGCGGAAATCCGTTTGCAAAGACAACACACAACGGTCAAGACTGCGGTATTGCAGATTTAAACGGAAATATGTGGGAGGTTGCAAGCGGATTTACATGTTTGACTGCATCTGGTGCAGATAGTGCAACATTGAGTCCTGACGACTTCTTGGTGCTTAAAGAGAGTGTAGATATTACTGCGATCGTTGATGATAGTACAACTGCAGGAACAGGTGCATATGACATCGGACTTTATGACCAGTTAGACTTAACAGGGATCGTAGATGCAAATGACGGGTGGATATATTTAGGAAACGGAACCGAAACTGTTTTTGGCATGAGCGAAGATAGAACAACGAACATTTATAAGAGAACAGCGGTTGGGATACCTACAGATACAGGTGTAAGTGCTGCAGGAACAACAGAGTTTGGAAATGATGGACTCTACAGATACATAAGAAACGAAATGGCGTGCATCGTCGGTGGTGCTTGGGACTACTCTTCCCATGCCGGCGTTTTCGCGATGAGTTTGTCCGGTTACCGCACGTACTCGCTTTACCATGTTGGCGGTCGTGCCTCGTACATTGTGTGAGTGAACGGTAGTGAGCGTTAGTAAGTGATGGGAGTACATAGCGAAGCGGTTTTAAATAGAAAATTTATTCAGATGATGAAGCTGTTAAATATCTACTTAAATCATTTTCCAAGATACGAAAAGTATGCACTATCAAATACAATACGCAATACAGCATATGGTATCTATGATCTCATAACAGAGTGTCAAAAAAGATACTATAAAAAGACATCGCTAACAGAACTTGATGTAAAACATCAAAAACTTAGAATGCAGGTATATCTTGCAAATGAACTGAACTATTTTTCTTTTAAAGATGGAAAACAGAGCAGCAGTGTTGATGCTTCAAAGCGATTTTTGGCACTATCTAGTCTTATTGACGAGATAGGAAAAATAATAGGTGCATGGATAAACAAACTCCGTGCAGCAGGTAAAATATAATGAAAAACATAGGGCAACATAGCAATATGAATAGTGAAGCGTGCATCGTCGGTGGTAATTGGAACAACTCTTCCAATGCCGGCGTTTTCGCGATGAATTTGAACAATAACCGCACGAACTCGAATAACAATGTTGGCGGTCGTGACTGTATTTCCAAACCTGAAACAACAGTGGTTGATACTGGAAATAGAGGGGTATGTTGTCCTGCTATAAGCGAAATCAAAAATGAGGAAAGTCTTTTGAGTAGCAGTGTCGAAAATCAGACTAAATCGAAGAGAGTCGGTTTTTTATTTGAAAAAGCATTTAGCAGAGAAAATCTTTATAGTGCTTTTTTGGATGCAAGAAAAGGAAAAAGAAGCAAGAGAGCTACTTTACAATTTGAAGTAGAACTTGGATCGGAGCTCAATGCTCTTTATGAAGAGCTTCACAGTGGAGAGTATAAACCAAGAGAGTACTCACAGTTTTATGTTCATGAGCCAAAAAAGAGACTTATCAATGCACCTGCATTTAGAGACATTGTTGTTCAGCATGCCATATATAGAATTATATATCCTATATTTGACAAGACTTTCATAAATACTTCTTATGCGTGCAGAAAAGGCGGTGGTACTCACAAAGCTAGTGACTATACTCAAAGAGAGATACGAAAGTATGATGGAGATTTATATTTTGTAAAACTAGATATTAGAAAGTTTTTTTACTCAATAGATAGAAATATATTGAGAAAACTGTTTGAGAAGAAGATCAAAGATAAGCGATTTGTTGACATTATGTGTGAGTTTGCAAAGATGAATACATATATAGGCATACCTATTGGGAATTTATTGTCGCAGATTTATGCGCTTATATATCTAAATCCATTGGATCACTATGTAAAAAGAGAACTAAAAGTGAAAAGCTATGTAAGATATGTTGATGACTTTGTGTTGATAGGACTTACTATAGATGAAGCTATAAAAGCACAAGAGTTGTGTGAAAAGTTTGTACAGGAGAAATTAAACTTAGAGTTGTCGCACTGGCATATTCAGAAAATAAAAAGAGGAATAAATTTCGTAGGCTACAGAACATGGAAAAGCATCAAGTTTGTTCGAAAACATAGTATCTATAAAATGAAAAAAGCAGTAAAAAAAACAAAAATTGAGTCAATAATCTCTTTGATAAATCATGCAAAAGATACCGGAACAATTCCGTACTATAAGAGAATGTTGATTGAATTTGATATTTTTAATCTATTACCAAAAAGGAGTCAAAAGTGTTTAAGTATATAAAGTTCGATAGGGTTGAAACAGGTTATGCTGTTTTGGAATTTCGCGGCGGAGATGATACTGCAAAAGTAAATTATTTTACCGGTTTAAGTGTTGTTAGCATCGAGGCAGGTACAGCAGAAGATATAGACGCAGTTGTGAGTTCACAGATGAGTGAGATAAACTGTGTTGAAATTACACGGGATGAGTTTAAAATGCTTATTGAATCATCACCTCAATATTTACGAATACTTGATCGAGTAGCAGAATACTATAATGCGCTAATGCGAACGATTACAGATAAGTACCCTGTTGTTGAGCGCGAAACATGGGGAATGCAACTTGAACAGGCACAGAAATACAAATCAAGCAGTAATGAAGACGATGCACCTTTCTTAAAAACACTTGCAGATGCAGAGGGAAGCACTGTTGACGTATTTGCTGATGCAGTAATAGAAAAAGCAGATGCATACGCGATATATTCAGCTGATGCACTTGTCAAGAAAAGATCTATGAAATCGGAGTTATTATCATCATTAGGTGCATGATGTATAATAAAAATTTCTTAGGATTAGGCAATGACAGACGACACAATGAAAGATTTAGTAACTAAACATGACTTAACGATAACACAACTTGTGCAAAGTGTTGAGCATCTAGTTACAGCACAAACAGAGACAAATAAAAGGCTAGAGGAGATAAGTGGGTTTTTAGCAAAACAAGCTGTATTTACTTCAAGATTAGAGACAATGGATAAAGAGTTGCGTGATAGTTTTAAGCGAGTCCACAAAAGAGTTGATGAAATTGAAAATCTTCAAAAGACAGACACAGGGTGCAACAGCGTAAAGTTACTTCACAAGGATGTTGAGTCGTTAACTAAAGACACAACAAGGCTAGTCGGAGCAGTCGAAGAGAACAGAATAATGTATGAGAAGCTAAAATCAACACAAGACAAATCTCCTCCTCCTGCACTGATTAAATGGGTTATAAGTCTAATGCTTGCATACTCAATAATGTTCGGAACATACGTAGTGCAGACATTTAGCAAGTTAGAACAAACAAATGCTCTAATCGTTACCAAATTAGAGAGAGACATCAAAGACACAATGGTGTTAAGTGAGCTAGTTAGAATACTAGATAGAAAGGTTGTTAAGTATGAAAAATTGGAAAAGTAATCTAGCCTTCTTTATATTTGTCGCTGTGTATGTTTTTTCTATTTATAAAGATAAGCCATCAGACATAATCGAAGTAGTAGGGTATATCGCATTGTATAGCTCAATCTTTATGATGTTTCGTTCAGACTTTACAACAGAACTGCTCAGTAAATTGATAGATAATATCAAGATAGGCAGGTAACTATGTTTGCTTCATTTATTGGATATTTTTCTCAATATAAAACAATGTTAATCTATGCTGCAGTTGCCGCTGTTTCAATGTTTGTGTATATGTATATAGCTGGGCTAAAAGATGATGTTCAAGAGCTAAAAGGAAATATTAAAGACTTAAATAGCGAAATTGCATACTATAGACTAGAGAGTGAACGATTGCGAGGAACATTAGACTCTCAAACGAAAGAGATAGAACATTTAAGGATAAACGAGAAGCTTGCAATATCTAAGTTGAAAAAATGGAAAAATAAATCTCCAACGATAAAGTACAGAACAATAACTAAAATAAGAAAGGTTAAGAGCAATGAATGTGAAGAAATCAACAATCAAATCAGCGCTATTCGCAATATTAACTATGATGACCTTTAGTGGGTGCTGCATTGGTACTTGTGATCCAGAGATAAAGTACATTGACAAGCCATATAAGGTAAATGTTCCTGTAAAGTGCATAGTTCCTGATGCAAACTGCTCTTTTGACAAAAATACAAGCACGGAAGTAATTTCAAGTATGCTTGAGTGTATTATAGATATGAAACACAATGAAGAGGTATGTAAATGATCTCATATGCAGAATATAGCAAATGCGATGGGATTTTAATGAGAAACAAAATTAAAATATACATTAACAAGACATTCAATACAAGCCTAAAACTAGAAAAAGAGTGCGACAGGAAAAATTATGAAATCAAAATATTTTAAAATTCACGAACTTGTTCCAAAAAAAATGTTTGAAGATAATGGAGAGCGTGCATGGAAATACGTTCAAAGATCACACATAGAAACACTCGATAAAATTAAAGAACATTTTAATCTTGGAACGATGACTATAAATAACTATTATTGGAACGGAACAAGGGAGTGGAGTGCAGGGCGTGATGATAGTAGCAAATGGTACAGCAAATATTCAATGCACTCATATTTCCAAGCATACGACATTGTTTTCTCTCACTACAGCGCAGAAGAAGTAAGAAACTATATTATTGAAAATCATAAGAGTGAATTTGAAGATATTGGAGGGATTGAGCTAGGTGTAAGTTGGGTTCATATTGATTTTAGGAATGTTGATGAGTTGGTTTTATTTACAAAGTAAGTGAATTTCAATAGTGTATAAAATAAGGGTCAGATTATTTAAATAACTCAAAAATACTCCTATTTTAAGCAATTTGTTATTCACGGCGAACCCACCATCTAGCATTTCAAATCAATTCAAAAACACTCAAAATAATCCGAGAAACATAGCAAACAAGGCACTTTTAAGCACTTTATAACTACAATTCTATCCTAAACAGTTTATATCTATCCGTATTAATCCATTAAAAATAAGGGTCAAATTAACGGACTGATGTGAAATAATAAGGGTCAGATATGGCAAAGTATGTTAAGCCACTAAGTGATACAGAAATAAAAAGAGCAAAGCCTAAAGACAAAGACTACAAGCTTTACGATGGAAATGGTCTTTTTTTGGTTGTTCGGAAGTCAGGAAAGAAAGTTTTTAAAGCTAGATACAAGTTTAATGGAAAAGAAAGTGAGAAGACTTTAGGCGAATATCCTATTTTGTCCTTATCTGCTGCAAGAGAAAAAAATATAGAGATTAAAAAATTAATATTTGATGGAATTGATCCAAATGAGAAAAAGAAAAAAGACATTAAAAATACATTTGATGATATTGCAGACGCATATTTCTCTTTTAAAGCTGCCGACCTAAGTGAAAACTACTTAAAGAAACAAAAGAGCCGGTATGAATATTTTGTACGAAAAGAGATAGGGTGTAAGATCGCAGACGATATAAAAAAGAAAGATATAATAGAGTGCATAAATAATATTCCAAATGCAAAAACACGAAGTACTAAAAATACAGACCTACGAGAAACTAAACGCATTATACTAATACTCATAGAGACTATTTTTAAATATGGAAACGCTAACGATCTTGTGAACAATAATGAATATCTAAAGCTTGACAAGAGTGCTCTTATTCCAAAAAAGAAGACTATTCACTTTAAAAGCATTACAGACATAGAGGAACTAAGGAAGATATACAAGCTTATAAATGAATATCAAGGCGACATTAGCACTAAGTATGCTTTGCTGTTTTTAATTCATACAGCATTAAGAAGTATAAATGTAAGGTTTTTAACATGGGATCATATAGATTTTAAAAACAGAGTTATTGAGTTTAGTGCAAAAGATATGAAAACAAGATCTGAATTTAGAATTCCTATTACAGATTTTGTTTATGATATTTTAAAAGATGTTGAGGGATATAATGGTGGATATAAGTATGTGTTTAGCAGTGTGTTGTCTAAAAACAAGATGCTAAGTGAGAACACGCTTGGTTACGCTTTAAAGAGGATGGAAATATTTGATACTACTCCGCATGGTTTTAGGTCGTCATTTTCTACAATATGCTATGAAAAGCAAAGAGAGCACGGATTTATCAGTGAGATTATAGAGTCTCAGCTTGCACATAGCATAGGAGATAACACAAAGATGGCATATATGCGGAGTGACTTCTTAAACGAGCGTAGAGAGCTTTGTGAGTGGTGGGATAAGCTACTCACGCAATAGCTTTTCTTGACATTACCCACTCTTCTACATCGTACGTTCTCCAATACTTTGTTTTTCCAATCATTATAGGTTTTGGAAATGTAGGATCAGAAACTACATCTGCATAAAACTTTGTTTTTTTCATTCCAAGAAATTTTGCACATTCTTCAACCATTAGTAGTATTTTATCTTTATTCTCCATGTAGTAGCTCCTCACAACTTCAATTCAACAGTTTTAAGCATCTGTGCTTCTTGTGTTGCTTTTTCAAGTATTCCTCTCTCTTTTGCCAATTGTAATATTTTTTCTTTCATTAGTGTTTTCCTTTACTTTCCAAATACCAAATCATCTGCAATATAAAATTGCTCCATACTCCAACCAAAACAAGTGATTCAATCATTTTTCTATTCTATTCAAAAAGGGATTTCATCATTTATATCAACAACAGTAACAGCGTCACCGACCTTGTGGCTGCTGATAGCCACTTTGCTGTGCAGGTTGTTGTGTTTGTTGATTCTGAACCTGCTCATTGTAAACAGGAACTTGTCCGTGCGGTGCTTGATACTGTTGTGCAGGTTGTTGCTGCGGTTGTTGATAGCCTTGATTTGTTTGAGCGTTGTTTGACTGATTGTCTCTTTTGTCGATAAAATCAAAGTCATTCAGCTTGATAGAAACTTTACTTCTCTTTTGGTTGTTTTGATCTGTCCACTGTTGAAAGTCAAGAGAACCATCAATGAGTATTCGACTTCCTTTTCTAAAATACTGATTAACAGTCTCAGCACGTTTTCCAAACGCAGTTACATCAAAGAAGTGTGAAACATCATTATAGTTACCGTTTGCATCTTTTCGTTTCTCGTTATATGCAACTCCAAAAGACGCTATGCAAGTCCCGCTCTGTGTGTACTTAATTTCTATATCACGTGTTATTGTTCCAAGTATTGCTACTTTATTCATTGTTTTCCTTTTGCTGTTCTGTTATTAATTCACTCATTGTCTATTCGTCTCTACTAGGAAACTCAACACTTACGCCACATCTTTGAGACAAAGCACGATTAAGCGTGTCATACACTTGCGATACTTCATCTTTAGAAAGTTTTGTTGTTGAGCTTTTATCTGTTTGTTGCTTCATCACTGGTCTCCAAAGCAACTCCTTTACACTTGTTACACTCCAAGGTATCTCTACTTTTATGACTTTTGTTATGTCGTACCCTGCACTATTTAGCACAGATGCCAATATTGCGAAATACTTATGCAAAGCTTTATTCTGTTGCAAAGTCCTCATATCCATATCTTTCACATCAATCTCATACACTGCACCATCTTTTAACTTTTGAAGTGCTTCATAATCGTCATCAGTAAATGGAACAAGTTGCCCGTGAAGTTTTTTAAACGCTATTTTCATTTTCTATATATTCAATACTATTAAACTTCGCAAGAACTTCAATAGCATCTTTTTTTGTAATTTGTCCTACTTTTTTACCACGCCTATAACCAATAGACACGGTTGCTGGTTTCTCTTCGATCTCTTTGTCCTCCCACACTTTTGTCGGAAGCCCGTTTGCTTCAAGAAGCTCTCTCATCTCAGCAATAGTCATTGAACGCTCTTTTGGCTCAATATAAGCCTCTTGTGACTCTTTTACTTTTATAGATGAGCATATCTCGCTTGCTTTGTCTTTTAGCGTCTCTATACCAAGCTCTGTAAGTGCTACTGCCAAATACTCCTTAGCTTTTTCCATCTGCTCTTTTTCTTTTGCTATTTCATTTTCAATAGCATACTTTTCAATAATTAAATCATTGACTCTTTTTTGAGCTACATTAAATGCACGTCCTATGTAGTCTTGCAACTGTGCAGCATTAAACTCATACTGTTCAGCTTTACGTGTAAGTATTTCACGCACAGCTGTTTCGTTATCTGCATATGCAAGAGATGGTGTATTAAGCAGCTTCATCTTTCTTCTCCTGTGGTTTGTTTTTCTTTTTTGAAAGCATTGCAATAGCATTTGCATAAATCTCAGGAGTCATCTCCTGATACGATCCGACTTTAAAATACCCAAGAAGTGCCATCTTGTCGCTTCCTTTTTGCTTCATAAGTGCTTCAAGATCTGCTATCTGTTCATCTGTTATCTGTGGAATGTTTTTCATATCATCAGCAGGTGCAATACCTCCGACAATTCCAATTCCAAGAAACCCCAAAGCTCTACCGACTGCACTCGTCTCTGCATTTTCAACGTGAGAGTCTTTGTTTATAAAGCCTTTGTTTGCCATCTCCATAGCAGTTGCACAAGAGACAAGTTTATCTTCGTTGTCGTACACAGAAGCTCTGAAAACTGCTATCTTTTCATCGAGTTGAAAAGGCTCAGTTACAAGCCTCCAACCTTTGTAAGTATCTTGTGTTCTAAAGAACATAACACGATCACTTACAAGCGTGTAATTATTTCCTTTTATAGATACTGTTGGAATTTCTGTACTTAAAGATTTCATTTTTATTTTCCTCCATGATTAATGTGAAAACAATATTTTTCTTCATATTCTTTTCTTGCACGAACAGCGTCATAAAAATTCTTAAAACTTCCTATATGCTTTTGCTTGCCATTTATTTTTATTCTTGCTTCCCATATTTTATTTGTTTTGTGCCATCCAACTCCACAAACTCCACTTGTTGAATTTTTATTGAGTCTTCTGTTCCTTTGGTTTTCAGATTGAGTGACATCTCGCAAATTGCATATTCTGTTATCCGATTTATCGTGATTAATATGGTCTATTTGATTTGAAGGAGCTTTACCAAAAACATAAATCCACGCAAGAAAATGCTGTAGGTATGCTTTTCCATCTATTGTTATTCTTTTGTACCCATCTTTCATTTTTGAATTTGCAATTGTTCCAACTCCCTTATTGCCTTTTCTTTTAGCAATCCATACAAAATTCCCTGTTTTATCATCATATGCTAGTAATTTTTTTAAATATTCCTGAGATATTTGTTTTTTCATAACCCATTCCTCCAAATAATAAATCTAACTCTATAGTATGTGATCAAGTTTTTAAACTTCCACAACATCATCTTTGCT
>Ga0256843_1003560_pt1 | contig 10767 bp, 9 predicted proteins | sample AlvinellametaG_FD_191572 | JGI IMG/M metagenome (GOLD analysis project Ga0256843, IMG submission 191572) | Pompeii worm associated microbial communities from hydrothermal vent at the East Pacific Rise, Pacific Ocean - Alvinella | ecosystem: Host-associated > Annelida > Integument > Unclassified ... | reverse complement strand
ACACCGATGTAGTGGTAGAGTTTATACTCCTGTACCTCAACCACTTCACCGAACGCTTTATTGTCCGCATGTTCTCTGTGGTAGATGAAAAGACGCGGAAGATAGAAAAGCATCGCCATCCATGAAACAAAACTCATCACGTGAAATGCCAGTATCCAGGTATAGTAAGCCATTTAATTCTCCAAAATTGTAAAATCTTTTTTACTGTAAACAACCAGTTGCAGTCTCTTATAATATCCAAGATGCGCATAGGCTATCTTTAGTTTCGTACCGTTAGGCGGTGTAATTTTACGGTTTTTAAAATAGATGGGTATCTTCTTTCCACCGATGTAGAAATAGCGGTTTTTATACACCCCTGTAAGCTTGCAAACCACCTCGTTCTGCCTACCTATCGACAGCGGCATATAGAACGGCTGAAGATCCACACTTCCTTTGTTGGAGAGTTTGACCATAGCCGTGATCTCCTTGAGACCTTTATAGGTATGGATCTCTTGGACTTTAAGGTCATACACCTCTCCCTCTTCCAATCCCTGTACCGCACCGAATACAAAGATGCCTCTATCTTTAGGAGATTGTTTCAAGACGGCATAACGTCCCCGTTTCAAGACGACAACGGCATCTTCAAGGATGACAGGGTGTCTCAGACTCTCCATTTCATAAAGGGATGCGATGCTCCCCTTTTGGCTCTTTTGGGCAAAATTTCTCTTAGAGGGCACGTAAGGCTTTGTATCGAACGTTGCTACAAGCGGCAAATGGTCTGAGTAGCCTTTTCCCATGTGTCTGCCCGCTTTCATCTGCCAACTGTTGATATAGCCTTTTTTTGTGAACAAGTAGCGCTGCTTGAAAACCCTGAAAGAGTCATTAACATAGTCAATACCTTTCCCGTCGAACATCGTAGGCGGAAGCAATATATGATCGAGTGTGCTTTTGCGTCCGTAGAACTTATGGCTCCAGCGCTCTGAAAAGGGAAGCTCCAGCCAAAGATCGTAATGCATACCCTGTTTTGCATGTGGCATATCCGTTTCATTAAACAGTTCTCTCTCTTTGACCGTATGCAGCAGGTGGTTCAACCCTATGCGACCGTTCGTATCGTTCAGGCGTTCGGGCAGTGTCAGATGGGCATCATAATTGGTATTGAGATCCCCCAGAATGATGTACTCCTTACCTTTTGGCATACGGGCGATACGCTTGGCAAGTGTTCTGGCATAGGCGATACGTTTGCTCTCGTACCCTTTGCGGCTTTTGGACTTCCAGTGGTTCACGAACAGCGTAAGAGATCTTCCATCAACCATCACCTCCGCTTCAAGTATGTTCCGCACACGCGGTGCGTAACTCACCTGCAATTCACTGCTCTTTCGGATGGGAAAGCGAGAAAGCAGCGCTACCTGTATGGGTGCACCTCTCTTATGGGTGATCACACCATAACGGTATCCGCATCCGACACGATCGAGCTTTTGTCTCAAGGCATTAAATACAGCTTCATTCTCCACCTCCTGCAAAGCGATGATATCCGCATTGATATCACATATCACCTCAACAGTATGATCTAACTTTATCTGTGACATCCTTCTATTCCAGCCATGCTTTCCGGGAATGTACTCCTCATACTCCGTACCGTTATTGACCGCATCGAAAAGATTTTGGACATTATATGTTGCAACCGTAAAGGGTTTGGAAAAAAGAAACAGTGTAGTTAATGAAAAAATGAAAATATATCGCATGAAGAAAGTCTATCACAAAAAAAGAAGGGAAAAGATATGTATGTCAAATTGTCAGATATATTTCCCGCCAAGAAGCGGGAATAGTAATATCAGGTAGACCTACCCGAACATCTTGCCGAGCATATCCATAGCCCCTTTAGCACCGCCTACCTGGGCCAATAGATCGTCTACCAGATTGTTGTCACCCGATGTCGCCTGATCGACAATGTTAGGCAGCGCATCCGCTAATGCCTGCTCCGCACTCTCGGTACTGATCCCAAGCTGCTCTGCAAATTGAGATATCTTGTCCGAACCGAGCAGTTCGCTTACCTGTCCAAGATCGATGGAGATGTTCTCTCCGTTACCAAACCATGAACTGATCATCTCACCGAAGTTCCCGTCACTCAATTTAGTCGCCAATGAAGCAAGGTCGATCCCGCCGTCCTCACTGCCAAGTACACCTGAAAGCGCACCGCTGATCGCATCAAGGTCAAGTCCTGTCGTTGCATCGTCACTGTTATTCTGAATAAGCTCCGCACCCATTCTGAAAAGATCATTAAAATCCATTATTTCTCCTTTTGTAGTCTGTAAAAATATGATAGCATGAAATTATCACCCAATTCTCATCAAGAACGGACTATTTTTCTCTCTTCTCCTTAACACTTGAGAGCAGACCAAGGAACTCCTCGAGCGTTCCTGTCCCCTCTACCATCTCCAGCACCGTTTTCCCGTCACTGTCCACAAAGTAAAAGGAAGGGGTTCCCAAACGCTTCATCCCCAACGGCAGTTTTTCTACCAGAAGATTCATCTTTACCAACACAAAATCCTTGTTCAGTGCCGCTTTGACCTCAGGCTCAACCATCACGTTCCTGTCCATCCAGATGCACCCACGACAAAACGGGATATACCCTTCAATAAGAACGATCTTCCCTTCTGCTTTTGCTTTTTTGAGCGCATCCTCATAGCTGTAACGTTTTACACCATGTTTGAGCATCATCTTTTCGGCATAGTCATACATAAAATCTGCCAAGGCTTCTGCTTCATCCTCATCTACTTCAACTGGAGGCATGTTTCCAAAGACCTTGCGCGTCTCTTTTTTTAAGATACTCTTTTTGTTCGATGACGGGTCTTTAAGAAAAGTTGTCAGCCACTCCTCTATCTCAAATTTTTGCCCTTCCGCATCGGTTGTACGGTCACCTACTTGGTCTTTGAGTCTGAAAGAGAGCTCGGTCAGTGTCGGTGCGCTCAGGTTCAAGTCTGTGTTGTTGTGTTGATAGTTGACATTGAGTTTGCTTTGGGGGATGTAGTAAGGGGTATGGCATGAGGCACATTTGGTTTGAAACACCTCCTCACCAGACATAGCAAAAAGCACAGCGCTTGCCAATAACAACAAACCAGCGATCTTCTTCATCTACTTCTCCTCTTTGATCTTGATCCCGTCTTCAAGCAGTTCGATCTTCCCTGCATCGATCAGCGCCGTAAGTGTCCGCTTGTAGTTCTTCTTGCTCAGACCGAACATCTTTTTGATCTCCTCAGCATCGCTCTTGTAAGTAAAAGGAAGTTTCCCCTCTGCAGCTTTGAGCTTTTCAAGAATGACCGTTTGCGCCTCATCGACCTTCGCCTTTTTCCCTATGGGTTGCAGGGACATATCGAGCTTTCCGTCTTTACGGGTCGATTTGACGTACCCCTTTTTTCTATCACCTACGCGCAGCTCCTCAAAGATCTCGTTACTAAAGAGCATCCCTTCGTACTGGTTCTCCACGATCACCTTGTACCCAAGCGGTGTCTTGGCAAGAACAAGCATCTCCATCTCTTTGTTCGGGTGTAATCCTTTGAGGTCACGGTTGAAGTACTTTCCTATCTTCTGTGTACCGTAGAGTCTACCTGTCTTCTCATCGAGGCAGACACGCAGAATGTACTTCTTCCCGATGTTGAAGTACTCTTTTTGCTGAGATAGCGGTACGAAAAGGTCTTTGGGAAGTCCCCAGTTGACGAATGCACCGTAGCTTTTATAGTCCACCACAGTAAAGTAGCCATACTCACCCAATTTAGCGTATGGCATCTTCGTTGTTGCAACCGGACGGTCTTCACTGTCAGTGTAGACAAAGACATCCAGCAGTGAGCCCATTGGCATCTCATCTTCCATAATGTAGATGTTGGGAAGCAGTACCTCTTCGTAGTCTTTGGCACTTAGGTAGTAACCAAAGTCGGTATCGCGTTCTATTTTGAGGGTATTGACCTCACCTATTTGAATGTGTTCATTTTGGGATTGTATTTCAGACATGTAATTCCGTTCTTTTAATTTGTATGTGATCTGCTCACATTTTTGATAATGATATTATAGCGTAATTAATTTTTGATATAATTTTTCATAAAAATACAACTAAGGATATATCAATGCTACCTAAATTCATGACTTCGACCTCAACTACCAAAACAGGAAAACAGGTCACACACCTCAACTGGTGGATCACGCTGTTGATGTCTATGGCACTTGCAGTAGGTACATGGAACCCGACAGGACACCACTTCATCCACTACATTACTGCCAACTCTGCTGACCTGCTTTCAGGCTTCAGACCATTCGGCATCCTCATTATGCTCGCTCTCTGGCTTTTGGCGATCAAGTCCATCTTTCAAAGTCTCAAACTTTATGGTGCTGTTTTAACGGTCATCATCATTGCCGCATTTATCTGGGGACTTCAGGAGTACGGGGTCATCAATGTCAAAGAGTTCGAACAGGCAGGATGGGCTGCGACCATCGGTGTAGGACTGCTCATCTGGTTCGGGCTGAACGCTTCGATCATCTGGAAGAAACTCACCGGTGTCTACACCACTGACTCTACCGATGAGGATTAACCCTTAAAGCATGAAACGACGCTACATCGCCCTCCTTGCCGTTGTCGTGCCTGTAGCAGTCGTTTACGGCTTCAAACTGACCAACACACCCATCTACGACTGGCTGATGGGGTACCTCATCGCCATCGTACTTGTCTTCAAGACCAGCCTGCTCTCCCTCTGGTTTGCCACCAAACTCAAGTTTATTGCATTTGTCAAAGGTCTGACTGTTGTACAGAGCTTTCTGCTGATCATCAAACGCTGGCTGCTGGACAATGTACTCATGGAGTGGCTGAAGAAAAATGTCTTTTCGCACATTAAAGAGGCTTTCGATGACATCAAAGCGTTCTACATGCACCTCAACTTCAAAGCCAAACTCAAACAGCTGGGGAACATCCTCATTTTCGGAAGCATCTTTGTACTGTTGGGGTATCTTAGCGGCTACCTTGACCATCTACTCTTTTTTGCACAGGTCAAACTCCTCGCCACCGCACTCATGCAAGGCATCATCACCTATGCCACCAAGATCATCACCACGATTCTTTCCTGGTTCACCTCTTCATGGCTGGCTCCCATTTTACAGGTCTTTGCTCTCAGCTACCTGCTTACACTCATAGAGAAATGGTTCGGACCGGACAATCCCGTCTCCCGTTTTTTCAATGCCATCGGGGACAAGCTCAACACGCTTCTTTACTACTTCGGTCTGCTTAAACAAAAGCACATCGATCCGGTAGAATGTAAAGTGGTACAGGGTTCACAAAAGGTCAATGCCAAACTGCGCGACCTTATTAAGAACAAGAAGATCAAAGAGGAGTTCCTCTACATGGAACGCTTTGAGAACATCATCATGCAAGGACACATCAACGCATACTACAGCATCAAAGATATGGACAAGGTCACCGACAAACGTGAACTCTACCGCATCATCAACCAAAAGACCAAAGACAACATCGACATTGTCGCGTTCGTCTCACGTAACAAATACGGCATCTTGCTTGAAGAGAGTATCAAAGACTCTTTCTACCATGACATCTTCCTGCTCGAGAGTTTCGCCAGCCATCAGGAACACGGTGTCAAAGTCTACGACGAGCCACAAGACCCAAACCACATCGACCACACTGACTTCTGGGTACTCAACACTTCCAAATTCCCCGTCATCATCGGCTCGGAAAGCAACAACTTCAACCCCCAGTGCATCCAACCCCACGGTCTGGCACTCATCCAGACCAAACATCCGTTCAGTTATGAAGAGAAGGATGTCTATGCACAGTATGAAGGGGTGAAGGTGTATGTTACGCCGGTGGAGAGGTAATTTTCAATAGAAACTACAATAATCTAGTGATTCAATTAAAAAAAGAAAGTAAATAGAGTTATCCTACAAATAGTTACCTAATTTATTCACAAACAATTTGAACAATACTCTTTTTCCCATTATCTGCTATGTCTACAACTTCTTTTTTCGTTTTATTGTTATCTTCAAAATACTCTACATCATGTACATCAAGGAACATTTTGGCAACATTCGCTTTAATGGCAAGATTGACATTTTGGGCAGAGGGGTCATTGAGCTTTGCATAGATCACTCCTACTACATTTCCATAGATATCTAACAGAGGTCCTCCGCTGTTACCCGGTTGTATTGGTGCCGTAAGTTGCAGTTTAGTGGTATCATTCAAAAGTCCTGTACGGGCACTTACGTTCCCTGTAGTCAATTTAACATTTGATCCAAGCAACATACCAAGTGGATACCCCATTGCAATAATACTTTCCCCAGTACGGACACTTCTTCCTGATCTAAATTTCAAATAAGTGTCATTTGCTTTCTTTGTAGATATAAGGGCAAGATCATTTGCTCTATCTCTAAACTTTAAAGTTGCTGGATACTGATTACCATTTTGTAAAACAGTGATCTTTTCACAAGAACCTGCTACATGATTATTTGTCAGGATATCAGTAGGAGTTACATAAAAACCTGTTCCCGTCGTTGACTCTTTCTTTTTTGGTGGAGTAACAGGAGTGGGCTTTGGCTTACTATGATATACAGGGATAATCAAACGACCTACAGCATATCCTTGTTGATCGGTATATTGACTTTTTGTTGGTAGTTTGGCTTCAGTCCGATACTTTTTATTTTTACCAAAGACTAATACACCTCTCACATCAATGATAAGTTTATCAATCTTTTTAGGGATATCAAGTTCAATGTAAAAACCTTTTTCAAGCCCCTTGTTCCATTTATTCTCCCATCCTTCTACCATATAGTATTTACTTCTAATATTCTTTTTGTAGATACTGCTATATATTTTATCTGGTGGGCTATAGCTGTTAATAGAATCAAAACTATTATGAGAGTACTCTCCTTTAGTATATTTAAATTGAGGAAAAGATATCGTAAGTCCTCCCATGTGAGCATTTCTATATCTATTTTTCATCATTCCAACAAGTCTTATTTTATCCCCTTGTATAATATACTTTGGATAAAATATTGTAATTTTAATATCATCATTTTGGATTTTATAGACTTTGATATTTTCATTGCTTCCAAATAAGAAAAGAGTTAGAGATAGTAGGATTAGTCCGATATTTTTAATCATAAACTGCACTTTCAAATAAAATATGTTTTTTCTTCTTAAATATCATATCTAAAAAATTATTGAAGTTTGAACGATTTGTTAATTACACTGACCTCTTACATTTTTATACTTCTGCCCATCAATAAACCATTGAACACCAACTTTTTGCAAAAAGAAAGTATCAACAGAACAAACAACTTTTCCTGTTTTCATATAATACTTTAGTGTTACAAGTACCCTGTCATTAGAAATCATTTTAATATCTTTTAAAATTACTCTATTAACTTGTTTATCCCACCAATTTACATACTGTTTAAAACTTATCTTTCTTTTCATTTTAGCCGACAGCATATTCCATGTCTGTTCATATGGTACTTTCTTCAAACTTGAAAAATATCGCTTTATGAACCCTATAGCATCTTCACTTTTTTTGGAAAAAGTCTTTTTTGGTTGTACACCATTATCAATAAAACAATTATTTACCGTATCCCAAACTTTAATTCCAAGTTTCAACTCTTCACTTTTTGAAAACCAATACATTTGATGAGACGGAGTAGAAAATTGTTTAATAAAAATTTCCATCGGAGCATCTACATAATATCCATACTTCAATATTTCAGCTACAACTCTTTGTGTAAGATCACTATCGGCATATTTGGTACCATCACCTTTACTGAATGCATGGAAACCCAAATGACTCGTTGTAGTACTGGACATCCATTTATTTCCATCTTTATCAGTCCCTCCAAGAAAGGCTAAAGCACATGCACTCGCGCATATACTGTCACCTTGAATTACTGTTTTAATTCTGTTGTCTTTAAAATAGCGACCTAAACGGATACCTCCCAATAGATTACCTCCTGGACTATTAAAATAGATTGCTGTATGCTTTTTCTTTGGCAAATAAGATAAATATCTATCCAAGTTCTCTACATCATCATATCTGATTTCACCCGTAGCCATAATTGCATTGAGTGTTTTAGAATCATTTTCATGTTTTGAAAACTCTAAGGCATTCAAGCTACTAAAAATAAAAACACCTATCAAAATACCAAAATAAGCTCTAGATATAGCAAGCATATGAAAGTCCCTTTTCACTATTTTGAATAAGTGTACGGTATTTTGCTTTTGATGTCAAATTATGAGACAAACAAGTAGAATGGTGCTTGTAAAGCTATTCTTTAAAGTATTATAACCTCTGCATCTCATCCAAATGATTAGAAAAGTCCTGTCTATTTCAATATATTATTCCGCTGTTTTTTCCAATCGTTCCAAAATGTTTACATTCTCTCCATTCATTTTTGAAAATGCAAACCACTTCTTACCAAGATCTTTGAGACTTGCTCCGATATGGTATATTTCTACCTCATCAATAATAAGAAATCTATCGTGCGAAGCATCAAATCGTTTAATCTTTATGGGACGGTACTGGGCATTGTATTTTTTGAGATCGAGTTTGAGTTGTTTAGAGATAGGCTTGGTATAGATGATCACATCAACATTTTGGTTTTTTGAAAAGAGGGTAAGGACACTCTCATCAATGTAGTTGTCTATAAGCTTGATGGAACTTTTAGCACTTTTAATGAGGCCTGAGACAAACTCGTATGCATCAAATATTTGCCCATCATAGAAGATATCTTGTCTGTACTCCAATGGATCATTTTGAAGCTTCAACTTGAGATAGGCGACATCCTTTTCAAGATTGAGTAATCTTTGCTGGGTGATCTTCTCACGATTAATTGCAACCCCGTTAAAAATATACTCTTTCAGTACTTTGGTCGCCCATTGACGGAACTTTATCGCCTTAACTGAATTCGTTCTGTAGCCAACTGCCAAAATAATATCTAAATTGTAATATTTCAATTCTCTTGTTTGTGTTTTATGTGACAAAGCTCCATGTTTTGTGGTATGTGCAAAATTTGCACATACCACTTTTTCATCCAACTCTTTGTCCTTAAAAATATTTTTAATATGTCTTGATACAACACTTCTGTCTATATCAAATAGTTGTGCGATATCTTTTACAGTAGCCCATATTGTCTCATCCTTTACCGATATTTCCAACTCTATCTCACCACTCTGATACAGGACAACACTATGCTCCATGTTGTAGCTCCTCGTTCATTTTACAAATGGTATTACAAAAATTTTATGGAGATAAAAAATATGTCAGATTGTCATTTTTTCGTTTACACAACGTAGAATAGCTGAGGAATAGAAAGTATATGCCAAATAAATTTTATATATAGCAATTGGTAATTGTCGCAAAATATGCGACAATTACTTCACTTTTACTATTTACTTCGCCACCTCATCCAAATGATCGGCAAAGTCCTGCGGTTTGATGAAGCCTGTCAAACTCTTCTCGGGCATAAATTTGTTGTTCTTATCAAAGAAGATGATGTTGGGCGTACCGAAGAGTTCGAACTTTTTGAGCAGTGCTTTTTCCGCTTCGGTATTGTCCGTCACATCTACTTTGATGAAGGTAAAGTTTTTGAGTGCTTCTTGCACTTTCGGGTCTGGGAAGGTGATCTCTTCAAGTTCTTTACATGCCGTACAGCTCTCTTTTCCAAAGTCTACCACCACAGGTTTGTCTGACGCGGCAACCTCTTTAAGCAGTCGTTCGATGCTGTAGCCTCTGTGGTTGGCTTTGTTCTCTACGGCTGCCACCGCCACCCCTTTAGGGGCGGTAAAACGCTCAAACGGTCTAAGCATGGAATTCGCACCGCTGAGCGCACCGATAAAGAGTGATGCACCGTAAAGCATGAGCACCACGGCAAAGAGCTGGAAGAGTTTTTTGGCTCCGGGCTTTTTATCACTGCCGTCAAAGACACCCATATAGAGGGCTGAGCCCATAAAGAGTAGTGCCCAAAGGATGAGCGTAATGCTGTCAGGCAAAATACGTCCGAGCATAAAGATAGCAAGTCCGAGCATCATCACACCGAAGACTTGTGAGACTACGCTCATCCAACCACCCGGTTTCGGCATGAATTTACCCGCACCGATACCCACTAGTAAAAGCGGCATACCCATTCCTATACTCATCACAAAGAGCGCCACCCCACCAAGGAGTGCATCTCCGGTATGGGAGATGAAGAGCACCGCCCCGCCAAGCGGCGGTGCGACACACGGGCCGACAATGAGCGCGGAGAGTACACCCATCACCGCCGTACCGACAAAACCGCCCTTCTGCCCCGCTTCATCACTCACACGGCTGAGTTTACTCTGCCATGAGGCAGGCAACCCTATTTCATAGTAGCCAAAGAGAGAGAATGCAAGGGCTACGAACATCCCTGCAAAGCTGGTCAGAACCCATGGGTTCTGCATGGCTGTCTGGATGTCCGCACCGACCAGTCCTGCAACTACGCCCACAACTGTGTAAGTTAAAGACATCGCAACCACATAGACCAGTGAGGTGATGAACGCTTTTGCCACACTCGGCTTTCCGTCACCTGACTGAGAGACAATGATCGAAGAGAGAATAGGGATCATCGGAAAGACGCACGGTGTAAGTGCGAGTAAAAGTCCGAAAATAAAGAAAAGCAAAATAATAAAGAATGAACTCTCATTTCCCAGAACATCGGCGATCTTGGCAGTATTGCCCTCCTGTGTCAAAGAGGAGATCTTGTCAAAAACACCCTGCTTTGCCCCTTTGA